>ERZ827469.2856-NODE-2856-length-12227-cov-14.665626_pt1 | contig 12227 bp, 9 predicted proteins | sample MGYA00519917_ERZ827469 | MGnify/ENA primary metagenome ERZ827469 (study PRJEB31778, sample SAMEA3449314) | human gut metagenome | biome: human gut; feature: human-associated habitat; material: faeces | place: United Kingdom | collected 2010/2012 ... | reverse complement strand
AAGGCAACACCGCACAATTCCCGCCTAACGGCTTAAGCACCGCTCCGGCGGCTGCCGCACCTCGCTCGCTGTATCGGCACTTAGAATTATGTGGTATTGCCTTAAAATAGGGCAGGAACGGAAAAGTGTAATAGAGAATTCACATATCGATAACACATTTCACTCAATACAGAGTATATAATAGAATCAGCCAAAAAGAAAGGGGTCTGTTTTATGGACCAGAAATATTATAATATCTCCTATGCCGAAAGTCCGTTCGGCACGTTAAGCCAGTATATGACCCGCACCTACGGCTGGATGGCCGCCGGTTTGCTGGTTACCTTTGCAACGGCATTGCTTACCGTTACCACCCCGCTGTTTGAGCTGATGTTCAGCACCGGCCTGGTATTCCTCCTGAGCATTGCGGAGCTGGTGCTGGTTGCGGTTCTGTCCGCTAGGGTGGAACGCCTGCAGCCCACCACCGCAACGGGGCTGTTCTTCGCCTATGCGGTGCTGAACGGCATCAACCTGAGCACCTACTTTATCATCTATGATCTTTCCACGCTGATTCTGGCGTTCCTGGTTGGTACCGTGTACTTTGGCGTTATGGCTGTTTACGGTGCCCGAACCCAGCGCGATTTGAGCGGCTGGGGTGTCAACCTGATGGGTGCTTTGATTGCCATTATTTTGACCAGCCTGGTGGGCGGCCTGATCGGCATGCTGACCGGCGCGGGCTTTGGTGTGATGGATATCGTGCTTTGCGCGGTTTCGGTCCTGGTGTTTATGCTGTTCACGGCTTATGACACCCAGAAGCTGAAGTACTATTACGCCTACTATGGCGGCGATGCTTCCATGCTGCACAAATCCTCCATCATCGGCGCACTCAGCCTGTACCTGGATTATATCAACATCTTCCTGTATATCGTCCGCATCGTGGGCCGTTCCCGCCGCAACAACTGATCGGTTTTGATAATTTGAAAAAAGGGCGCTGTTCCGCAAGGGGCAGCGCCCTTTTTGCTGTGCGTCCAGGGTTGACAAAAAAGGCCAAACGGCCTATAATGCTTTATGTTAAACGCATTGACGGAGAAAGTATGCCTGCAAACTTAGCACAGAGAGGGCGGCCATCGGCTGTAAGCCGCCCCGAAAGCCTGCTGGCAGAAGTTCGCTCCTGAGCGGCCTGTGTGAACCCTGCATTGCAGCCATTAGCGCGGGACGGTCTGCCCCGTTACAAAGCATCGAGTGCCGCCAGACATGGTTTGGCGGAACACGGGTGGTACCGCGGAGTGTAAATGAATGTTACAGCTTCGTCCCTGATTTTACCGTTCAGGGACGGGGCTTTTTTATTTTGTTTTGCAGCAAAAGCGAGCAGCCTTCGCCCCGTAAATCATCAAAGAGGTGCATTATGGAAGAAAAAATCGCCGCACTGCGCGCCGAGCTGGAAGCCGACCTTGCAGCAGTGCACAACAAAGATGAACTTTCCGCCTTTTGGCAGAAGTATCTGAGCAAAAACGGCAGCGTGACCGGACTGACCAAGTCCCTGCGCGATGTTCCCAAAGAGGAACGCCCCGCCGCCGGTAAAACCATCAACGAGTTCAAGGTCTGGGTGGAGGGCCAGTATCAGGCTGCTTCCGCCGAGATCGAAAAGGCCGAGCTTGCCGCCCGCAACAAGGCCGAAGCCGTGGATATCACCCTGCCCGGCACCCACCACGCCACCGGCGCACTGCATCCTATCACCCAGATCAAGAATGAGATCATTGATGTGTTTGCCGGCATGGGCTTTGAAATTTACGAAGGTCCCGAAATTGAGGACGATGACCACAACTTTACCCGCCTGAACGTACCCAAAAACCACCCGGCCCGCGATATGCAGGATACCTTCTATGTGGCGGATGACATTGTTCTGCGCACCCAGACCAGCGGCGGCCAGATCCGTGTGATGGATAAGGAAAAGCCCCCCATCAAGGTTCTGGTGCCCGGCCGCGTGTTCCGCTCTGACTCTGACGCAACCCACTCCCCGATGTTCCACCAGATGGAAGGTCTGGTTGTGGATAAGGGCATTACCCTGTGCGACCTGCAGGGCATGCTGGACCGCTTTGTGCAGGCTTTGTTTGGCCCAGAGGTCAAAACCCGCCTGCGCCCGTCCTATTTCCCGTTCACTGAGCCCAGTGTGGAGGTTGACGTAAGTTGCTTTGAATGCCACGGCAAGGGCTGCCCCCTGTGCAAGCACAGCGGCTGGATCGAAGTTCTGGGGGCTGGCGTTGTGCACCGCAGCGTGCTGGAAAACTGCGGCATTGACCCTGAGGTATACTCCGGCTTTGCTTTCGGTATCGGTATCGAGCGTATCGCCATGCTTAAGTACGGCATCAACAACATTGGCCTGATGTTCGAGAACGACCTGCGCTTCCTCGAACAGTTCAAGGGTTAAGGAGGGGAACAACAATGAAAGTGCCATTCAGCTGGCTTAAACAGTATGTGGATATTGATGTTTCCGCCCAGGAGCTGGAAACCAAACTATTTGACTGTGGCTTTGAAGTAGAAGAACTCATCGACCTTGGCGCTGAGATCAGCAAGGTTGTTGTTGGCGTTGTGACCGAGTGCGTGCCCCAGGAGGGCACCCACCTGCATATCTGTAAGGTAGACTGCGGCGACTATGGCCATGATATTCAGATCTCCACCGGTGCGTCCAATGTGTACGCCGGTATGCACACCCCCGCTGCTCTGGACGGCTCCACGCTGCCCGGAGGCATCAAGATCAAGGCAAAGCCCTTGATGGGCATTGAATCCAACGGTATGCTCTGCTCCGGCGAGGAACTGGGTCTGAACGAGGACCTGTACCCCGGCGCTGAGGTATACGGCCTGCTGGACCTGCCCAAAGATACCGTGCCCGGAACCCCCATTCAGCAGGTTGTTGGGTTGGATGATTATATCTTTGATATCTCCATCACCGCCAACCGTGCCGACTGCCAGAGCGTTCTGGGCATTGCACGCGAAGTTGCCGCTGTGCTGAACAAGCCCCTGAAAATGCCTGCCACCGATTACACCGTGAGCGATTACAAGGACCCGCGCCTGAGCATTACGGTGAAAGCACCGGACCTGTGCCCGCGCTACCTGGGCCACTATGTGCGCAACATCACCACCGGTGAATCTCCGCGCTGGATGCGCCGCCAGCTGGCCTTGTGCGGACTGCGCAGCATTTCCAACGTGGTGGATATCACCAACTATGTCATGCTGGAAATCGGCCAGCCGATGCACGCCTTTGATATGGACACGCTGGAAAGCTGCCAGATCATTGTGCGCCGTGCCAAGGACGGCGAGAAGATCACCACGCTGGACAGCAAGGAGTTTACCCTGACCCCCCAGAACCTGGTCATCTGTGATGGCGAAAAGCCGGTTGCCCTGGCCGGTGTTATGGGCGGCCTGAACAGCGAGATCAAGCCGGAAACTACCCAGCTGCTGTTTGAATCTGCCAAGTTTGCCCGCGATAACATCCGCAAGACCGCCCGCGGCCTTGGCCAGAACACGGATGCTTCCGCCCATTACGAGAAGGGCATCAGCGAATATACCACCGAGCTGGGCATGGCCCGCGCCCTGCACCTGATCCAGGAGCTGGGCTGCGGCGAAGTGACCGCCACCGAGTTTGACTGCTCTGCCGGTGCTCCGCGTAAAGGCAAGCACTTTACCGCCCGCATCAGCGCCATCAACGCCATTCTGGGCATTACCGTGCCCACTGAGGAAATTCTGGCCATCCTGAAAAAGCTCAGCTTTGAAGTGACGATGGAAGCCGACGGTGACACCATGCAGGTGGTTGCTCCGCGCTACCGCGAGGATATCGAGATCGGCGAGCCGGACCTGGCCGAGGAAGTGATCCGTGAATATGGCTATGACCATATCACCCCCACCTTCCTAAAAGCTGCCCAGGTCACCACCGGGGGCCTGACGGCTGACCAGCACCGCCGCGATAAGCTCAAGAGCGCTATGTGTGCCCAAGGCTTCTATGAGGCTATGACGCTGGCATTCTATGCGGATGCCGACCTGGATGCCCTGCACATTGCCCCCGATGCACCGGAGCGCAATGTCATCCGCATTGTCAACCCCATCTCCTCCAACCTGACCATCATGCGCTCCCTGCTGGCACCCAGCCTGTTGAACGTGGCGGTTACCAATCTGAAAAAGGGCAACGCTGCCGGCCGTCTGTTTGAGCTTTCCAACATTTATGTGCCCAAACAGCTTCCGCTGACCGAACTGCCGGAAGAGCGCCTGCACCTGGGCTTTGTGGCCTTTGGTGAGCATGAGGACTTCTTTGCCGTTAAGGGCGCACTGGAAGACCTGGCTGCTTCCTTCGGCGTAACCTTTGAGGTGGAGCGTGCTGAGGATGTGCCTTACCTGCACCCCGGCATTGCCGCTTACATCCTGTGCAACGGCGTGCGTGTGGGCAGCTTTGGCAAGCTGGCCAACGATGTGCAGGCCGGTCTGGATCTGCCGCGTGACAGCCGCGCCAACCAGAAGATCTTCTTGGGCGAGATCGATTACGAGACGCTGGTGGCACAGCTGCCTGCCGGTCTGCGTTATCATCCGCTGCCGGAGTTCGATACCGTGGCCCGTGACCTGGCTCTGGTTGCTGACGAGGAAACCCCCTGCGGCACCATCATTGCCGAAATGAAGCGCGCCTGCAAGCAGCTGGCCGATGTGGAGCTGTTTGATATCTACCGCAGCGAAGCCATTGGCGCCGGCAAAAAGAGCATGGCGTTCACCTTGCACTTTGCACCGGAAAACAAAGCCCTGGAAGCTGCCGATGTGGACCGCTTTGTCAAGAAAATCCTCGGCAACCTCAAGTTCAAGCTGGGCATCGAGATCCGCTGAACTCTTTTGCCGCGTTCGCTGCCGCCCGGCGGTAAGCTGAACGCCTGAACGGAAATAACACAAAACCACCCCTTGCCCCGACCGCACGGTAAAACCTTGTGCGGCAGGGCAGGGGGTGGTCGTTTTATATTCGGCCACTGGCCTAAATGCGCCGCGCCAAAAACAAACCCGCCGGGGCAGGCAGCTGTTGTGCTGCGCCGCCCCGGCGGGTGCTGCTATCTATGGTGCTGTAGTCAATCAGGTATCGGAATCCAGCTTCAGCACGGCGGTAAAGGCTTCGCTGGGCAGGGTCACGCTGCCCAGTTTACGCATCTTCTTTTTACCGGCTTTCTGCTTTTCCAGCAGCTTCTTTTTACGGGTAATATCGCCGCCATAGCACTTGGCCAAAACATCCTTGCGCACGGCCTTGACTGTTTCGCGGGCAATGATCTTGCCGCCCACGGCCGCCTGAATGGGAATTTCAAACAAAGCGCGCGGGATGTTCTCCTTCAGCTTTTCGCAGATGCGGCGCCCCTTGGCGTAAGCGTTATCCGCAAATACGATCATCGAAAGCGCATCCACGATCTCGCCGTTCAGCAGGAAGTCTAGCTTGACCAGCTCGGACTGGTGCCAGCCCTCCCACGCATAGTCATAGCTGGCGTAACCGCGGCTGCGGCTCTTGATGGCGTCAAAGAAGTCATAAACAATCTCGCCCAGCGGAATCTGGTAATGCAGGTCCACGCGAGTCTCATCCAGGTAATCCATCGCAATCAGGGTGCCGCGCTTTTGCTGGCACAGGTCCATCAGCGGGCCAACATAATCGTTGGGGGTGTAAATGTGGGCATCCACAAATGGTTCTTCCGCCTTGGCAATGCGGGCCGGGTCGGGATAGGCGGAGGGGTTATCGATCACTTCCACCGTGCCGTCCGTCAAGGTCAGCCGGTACTGAACACCGGGGGTGGTGGTGATCAGGTCAAGGTCAAACTCGCGCTCCAACCGCTCGGTGATGATTTCCATGTGCAGCAGCCCAAGGAACCCGCAGCGGAAGCCGAAGCCCAGGGCCGCACTGGTTTCCGGCTCAAAGCTCAAGGCGGCATCGTTCAGCTGCAGCTTTTCCAGCGCATCTTTCAAATCAGGGTAGTCGGCGCCATCGGCGGGGTAAATGCCGCAGAACACCATCGGCGTTACCTGGCGGAAACCAGGCAGAGCTTCCGCCGTGGGGGCTTCGGCCAGGGTGATGGTATCGCCCACGCGGGTATCGCGCACGGTCTTGATGGAGGCCGTCAGGTAGCCGACTTCACCGGCCTCCAGCTTATCGCAGGGGGCCAGGGCAGTAGCACCCATGTGGCCCACTTCCACCAGCTGGAAGGTTGCGCCGGTGTTCATCAGCTTGATGGTATCGCCGGGGCGCACGGTGCCTTCAAACACGCGCACATAGACGATAACGCCCTTGTAGCTGTCGTAAATGGAGTCAAAGATCAGGGCTTTCAGCGGGGCATCGGGGTCGCCCTGCGGGGCGGGAACATCCTGCACCACGCGTTCCAGCACTTCGCGGATATTGATGCCCATCTTGGCGCTCACGCGCGGGGCATCCATGCAGGGCAGACCGATGACATCCTCCACCTCTTTGGCGGCGGCATCCGGGTCAGCGCTGGGCAGGTCAATCTTATTCAGGATGGGCACAACTTCCAGGTTGTGGTCAATGGCCAGGTAGCAGTTGGCCAGCGTCTGGGCTTCCACGCCCTGGCTGGCATCCACCACCAGGATGGCACCCTCACAGGCAGCCAGGCTGCGGCTGACTTCGTACTGAAAGTCAACGTGGCCCGGCGTGTCGATCAGGTTGAACTCGTATTCCTTGCCGTCATCGGCGTGGTAGTGCATGGTAACGGCGCGGGCTTTGATGGTAATGCCGCGCTCGCGTTCCAGCTCCATGTCGTCCAGAATCTGGTCCTCCATGGTGCGCTTGTCCACGCTGTCGGTCAGCTCCAGAATACGGTCCGACAGTGTGGACTTGCCGTGGTCAATGTGGGCAATGATACAAAAGTTGCGAATATTGTCGCGTGCCATCAGGTTTCCTCCAAATCGTTCCAGATACGCACCGGCGCGCCGTCCCGCAGGTAAACACGGGGAACCCGGCGGCTGATGCCGCAGATAATTTCATAGTTGATGGTGCCGGTCTTAGCTGCAATGCTGTCGGCGGTATCTGCGCCGATCGCAGCGTTTTCAGGGCCGAATACCGTTACTTCATCATTCATTTTAACATCGGGGATGTCGGTCACATCCACCAGGGTCTGATCCATGCACACCCGGCCGATTATCGGAGCGGGCTTTCCGCGGATGCTCATAACCCCCGCATTGGGGTTGCCATTGCTGCCGGAAAGCGCGCGGGGGTAGCCGTCCGCATAGCCAACGCATACGGTGGCTACCTTGCGGGGTGTGTTGGCTGTGTAGGTGCGGCCATAGCTCACGCTCTCACCGGGTAAAAGGTCCTTTACAAATTCCACAACACTTTTCAGCGTCATGGTGGGGCGCAGGCCGTCAAAATGCACTTCCGGGCTGGGGTCCAGCCCATACAGGATAATGCCTGCGCGGGTCAGGCTGTGGTGCCATTCCGGGTGGCGCATTTGTGCGGCAGAGTTGGAGCAGTGAATGGTGTGCAGGGCAACGCCGTCCGCCTGCAGCCGCTGCACGGTGCGCTCAAACAGGGCGTGCTGGGCTTGGGTGTAGGTTTCGTTTTCCGGCGTGGTGCTGTCTGCCACGGCAAAATGCTGGAAAATACCGCTGAAGTGCAGCTTGGGCAGGGCGGCGCAGCGCTCCATGGCAGCGATTGCCGCCTCAAAGTCAGAACGCACGCTGAACCCAATGCGTCCCATACCGGTATCAACCTTAAAGTGGCAGTATACCTCCACGCCGGCGTTTTGGGCGGCAGCGGAAAGCGCCTTGGCATACTCTTCGGAATAGACGGTCTGGGTAATGCAGTTGAACGCCAGCTGATCCACCTGCAGCGGGTCGGTGTAGCCCAGGATCAAGATGGGTTTACTGATCCCGTGGCGGCGCAGGTGCCGCGCTTCGGCCAGGCAGCTGACCGCAAAAGCGGCTGCACCGTTTTCTTCCAGCCAGGGCCCGGCCACAGCGGCGCCGTGGCCGTAAGCGTCCGCCTTGACAACGCAGCACACCGGCGCGCCCACCGTCTTTTGGATCAGTGCCAGGTTGCTCTGCATAGCATCCAGATCAACCAATGCCCAACAATGCTTTTCGTACAGTTCGTTCGTCATTGCAATCCACCCCATTTCGATACAAAACACAACGGGGAATCTAGCCCCGCGTGTGCCCGGTATGCAGCGGCCGCCAGCCGTCAATGCCGCTTTGCTGCAAAGCGTGCAGTGTTTTCTGACGGAAAGCCGGGTCGTCCCGGCTCATCTGCTGCACAAACAATTTGGTCTGTTCGCGCACTGTGGCGCCATCAGCCGGGCAACGGCTTTTGATGATGGGCAGCCCGGCGTGGTATACCGCGCTTTTTACCTCGCTTTCGGTGGCAAAGATCATTGGCCGGATCAGCGTAATGTTGCGCTGGTCCAGATAGGTTACGGGCGAAAAACACCCAATACGGCCTTCCCGCCAAAGGTTCATGTAAAAAGTCTCCACGGCATCATCCAGGTGGTGCCCCAGCGCCACTTTGTTGCAGTCAAGTTCCTGCGCGGCAGCGTGCAGTGCCCCGCGCCGCATTTTGGCACACAGCGCGCAGGGGTTCGGCTCTTTGCGGTAATCAAATACCACAGGGCCGATATCCGTGCGCCGTATTTCGTAAGGAATGCCTTCCTGCGCAAACAGGTCCGCAAGTGGCTGGTAGTCGGCTTCCACCCCGCCAAAGCGCGGGTCCAGCGTGACCGCCATGACCTCAAACGGAACGCCGAGATACCGCCGCAGGTGTCCCAGCGCCACGGTCAGCGCAACGCTGTCCTTCCCGCCGGAAACACCAACGCATACCCGGTCGCCCGGTGCGATCATCTCGTAATCCTGCACTGCCTTGCGCAGCAGACCCTCCAAGCGCTGCATGCCCGTTCCACCTTACCTTTATACACTCTAAGACGATACTATAAACATCGCTATTATAGCACATCCTGCTGCCCAATGCCAACAGCCGCAGCCAAATCGGAAGAATTTTATCAAAGCACCGCACAGGAGCTGCAAAAACAAAGCCGCGCCCGCGCCGCAGTTTGGTTGGCAAAGCAGGGCAGTGGAGAAAACCGGAAACCAGCAGACTGCACAAAGCGGGCAGAACACTTTGCTGCAGGGTACACAAAAACAGGTGCAAAAGGCAAAACAGTAAAATGCCGTTTGCGAAAACGTTAGAAAACAAGAGAAAACACAAGAAAACAAGAGCTACGCGAGAATAAAATGATTTTATTTGCAAAATCCCTTGACGAAACAGCGCGTATTTGCTAAAATCATACTTGCGCGAAATCAGCGCAGTGCCGTGCTGTGCATTGCGCTTTGAATAAACCGAAATGATTCGGATGCGTCACTATAAAGTATGGAGGATTCAAATCATGAGCACTACTCTCGCTAAGCCCGCTGAGATGGTCGACCGCAAGTGGTATGTTATTGATGCTGCCGGCAAACCGCTCGGCCGCGTTGCTGCCCAGGCCGCTGTCCTGCTGCGTGGTAAGAACAAGACTACCTTTACCCCCAATGTTGACTGCGGTGACCATGTCATCGTGATTAACTGCGACGAAGCTGTTCTGACTGGCAAGAAGCTGGAAAAGAAGTATCATCGCACCCATTCTGGCTGGATCGGCGGCCTGAAGGAAACCCAGTATAAGACCTTGATGGCTGAAGCCAGCGATAAGGCTATGACCTACGCTGTTAAGGGCATGGTTCCTTCCAACACCCTGGGCGCTAAGGCTATGACCCGCCTGCACTGCTACAAGACTGCTGAGCATGCACATGCTGCCCAGAAGCCCGAAGTTGTGGAATTTTGATAAGGAGGCAATAGAAGATGTACGAAACTAAACAGTATTTCTACGGCACTGGCCGTCGTAAGCATTCCGTTGCCCGCGTCCGCGTCTACAATGGCACCGGCAAGATTACCATCAACAATCGTGATATCAACGATTACTTCGGCCTGGAAACCCTGAAGCTGATGGTCCGCAGCCCGCTGGCTCTGACCAACACCGATGGCAAGTTCGACATTGTGATTAACGTTGTCGGCGGCGGTACTTCCGGCCAGGCTGGCGCTATCCGCCACGGCCTGTCCCGCGCCCTGCTGCAGTTCGACCCCGAGCTGCGCAGCACCCTGAAGAAGGCTGGCTTCCTGACCCGCGATCCTCGTATGAAGGAACGTAAGAAATACGGTCTCAAAGCTGCTCGTCGCGCACCGCAGTTCAGCAAGCGCTGATTTATTCAATCCGATTCTTATTATGTCGGCTCATTTTGGGCCGACATTTTTTATGACGTGTTTTCTGTTACAGTCAGGAACATAGTGCCTGCCCGTTCAGGCGGTTGGACTTGATGTGGAAGGGGAACTTATGTTATCAACAAAAACAAAAGAGCATATCCGGCGCCGTGCCGCGCTTGGGTTGCCGCGGTGGGGAACTCTGCTGGTAAGCCTGGGGGCGCTGGCGGGCTGTGTGGCCTTCACCGGCAGCCAGCTGCATGTGGTTAAAATTACCGATACCCACGGTGCACAGGGCATGGCTATCACCTCGGCGCATGATATCAAAACGCTGATGCAGCAAGCCGGCATTGCGGCACCCGATACCGAGGACGAGCTGGAAATTACCGAGGATGCAGGCCTTGACCAGATCCACATCCTGCGCGCTTACACCGTGCCCGTCACGGTGGACGGCGGTGTGCAGGAGGTTGTGGTGACCGGCGGCACTGTGGGAGATGTTCTGGCGGAAGCCGGCATTACCCTTGGCCCAGATGACTGGATTGAGCCTGCGCTGGATACCCCGGCCCAGGAAAACACCATGGTGACCATCCAGCGGGTGCGCTATGAAGAATACACTCAGGACGAAGTGATTCCCACTGAGACCCAGTATGTGGAAACCAGCCTGTTCTACCGCAAACAGAGCAAAGAACAGCTGATCCGGCAGGGCAGCGACGGCCTGTGCAGCGTGAGCTACCGGGAAACCTATGTGGATGGCGAACTGACTGACACAACAGAAACGAACCGCGAAACTGTGATAGAAATGGTGCCCACCATTATAAAACACTATGACGAGCAGGCACCTGTCAGCTCCTTCGTGGGCCCCGAGATTGTGGACGGCAAACCATGCGAGGGCATTGCGGCGACTTATACCGCACAGCGTTCCACCGGGTATTCGGCATCGCCGACGGCAAAAGGATCTTCGGGGCGGCGGCTGACCTATGGTACGGTGGCGGTCAACCCCAATGTGATTCCCTATGGCAGCCTGATGTATATTACCTCCGCAGACGCTTCCGACGAAAGTCCGGAGCCGCTGTCACAGCTTGCAATAGTTCCCCCTGTGGCTATAAACAGCAGCTTTTTCATGCGATCGCTCCTCTCCTTTTCGCCTCCGCTATGAGCGCGGGCTGTATCTCCGGGTATGTCCAGCGCTCGGGAAGTTCTTCAAGCAGCACAATCTCGGCTATCTCGCTTTTCAGCTCCCCGAAACTGGTTATTTCGGCGCAGTAAAGCACTCCGAAGGTCTCTGACCCTGAGGAATTCACACGGTTCCTTCCGGTCACGGAATACACGCAGACGCGTTTTAATGTGAATTCCTCAGCGCCGGTCTCCTCGCGGAGTTCACGCTCGGCGGTCTGCGCGACAGTCTCGCCGGGTTCGCGGTGTCCTCCCGGAATCTCGAGCGTGCTGCGCTCCTTGTGACGGCAGAATACCCATCTTCCCCCGCTGCGCGCGATTATCACCGCGAACTTCAGCTTTTCATCGTCCGCAATGTTGTAAAATTTAACTCTCACCGGAACCTCCGCAGGCTTTAGGCAACATAACACACAAGTTGTGCGAATATTGCCTCAAATTTCCATGTAGTATTTGCAAAAAAGCACTGAAAAACCGCGCGCGGGAAAAGCACACCAACTGGTGCGCCATTCGCCGTTGAATGCGTGATGATCCAGTGCTGACATATTCGCCGGGACCTTATCATCTCGGCTCAACAATAAATTTCATAGCTGTACGCTCGTCGCCGTCTATCTCGACGGTGGTGAACGCCGGAATACAGATCAGGTCGACTCCGACCAGCGCCATGTAGCTCCGCGCGATCGCGATGGACTTCACAGCCTGATTCGCTGCGCCTGCGCCAACCGCCTGCACCTCGACTTCGCCGTCCTCGCGGATAACCGCTGCGATAGCTCCCGCAACTGATTTCGGTACGGAATGTGCCGATACCTTTACGATCTCCATATAGTCACCTTTCACCCCAGGG
>ERZ827469.2849-NODE-2849-length-12264-cov-2.398804_pt1 | contig 12264 bp, 8 predicted proteins | sample MGYA00519917_ERZ827469 | MGnify/ENA primary metagenome ERZ827469 (study PRJEB31778, sample SAMEA3449314) | human gut metagenome | biome: human gut; feature: human-associated habitat; material: faeces | place: United Kingdom | collected 2010/2012 ... | reverse complement strand
CCGGAATCCACATCCTCGTCCAGCCCGGACAAACCGTATCGCCGGGCTGTCACGGGCAGGTCGGTCAGCAGCCCGACGCCGGCGCGTCCCTTGACGCGGCAGACCTCGTTCATCGCCGTCAGCTCGCTCTGGTCGGCGATCTTGCCGGCGGTGGCGTATTCGAACCCGAACTCGCCGAATATCGGATTGAGCTCGTCCTGCGGGGCGCGGACCTCCTGCATGCACCAGATGTCCGGGGCGTGCTCGCCCGCCCATGTCTCGATGCCCTTGCGCTTGGCGGCGCGGATGCCGTTCACGTTGGATGTGGTGATGGTGATCATGGGGCCATCCTATATCCGTCCCGTTGACAGTGCGAGCCGCAGTTTCGACCGGAATCTTCCGCTCCCCGCTCACGCACGGCCTACGTAGGCGGAGTAGACTGCTTCGTGGCAGTTTTTCATTCCGACAATAGGAAAGGATCATGGACATGGCTTCCAACCAGCCCGACAACCTGGCACTGACTGCGGAACAGCTCAGGGAATACTCCGCGGCGTTCAACGCGGACCGCGCGAACCTCGTGGCGGCGAACGCGGCGGTATCGAACGGCATTCTCCAGGCCGCGACCTCGTATCGCGGCGTGCGCGAGCTCCCCCGCACGTTCTCGGTCGAACTCAAGCAGGGTTCGATCACCTCGCAGGAGCATTCCGGCCGCTGCTGGATGTTCGCATCGCTGAACACGCTGCGCTACGAGCTGATGCACAAGTGGAACCTCGACGATTTCGAGTTCTCCGAAAGCTATCTGTTCTTCTACGACAAGCTGGAGAAGTCGAACTTCTACCTTGAGAACGTGCTCAAGACGCTCGACAAGACCACGGACAGCCGCATCTTCGAGGCGGTCAACGAAGGCCCGGCTGACGATGGCGGCTGGTGGCAGATGTTCGTCGCGCTGGTCAAGAAGTACGGTCTGGTGCCGAAGGAGGCCTACCCGGAGTCGTCGAACTCCCGCGATTCCTCGGCGTTCGAGCAGTACCTGAACACGAAGCTGCGCGAGTTCGCCGCCGAATTGCGCGACGCCCATCAGGCCGGCAAGTCGGTTGAGGAGCTGCGCTCGCTCAAGACCGGGCAGATGTCGGTCGTGTACCGTATCTGCGCTATCGCAATGGGCGAGCCACCGACGAGCTTCGATCTGCTGCTGCGCGTCAAGGACGAGGGCAAGGACGACGCCAAGGATGACGCCAAGGCGTCCGAGTCCGGCACGAAGTCCGGCATCGACTCGCGCAGGCAGATCGTCGAACACGGCATCACGCCGCAGGAGTTCTACGCGAAGTACGTGGGCGAGGATTTGGATGATTTCGTGAGCCTGACGACCTCCCCGCTCGCCTCTACCCCGTATTACCGCCGCTATCAGCTGGCGTTCGTGGGCAACGTGGCGGAGGCCGCTCCGATGGACTTCATCAACGTGCCGCTCGACGTGTTCCGCAAGGCCGCCGTTGACCAGCTGACCGCAGGCCACCCAATCTGGTTCGCCTGCGACTGCGCACAGTTCTCACTGCGCAAGGCCGGCATCTTCGATCGTGGCACCGTGCGCGTGGATGAGCTGTTCGGCACCGAGTTCGCATCGGACAAGGCGCACGGTCTGGAATACAACGATTCGCGCAGCAACCACGCCATGACGCTCACCGGCGTCAACCTCGACAAGGCCGGTGAGCCGGATCGTTGGAAGGTGGAGAACAGCTGGGGCAAGGACAACGGCAAGGACGGCTACTATGTCGCCTCCGGCGCGTGGTTCGACCGCTATGTTCAGGAGCTCATCATCCGCAAGGAATACCTGGACGAGCGCACGCTCGCCGCGGTGGATTCCGAACCGGTGACCCTGCAGCCCTGGCAGCCGATCTCCAAGGTCTGCCGCTGAGCGGGGTATAACCCCGCTCTGCCAGCGTGACCACCTCCAGTCAGCCTTCGGCTGGCAGCCTCCGCTATCGGGGGCTGCCGGCATGGCCGGCTGGGGGGGGGTGGTCCAACATCGTCCACACATACAAGAAGTCCCCCGTGACTTTGCAGCCACGGGGGACTTCTATATCGCTATCTCAATGAGATCGATGAATCAGACGACTCACTTCTCCCAGCCGAGGTTCTCGGGGTGAACGGTCACCATGACACGCGCGCCGGAGGAGTAGCCTGCAGGACCGTAGTTCGCAAGACCCTTCTTGACGGCGACAGTGATCTGGCCGTTCTCGAACGGGATCTGAGCGTACAGCTTCTGGGCTTCCTTCTCAGCCTTGTTGAACTGAGCAATGGCCTTGGTGCTGTCCTTGATGCCCGGGATGGACTCGAGCTCCTTGTCGATCTCGTCGGTGCCGGTGAAGGAGAAGTTGGACTCGGACTTGGAGCCGTAGAGCTGGTAAGCGGAGGACGCGTAGCCGAACGGGTCGCTAGCGGACCAGCCGAGGCCGATCATGTCCCAGTTACCAGAGCTGACGGTGTCGGAGAAGGTGTTCGAAGCCTTGATGTCGATGCTCACCTTGATGCCGACGGTCTTGGCCATCTTCTGGATGGCGGTTGCCTTGGCCTTGGTAGAGGCGGAGTCGGAGAACGTCGTGTACGTAATGGCCGCGACCTTGCCGCCCTTCTCGTAGTAGCCGTCGCTGTTCTCCACCGGGAAGCCCACGTCGTAGCCGTTCAGGGTCTTGGTGGCGTTGGCGGTGGAGAACTTCGACTCAGCGGGCATGTTGTCCTCGTAGCCGTCCTGGAACTGAGGCAGAATCAGGGAGCCCGGGGTCTTCTCGGTCCATTCGATACCCTGGAAGTCGATCTTCTGCAGCTGGCTGCGGTCGACGCCCTGGACGAAGGCCTTGCGGACCTCCAGCGGGATGTTCTTGGTGTTGATGGTCAGCGTGTACACACCGGAGTCGTAGGAACGACGCAGGTAAGCGTCCTTCACGGTCTTCGCGCTCGTCATGGACTCGGCGTCGGAAGCGCCGACGGCGTCAATCTCACCGTTCTTGAAGGCGTTCATGGCAGCGGACGGCTCCATCTGCTTGAGCACGACCTTGTCCAGCAGCGGCTTGTCGCCCCACCACTTCGGGTTCGGGGTGAAGGTCACTTCGGAGTCGGAGCTCTTGGAGACGACGAACGGGCCGGCGCCCCACTTGTCGGAGTGAGAGTCGTTCGACCAACCCTTGGAGAAGGTGTCGCCGTCCTTGGTGTCGTCGCCGGTGAGGGCTTCAGACGGGTACAGCAGGTTGAACAGGGACTGGTAGGGGTAGAAGTCCTTCTCGAACGTCACGACGGCCTGCTTGTCGGTGTCGCCCTTGGTGACGCTCTTGATCTGGTCGTAACCAGTGGTGAGGGCCGGGGTGAACTTGTCGCTCTTGCCGCTCTGGACCTTCCAGGTGGACTCGAAGTCCTTCCAGGTGATCGGGGTGCCGTCGTTCCAGGAGGCCTTGTCGTTGATCGTGAAGACAACGGTCTCAGGGCTGTCGGAGGTCTGCTCGACCTTGGTCACGTAGTTGGTGTTCGGCTTGATGTTCTCCAGGGAACCATCCGCCGGGTACTCCCAGATGCACGGCATGTAGAAGCGCCACAGGCCGCTCATGTACACGGTGTTGCCGTTGACGTCAATGGCGTTCCAGTTCGGGCCGATCTCGGTGATCGGCAGGGTGAGGGTGCCACCCTGCTTCAGCTCGCCGCGGTCCTTCGGGTTGTTGTAGGCCTTGCCCGGATCCGGCATCGGGAACGAACCGGTGTAGTTGGTGGGAACACCTTCCTGCGGTTCGGAAGTGGACTTGGCGCCGTTGTTGCCGGCGCTGCCGTTGTTGCTGTTGCCGCAAGCACCAAGCGCCAGGAGCGTGGCTGCAGCGGCGGCGAAGGCGGTGACCTTACGCGCGGTAGATGCAAAACTCATACTTTGCATTCCTCTCCTGAACAGCACGAGTTGCGCGTGCCGTTCTCTCCTTCAAAATATCTCGCAACTAGAACCGTGATGATACACCACGTTTTGTTAACATTGGCGTCACTTTTCACTTTTCGGTGAAACCAATGCAATCGGGCCGGTCATATGACCGGCCCGAAAGACTTTAGAACGGCGCGGATTCGTCGTTCACATCCAGCGGGAAGTGACAGGCGAATTCGGTCGCTATCTGGTCATCCGACGTCAAAACCGGGCGTTTCGTCTCGCACATCTTCTGCTGCTCGGGAGTGAGCCGCAGCTTGACGGGGCAGCGGGACGCAAAACGGCATCCCGGGTGCTTCTCGGACGGAGACGGCAGGTCTCCCTTGAGGATGATGCGCTGGCGGGTGCGCTCGACCACGGGGTCGGGCACGGGGATGGCCGACAGCAGCGCCTGCGTGTACGGGTGACGCGGATGGGTGAACACGTCCTCGGTCTCGCCGAGCTCGACCACCTGGCCGAGGTACATGACGGCCACGCGGTCGGAGATGTGGCGGATGACCGCCAGATCGTGCGCAACGAACAGGTATGAGATCTTCAGCTTGGCCTGCAGGTCCTCAAGCAGGTTGATGATGCCCGCCTGAATCGACACGTCGAGGGACGCGATCGGCTCGTCGAGCAGCAGCACCTTCGGATCGGTGGCGAGGGCGCGGGCGATGGAGATGCGCTGACGCTGCCCACCGGAGAACTGCGCCGGGAAGCGATCCACGTAGTCGGGGTTCAGGCCGACCAGCTCCATCAGCTCGCCGATGCGGCGGTTGATCTTCTCCTTGCTCCACTTGTGCACCTTGAGCGGCTCCGCGAGCACGTCATAGATGGGCATGCGCGGGTCGAGCGAGCTCATCGGATCCTGGAAGATGATCTGCAGGTCCTTGCGCAACGCCTTGCGCTCCGCCTTCTTCTTGAGTTCGGCGAGGTCATGGCCGAGTACGACGATGCGTCCGTCCTCGGGCTTCATGAGGTTCATGATCTCCATCAGCGTGGTGGACTTGCCGGAGCCGGACTCGCCGACCAGCGCCAGGGTCTCCCCCTGACGAATCTTGAACGTCACGTCGTCGACGGCCGCGACCTGGCCGATGGTACGGCGGAACATGCCACCACCGGTCAGCGGGAAGTGCTTGACCAGGTGGTCGACCTCCAGCGTCACCGGGCGCTGGTCGCGCGGGACGTCGGCCCAGTCGGCGGGAAGCAGGTCGGGCACGGGGAACACGTCCGTGTACTTCATGTTCTTGTCGATGATCTCCTGCAGTCGACGGCAGGAGGCGAGATGACCGGAGTTCGCGTCCACGACTTCCAGGTTCGGCTCAGACAGCGAGCACTCCGGGGTGGCGAGCGGGCATCGTGGCGAGAACGGGCATCCCTTCGGGATGTCGACCAGTGACGGCGGGTTGCCCTGAATCGGCACGAGACGCTGGGAGGCGGCGATGTGCGGCTTCGGCACGGCGCCGAGCAGACCCATCGTGTACGGCATGGAGGGGTGCTGGAAGACGTCGTCGATGCTGGCGCGCTCGACGGGACGACCGGCATACATGACGAGGATGTCGTCGGCCGCGCCGGCCACCACGCCCAGATCGTGGGTGATGAGCACGACGGCGGCGCCGGTCTCCTTCTGCGCCTTGGCGAGAACGTCGAGGATCTGCGCCTGAATCGTCACGTCGAGGGCCGTGGTCGGCTCGTCGGCGATGATGACGTCGGGGTTGTTCGCGATGGCGATGGCGATCATCACGCGCTGACGCATACCACCGGAGAACTGGTGCGGGAAGCTGCTGAGACGCTCCTCGGGCTGCGGGATGCCGACCAGATCGAGCAGCTCGACGCAACGGTCGTGAATCTGCTGCTTGGACATGTCGGGATGATGGGTGATGAGGCCTTCGGCGATCTGGTCGCCGATGGTGAACATCGGGGTCAGGGCGGACAGCGGATCCTGGAACACCATGGCGATACGCTCGCCGCGGATCTCGCTCATCTCCTCGTCGGTCTTGCCGATGAGCTCCTCGCCGTTCATGATGATGGAGCCGGTGACCTTGGCGTTGTCGTCGAGCAGGCCGATCAGGCTCAACGCGGTCACGGACTTGCCGGAGCCGGACTCGCCCACGATGCCGAGCGTACGCCCGCGCCACAGGTCGAAGTTGACGCCTCGCACCGCACGGCACACGCCGGCCTCTGTGGCGAAGGACACGTGCAGGTCGCGCACCTGCATGATCGGATCGCCCTTCGGCGCGCCCTTGGGGCCGTTGCCTTCAAGCAGCTCGTACTGGAGGATGTCGTCGCGCACGATCTCCTTGTGCTCGCTTGAGACGCTGCCCTTTGACTTGTTGTTTTTCATCATTGTCTTTCTGAACATCAGGCACCCACCGTTCCGCTCGCACGTGAATTGGGATCAAGCGCATCGCGCAGACCGTCACCGATCAGCTGCATGCTGAACGTCAACAGGACCAGGGCGATGGAGGGGAAGACCAGCAGCCAGGGAGCGGTCTGCATGGACACGGCGCCGGACTGCAGGATGGAACCCAGCGACACGTCGGGCGCCTTGACGCCCAGACCAAGGTACGACAGTGCGGTCTCGGAGTTGACAGCGCCCACGACGCCCAGCACCGTGTTGATGATGATCATCGAGGCGAGGTTCGGCATGAGGTGACGCACGATGATCTTGAACGATCCAACGCCCATGAACCGGGCCGCCTTGACGTAGTCGCGCTCGCGCAGCGACAACGTCAGCGTTCGTATGATTCGCGCATAGCCGACCCAGCCGAACGCGGTCAGGCCGATGATCAGCCAGATCCATCCGGTGGTGGCGTTCGCGGCGCGCACGATCATTGCGATCAGCAGGAACGACGGCACGACGAGCAGCATATCGAGCAACCACATGCCGACGCGCTCGACCCAGCCGCCGAAGAAGGAGATGGCCGTTCCCAGCAGCGAGGCGATCATGCCGATCATCAGCGACTTGCCGAGACCACGCACCACCATGGCGTACAGGTCGGAGCCGCCGGAGTCGGTTCCCAGCCAGTGGCTGGCGCTCGGACCTGCCGACAGGGCGAGGAAGTCAGGGTCGTCATACGCCCACTTGCCGATGTTGGCGCCGAACAGCGCGAAGAACACCAGCACCAGAAGGATGATCAGTCCGACCACGGCGGAGCGCTGACGGAAGAAACGACGCGCGATCAGGCCGGCGTAACCGATGTGCTTGATATCGCCCTTCGACGTGCTCTCGTCGGACTCTTTCTGTGTCGTTTCGTTGTTTTTGACGGTTGTATCAGTCATTGTTTCTCACATCCCCTGCACTCAGCTCATCTTGATGCGCGGATCAAGCCATGCGGACACGATGTCGGCCAGCAGCGCACCGGCGAGGGTGCACACGCCGCCGAACGCCGCGATGGCGACCGAGGCATTGATGTCGTTGTCGAGAATGGCCTGGATGAAGTACCGGCCCAAGCCGTTGATGGCGAAGATAGATTCGGTGATGACCGCGCCGGTGAACACCGAGGCGATGGAGAATGCAACGTTGACGGCGGTCGGAATCAGGGATGCGCGCAACGCGTGGCGACGGATGGCCTGGCGGCGGGTCAGACCCTTCGCACGGGCGGTGCGCACGTAATCGGCGTGCATCTCGTCAAGCAGGTAGGTGCGCTGCGTCAGATGGTAGGAGACCATGCCCAGAATCGTCAGCACGATGGTCGGCAGGATGATGTGCTGCCCGAAATCAGCCAATCTCAGGAACCAGTTATTTCCTGTATAACTGGACAGACCCGTCACATAGAACAGGCGGAAGCCGCTGGCGCCGTTGATGAAGATGGCGAGCATCACGACAAGCAGGGCGAACACGGCGGTCGGGATGACAAGGAAGAACGTGGCAGTGGTGCCGAACAGGCGGTCCTGCCACTTGTACTGGCGCTGCGCGGTGTAGATGCCGAGCGCCACGCCAAGCACGATGGAAAGGACTGTGGCGATCGTCACCAGCTCGGTGGAGGCAACGATACGCGGCGCAAGCGCACCGTTGACCGACCCCAGATCAGGGGACAGTCCCCAGTCCCATCTGGTGACGACACCGGTCAGCCAACGCCAATACCGAGTGAAGATATTGGTGTGATCATTGATATTGGCCAGATCCAAGCTGCGGTTGATGGACGCTGCCGGAGGGCGGGGAGTCCTCGACTCGTAATTCGAGCGCGGACGCATGAAACCAGAAGCCAGAAAATACGTACATGAAATCGCCACGAACAGCATGACGACGTAGTTGGCGAGGCGCTTGGCGATGAACTTCAGCATTGAGCCGGGACCATCCTTCCTCCTTGTTCCGAACGACAAAAGCGTTCACTCGACTGTCGCCTTTGGATGGCGGCGTTCTTGTTGGTGACCGATTATAGCCACCCCATGTAAACGCAAAACATGATAAGGATACGCTTCCGTCAAGATTTCGACGTTAATTGCCACATTTTGTTCATATTTGTATCACATTTCAAGATTTTAAATGATGTGAACGTGCACAATTCGCCTGTTGCACCCCGGAATCATGCGGATTGCAGGGCAATCGAGGCGAAATCACGGGTTGATCGCAAGATGACCGCAGGGTAAGCGCAGGGTAAGCGCAGGGTGGCCGCGGAGTTATCGCGGAGTTGTCGACGTAGGCAATCGCGGGACGATCAAGCTCGGAACGTGACGATGTCAGGCCCGGGGAAACGCCTGGCGGTACCGCTCCTTCAGCTGCTCGATCGACACATGCGTGTACCGCTGCGTGGTGCGCAACGACGAATGGCCGAGCATCTCCTGAACCTCGCGCAGGTCCGCTCCCCCGTCCAGCATGTGCGTCGCCGCGCTGTGCCGCAGCGAATGCGGGCTGATATCGGGCACCCCGCTCTCGCGGGCGGCACGATGCACGACATCGCGCACGATACGCTGGTCGATGCGGCGGCCGCGCATGCCGAGGAACAACGCGGCCGTATCGAGAGTGCCCGCACCGGCTCTGCGCAATATCAATGGTCGGCCATGCTCCTTCCAGCCGGCCAGCGCCTTCTCGGCAGGGTCGCCGAAGGGCACCACGCGCTGCTTGCTGCCCTTTCCCGTAACCCGTATCGTGCGGTGGGACCAGTCGACATCGCCGATGTCGAGCCCGACGAGTTCCGCCACGCGGATACCGGTCGCGTACAGCAATTCCAGCATTGCCGCATCACGTAGCGCCACGACTTCGTCACGCTGACTCATCCCTTCGCCCCGATGGGCCGAATCAAGGCGGGGCATCTCATCATGCCGCGTCTCGTAACGCTGCGATGAGGCGGCATGCAGCGACGCATCGTCATCCACACGGTCCATCAGGCGCTCCGCCTGGGCCTCAGTCAGCACCGAAGGCAACGTGTCCGGCAGTTTCGGCGTCATCAGCACGGCCGCCGGATCGGCCTCGATCCTGCCATGCTCATGCGCCCAAGCGAAAAACGAACGGACCGACACGACCTTGCGGGCCATGCTGGAGCGGGCGTGGTCGCGGGTCTCGAACGCCATCCATCCACGCAGGTCGTCGGTCGTGACCTGACGCAGATCTGCGATGCCGCGCGACGCCAGTGCATGCAGGCACTCCCTGACATCGGTGCCGTACGCCTTCACCGTATTGCCCGACAATCCCCTGTTGGCCCGCAGATACGCAAGGAACGCGGACAGATCACCATCGCCATCCATGCACACTCCTTTCTTTGCCGATTCTATCCCGCAAAACCGCGTTTCACCCACTAGAATGGAACAAACCGACGGCAAAGGAGTCCCCATGGCAATTCCCAATGAAATCCCTGCCAACGCGCGAGTGGTCGTCCGAGTGTCCGAAGGGGTCGATCCGACCGACCATCGCATGAAATACCGCGATTACGTCGGACACGTCACCTCATGGGACGGTCACACGTTGGATATGATCCGCGACGCGGCGGCCAACGGGTCACGCCCCGAACATCGCGTGACCATCGACGCCGACACCATCATCACCCTCAAACCCGTCCCCGAACGCCACTTCACCCGCCCCTGAGCTGTGGTGCCGTCAAGCCCCTAGTCAGCCTTGTGGCCGACTAGGGGTGGCCTATCGTCAAGTAGCCCGCAGCATCACATCGCGCTGCGACGCTGCACGCAGGCGGTATAGTCGTCGCCGAAACGCAGGATATGCTCGCCGCGGCGGGCGGAATCGAGCAGTGCCGCCTGCCATCCCTCCGCGGGTATCGTCAGGTCGAAGACCGGCCCGTCCCCGTCCGCACCGCTTCTGACCGCGGACTTGTAGTCGCGGAACGGCTGTCCATCCGCGAAAAACGCGGCGATGGCACCTGCATCTGCGCCATGCAATTCGTCCGCGACCTCGGTAAGCCGCGCCGCCATCATGCGCAGCAGTCGTTCCACATTGTCGGCGTCCTCTTCGACCATCGCACGGGTGCGGTCCGGATCGGTCAGCGCGACGCGCGTCATGTCCCTCCAGCTTCCCGCGGCGAGCGCAGCCGCGATGTTGCGGTCCGGGTCGTCGGTCAGCTGGTTGATGAGCGCCGTGGCGACGACGTGCGGCATGTGTGAGATCAGCGCGGCAGCGCGGTCATGGGTATCGTCGTCGAGCACGATGACGCGGTTGCCCGCATCGTCGGTGATCATCCGCGCGACGGCGAGAAAACGACGGTAATCGGTGTCGCCATCCACGGTCATGGCCCACAGCGCGTTGTCGTAGAGCGCCGGGGCGGCGGCGGCCCATCCCGAGAGCTCGTTGCCGGCCATCAGGTGCGCGCCGACATAGCGGCCCGCCAGACCCGCGTCCCGCACCTGATCGCGGACCATCATCTTGACACTGCCCACATCGGTGAGCGTGATGTCCTGATACGGTTCGAGCAGCGGCCGCAACTCGCCGAGAATCGCCGGCATCGCCTTCAGCGGGTTGCACAGCACGATGACCTCCGGCTGCGCTTCGACCAGTTCGGCGAGCGTGCGCATGCAGCGTATGCCATCGGCTTCGGCCTGGGCGTATGGATGCGGGCGATGGTTCCACGCGACGACCGACACCCCGCGGACGGCGAGCCTTCGGGCCAGCGACCCGCCGATCAGGCCGAGTCCGATGACTCCGACCGTGAGCCGTGCGGCGGCCGCAGTATCATGACTTCCTACCACAGCAATTCCCTTCGCGCAGTGTCGCCTTCCGTCCATGTGCCGGGCGCGGCCGGCTCGCAGCGCACTCCCCCGTTGGGCAGCGACCACGCGTAGATCGGCGGGTTCAGCCGTTCGCGGCGCGGATACACCGCCAGCGTCTTCACCCAATCGCCATGGTCGACGACCTGTGTCAGCACGTCGCGCAGGTGTTCCTGCCAAGGCGCTGCATCGATGGTCGCGATGAAACTGTACGTGCCGTCGCGTCCCTTAATCGGGCGAGATATGAAACTCGTCATGTTCAGACCGGCGTCGCGCAGCACGTCCAGCAGATTCGCGAGCACGCCGGGGCCTGTGCTCAGCGGTATGAACGCGATGATCGATTCGTATTCCGAAACGGGGTCGGTCGTCGCCCCCGGAGCCGGCATCGATTCCACTGTCTCATCCCCGGCCGTCCGTGATGCCCGCTCGCGCAGCACGGTGATGGCCTCGTCCCGCGGGGCGAGTGCCAGGAACTCGGTGCGCGCGCCGGCATAGTCGCCCACGGCGCAGGCGACGCGCGTCAGATTGTACAAATCGCCGCAGATGCTCGGTCCGAGCGCCACCTGGCCGGGCTCAAGGTCTCGGCAGGCGGCACCATTCGACGATGCCGGCAGCTGCTGCAGCTGATGGTCGGCCGTGAAACGGCGGCATTGCGCCAACCCGTGCGGATGGGCGGTGACGGTACGGCAATCGGCGAGTGATGTGCCGGGCAAGGTGAAGGCGTCGAATGACACGTTCACGCCGACTCGGGCGAATCCGACCACGTTGTCAGCGTCGATGAGCGCGTCGAGGTTCGGCACGACGTACCCTTCCACGTTGTTTTCCCACGCGATGATGCCCCAGTCACCCCGACGCTGCACCGCGTCAAGAATCGTCGGGACGTCCGGCTCGGGTGTCAGCGTCACGGATGCGCCGGATGGGCGGATCGTCTTGGCGGCCTCGATCGCCGCCTGATGGGTGAACGTCCCGGTCGGCCCCAGGAAATGCAACGTATACTCGGCCATCATCGGCTCTCCGCCAGCGTGTCGGGAGTCTGCCGGGACATGGACAGCTGCGATGGCTGCTGCGAATTCTTGTCGTCGGTCTTTCCATCGGTCTTGGGCGTGATGGCGAACCATCGCGCGGGCAGGAACATCAGCATCAGCTGGACGACGATGCAGCCGATCAGCCACAGGTATCCCACGCGCTGGGAAAAAAAC
>ERZ827469.2844-NODE-2844-length-12278-cov-3.184325_pt1 | contig 12278 bp, 12 predicted proteins | sample MGYA00519917_ERZ827469 | MGnify/ENA primary metagenome ERZ827469 (study PRJEB31778, sample SAMEA3449314) | human gut metagenome | biome: human gut; feature: human-associated habitat; material: faeces | place: United Kingdom | collected 2010/2012 ... | reverse complement strand
AGATCGGCGGCGGTGGTGGTCTCCAGCACCAGGGCGATCTCCGGGTTGACGGAGAAGGCCGCGCCGAAGGCCCCGCGGGCCCCCACCTCCTTCTGGGCGGTAAAGACAAAGGTACAGTCCATCGGCAGGGGGTCCTTCAAAAGCTCCACCATAACGGCGCAGCCAATGCGGTCATCAATGGCTTTGGCCTTGAGAAACCCGTGGCCAAACTCCAGGCACGCGGTATCAAATACCACCACATCACCAGGGGTCACCAAGGCACCTGCCTCTTCCCGATTCCGGGCCCCAATGTCGATGTAGAACTCACGCAGTTTGGGGACCGTTTTGGCCTCTTCCGCCGTGGTCAGGTGGTAAGCTTTCAGGCCAATGACGCCGGGAACCTGCTTCTCGCCCACCAGGACGGGCTTTCCCAGGAGGCCCCGCCGGTCAATTCCTCCCACCGTACCAAACTTTAAGTACCCCTCCTCGGTGATGGTGTGGACCATCAGACCCACTTCATCCATGTGGGCCGCCAGCATCAACTTCTGGCTTGAAAAGGGCATGGACCACGAGAACGGCGGTGTTTACACCTGTCTCGATCGCAAGGGCGAGATCTACTCCACCGACAAGAGCGTGTGGATGCAGGGGCGCTGCGGGTGGATGTTCTCCTACCTGACTCATCTCTACGGAGACAGCACCCCCGATTGGCTCGACACCGGCAAGGAGGAATGGCTTGCCGCCGCGAAGAGCTGCATCGACTTCCTCGAGGAGCACTGCGTCAACCACGACGCGGGCGGTCGACTCTACTTCACCGTCACGGCCGAAGGCGCTCCGCTTCGCCAGCGTCGCTACTGCTTCTCGGAGGGCTTCTACACCATCGCCAACGCCGAGTACTACGGCATCACCGGCGACGAGGAGTACCTCGCACGCGCACGCCGCGCCTACGCCATCTACTACGGCATGATGACGGGCACCTACGAGGACCCCACCGGCCTCGGTCCGAAGACCATCGCCGACACGCGCAGCGGTTACGCGCTCGGCGACCCGATGATCCTTCTGAACATCATCGGCATCCTGCGCCGTGTCGATCCGGCTCACGCCGAAGAGTACGACCGTCACAGCAAAGAGTGCACCGATCGCATCGTCAACTGGCACTATCGTCCCGAGCTAGGATGCACGCTCGAAAGCGTCAATCTCGACGGCGAGCCCGAGCTTTGGTACACCGCAGGGCGCGTGGTGAACCCGGGTCACGACATCGAGTGCAGCTGGTTCATGATGGACGAGGCAAACTACCGCGGCGACGAAGAGCTTCACCGCACCGCCGAGGAAATGTTCCGCCTCGCCATCGAAGCGGGCTGGGATGACGAGTTCGGCGGCCTGCTCTACTTCATCGACGCGAAGGGCCTGCCGCCTGAGGCGTACGAGCACGACATGAAGCTGTGGTGGCCCCACAACGAGATCATGATCGCCGCCTCGAAAGCTTACCGCGACACGAAAGACCCTTACTTCCTCGACTGGCTCCTGAAGACGACGGATTACGCCAAGAACCATTTCGCCGATACCGAATACGGCGAATGGTACGGCTACCTGCGTCGCGACGGACTGCCCACCATGCCGTCGACGAAGGGTTCAACCTTCAAGGGCCCCTTCCACGTACCGCGCGCTCTCTCCATGACCGAGCGCGTTCTAACCGAGATCATCGGCGATTAGCCGCAAGCGAAAGAAAGGCAGACCATGAACTACCTGGGCATCGAGTATTCGATCAAGAACGTTCCCGTTCTCGACGACAAGTTCATCCCGTTCGGCGTGTGGATGCGCGAGTACCTCAAAGAGGCGACCAACCCCATCGCCATCGCCGTCGAGCGCGAAGACGGCCTGATCTCCGTCCGCGAGAGCGCCATCCGCGGGCCCGAGTTCGCCGAGGCCAACCTGCGCTACGTCGAGCGCCTCGTCAAGTTCACCCTGTGGAGCACGGGCGGCTTCCGCGTGTACCTGCGCGGCTGCGACGAGATCGCCGGGAAGCTGGCGGCCGCCTACTCCCCCGAGGGCGAGCGCGCCTTCGACTTCGGCTTCTTCGAGGACGTCTACGAGAAGCAGCTCGAGGTGATCGCCTGCACCGAGGAGACCTTCCCCGCCGCCAACGAGTCCGCCAAGGCCATCGGCGGGCACATGGAGGGCTGCCGCATCGGCTTCGATGCGGGCGGCTCCGACCGCAAGGTCTCCGCGGTCATCGACGGAGAGTCGGTGTACTCCGAGGAGGTCGTGTGGTTCCCGAAGATCACCGAGGATCCCGAGTACCATTTCAACGAGATCGTGACCGCCTTCAAGACGGCCGCCTCCAAGATGCCGCGCGTCGACGCTATCGGCGTGTCTTCCGCCGGCACCTTCGTGGGCAACTCGCCCATGGTCGCTTCGCTGTTCATCAAGGTTCCTCGTGAGCGTCGCGACGAGGTCAAGAGCATCTACGACCGCGCCGCCAAGGAGATCGGCGACGTGCCGATCGTCGTGGCCAACGACGGCGACGTGACCGCGCTTGCAGGCTATATGTCCACGGGTTCGGGGGATATCCTCGGCATCGCCATGGGCACCTCCGAGGCCGTCGGCTACGTGAACGCGGACGGCAACGTCCTCGGCTGGATCAACGAGCTCGCCTTTGCGCCCGTCGACCTGGCCCCGACCGCCATGCAGGACGAATGGTCGACCGACTACGGCGTGGGCTGCAAGTACTTCAGCCAGGACTCCGTCATCAAGCTGGCTCCCGCGGCTGGCATCGAGCTCGATCCGGAGCTCTCCCCCGCCGAGAAGCTCAAGGTGGTCCAGGGTCTGGCGAACGAAGGCCACGAGGGCGCGCTCGACATCTTCCGCTCCATCGGCGTGTACCTGGCGCACACCCTCGTGCTCTACAGCGCCTTCTACGAGATCAAGACGCTGCTGGTGCTCGGCCGCGTGGCATCGGGTGTCGGCGGCGATCTCGTCATCAGCGAGTGCAACCGCGTTCTGACCGAGGAGTACCCCGAACTCGCCGAGCAGATCAACGTCACGCTGCCTGACGAGATGATGCGCCGCGTCGGCCAGTCCGTCGCCGCCGCAAGCCTGCCCGAGCTCGCGTAAAGCTCACGATCCGATCGAACCCGCGCCGCAAGGCGATAAACAGCAAGAAAGCCGCCCGAGGGCGGCTTTCTTCATATCATGACCCATGCTTGGCGCAAACGTAAGCTCACATGCGCCTGGAGGCGTGCTTGAACGCTGTCGGAGACAGCCTGCCGCCCTTGAGAGACCTCTCCCCCACCCGGACAACGTTCGGCCAGCGAGAATCGCGCTCCGCCCCTCTCGCGGGCTTCCCCGAGCTTCCGATGCAACCCGGGCTAAAGAAGTTTGCCCCTCAGCACGACGCCTTTCATCTCGAGCGTTTCCTTGTCAAGCAGCACCGCGTTGGCGATGGCTCCTGCGGCGAGCGTGCCATGCACTCCCTCGAGGCCCAAAGCGCGAGCAGGGTTTGCCGTCGCGGCCTTGACCGCGCTCGCAAGCGGGATGTTCATCTCATGCACCGCAACGTAGAAGCAGCGCATGAGATCGCTCACCGAGCCCGCTAACGCACCGTTTTCGATGGTGGCCACGGGACCTTTCACCGTGACGTCCTGGCCGCCCAGATCGTACGTGCCGTCCTCAAGACCTGCGGCGCGCAGCGTGTCGGAGATGAGGATCATGCGATCGTCGCCGAACATGTTGAACGCGAGGCGGACCATGGCGGGATGAATGTGCACGCCGTCCGCGATGATCTCGGCGGTGACGTCATCGCGCTCCGCCGCAGCGGGAATCGGGCCGGGCTTGCGGTGATGCATGGAGTTCATGGCGTTGTACAAATGCGTCAGATGCCGCGCTCCCAGCTCGAAAGCATGCGACGCCATGTCGTAATCGGCGCAGGTGTGCGCGAGCGAGATGCGGACCTCGCCCGAAAGCTCCTTGATGAACTCGTCAGCGCCCGGCTCCTCGGGTGCGATGTCGACGATCTTGAACAGACCGCCTGCGGCCTCCTGGAGACGTCGGAACTCCTCGACGCCGGGGTTGCGGACGTACTCGGGGTTCTGCGCACCGACTTTCGAGGGCGAGATGAACGGCCCCTCCATGTTGATGCCGACCAGATCGGCTTCGTTCTCGGCGGGCGAGAACTCCGCCGCCGCATGGGCCGCCTTCGTGAGGATCTCCTCGGAAAGCGTCATAGTCGCAGGGCACATCGCGGTCACGCCGCGCGACGCCTCGTAAGCCGCCATCTCATGAAGCCCCTCGAGCGCCCCGTCGCTGATGTCGGCGCCGGCACTGCCGTGGAAATGCAGATCCACCAAGCCGGGAATGACATAGCAACCTGCGGCGTCGATGACCTCACCAGGCTTCTCATCGCGGTCGGCGACGAAACGATCGCCCTCGATAAACAGGTCGGCAGCGCAGAAGCCCTCGCCGTCGAAGATTTCTCCAGCGCGTATAACGCTCATGTTGCTCCTTTCCTAGGAAATGAAGTGGTATCACCGTCGATCGAGCCTCGAGAAGGGCTCTCAGCACGCCACGAGCACGCAAAGCGCCCCTAACCGAAAGCACGAGCGACGCAGATTCCGAACTTCGTCCCGATACGTATCCGCTACTTGCAAAGAGCGCCTGCGGCCGCGTCGACGATGACCGTCACGTCGGGATGGAACTGCAGGATGGAGGCGGGCACCTCAGGCGTCACCGGGCCGAAGAAGGCGCGACGCACGATATCGGCCTTGCCCTCGCCGTTGGCCACCACGAGGATCTTCTTGGCCTTCATGATGGTGCCGATGCCCATGGTGTACGCCTCGCGAGGAACCTCGTCGATGGAGTCGAACAGGCGGCTGTTCGCCTGGATGGTGCTCTCGGTCAACGTCACGCAGTGCGTCGCCTTGGGGAACTCGTCGCACGGCTCGTTGAAGCCGATGTGGCCGTTGTGGCCCAGGCCGAGCAGCTGGATGTCGACGCCTCCTGCAGCCTCGATGGCCTCCTCGTACGCTACGCACGCAGCGTCAGCGTCCTCGCAAGCGCCATCGGGCACGTGGGTCGCCGCTTTGTCGATGTCGACATGGTCGAACAGGTTCACGTTCATGAAGTAACGATAGCTCTGATCGTGATCGCCCGCGAGCCCGCGATACTCGTCGAGGTTGTACGTGCTCACGTCCTTGAAGCTGATCTTGCCCTCCTTGCAGTCGGAGACCAGATCGGCGTAAAGACCGATCGGCGTCGATCCCGTGGCAAGGCCCAGCACGCAGTTCGGCTTCTCGACGACCACCTCGGCGATGACGTCGGCGGCGCGACGGCTCATATCCTCGTACGACTCTTCGATAAGCAGTTTCATCTGACTTCCTTTCTAAGTCCAGAATTGGAACGTTTCGATAACATCCTGATATGCCCACGGATAAACATCCGAATACCAGCCCGTCTCCGGCACGAAGCACACAAGCGCGCTGTAGAGCAAGCTCAACGCCACCAGCACCACGAGCACCTTGATGAACACTTCGCGCTCGGAAGAACGATCGCGAAGATTCTCGTTGAGGATGAACAAGAGCAGCACCGACGCGGCGAGGAACATGAAGCTGAAGTCGGCGTAATAGCGCTGCAGTATGCCCGCCAGTTCGGCATCGAGCAAGGCGACGGCCACACCGGCGACGAGAAGCACCACGATGACGCCGAAGATAGTGCGCGTCGAACGCTGGGAGCGGCGCTTCGCCAAGATGCGGCCCGCGAACGGCAGCGCCCACAGAACGGGCAAGCAGGCGAATATGCCGCCGAACGTGACTTCCTTGATGGTCTGACCCATATAGGTGGTGTCGAACAGCGCAGGCTCGATGAACGGGAACACGCCCGTGACGTTGGCGGGCTGTAGGAAGTACGTGAAGAAGGCGGGCGCGAGCCTTCCGACGTTCATGCCGCGCTTGGTCATGTCGTTCACCGTGAGATTGTAGTTCGCCCCGAAATCGGTGAGAGAGCCGAATCGCGCATAGTTATACGCCATGATCCCCGCCGCAACCACCACGTAAGGCGCGAGCAGACACGCAAGCTCACGCACGCCTGCGGAAGTGAGCGCGCGACGCTCGGTGATATAGGTTCGCCAAAACAGAGGGATCGCCAAAAACGAGAGCACGAGGAACTGGGGCCTGCATCCCGCGACAAGCGCCATGCACAGCGATCCCAACAAAAACCACGCGCACGCATGCTTCGACAGACGCCCGCGCATCCAGCAGTACAAGCCCCATACCGAAAACGCGAGTCCGCACATGATAGGCAGCGAGTAAAACGTCGGGAACTTAACGAGGTAGAGCATACCGCAGCACATGACGAGAGGAATCTGAAGCAGAAGGTAAACGCCAAGGCTCACGCGCTTGAAGTGATAGCGGGCGAACCGATCGAGCAACGCGGAGCAGCCGAGGATGAACGCCACCGCCATGACGAGCACGCCTATGGCGGTTGGGAAGTTGGCTCCGGTGGCAAGGTAGAAGGGGAGGTAGAACATAAGCACCGGAACTACGCCGAAATAGACGTAATAATGGCCGTCATAATACGCCACGTCGAACAAATAAGGCTCGCCCGTTTCCTTCTGCAGCTCGTCACGCGCGCTCTTATCGTAAGGGTCGTCCATGGATTTAAGCCAATCGGGCGGCTCCTCCTCGAGATACAGCTGACCGTGCGCCATGGCGCGGGCGAGCTCGGCGTACTGCTGCGCGTTCCCCCCTCCCACCTCGAACGTGTTCACGATCGACTTGCCGTCCCATGAACCGTAGTTGTACGAAGAGGTCGCGACGCCGACGAGGTTCGACCCGTAGAACAAAAACGTCGACACGAGCGCTATCTCGACGACGACCGTCGCGACGATGCCCGCCTTCGACTTGACGGGGTTGGTCACCATGTTGATCCGGTAAACCGACGAGCGAGGCCTGAACATGAACGCAAGAAGCAAAACACCGAGCGCGACGGTAAAGCGCAGCCACGAGAACTCAAAAGGGTGACAAGCGTTGACGGTGACGGTCTTGAGCTTGATCGGATACGAGACGTCGTCGCCGGTGATCTCTATACGCAAGCTGGAAACGTAGCCGGCGGTGTTCAGGTTGATGTACTCGCTTTGCGAGGACATGGTCGATATCTCAACCTCGGGAACACCTACCGTATATTCCGTGGAATCGAAATACGCGCGATGCGCATCATCGGTGAAGTGGATCTTAACGGTGAGGTTTTGGGCGGGCTGGTTCGAGTCGAAATCGATCCTGATGTTGCGCACCTCGGCGTTGAGGTTCGAGAACTCGAGAACATGGCTCACCGACGTCGCGCGAAAATAACCGTCGTCGCCCTTCGGAAGCTCGATGCGGTCTTTGAGGTCGATGGGCTTGTATCCTGCGGACGCGAAATAATTGAAGTTGAAGACGAAGATCTCGAGTGCGACGGCGACGAGAACCAAGACGAGCAGCGATTTCACCAAATGCACGATCGAAGCGCGATTCGGATCGACCTTGCACCGATAGATGTATTCGATATTGTCAGACAATGTAGGCATAGCGCTCATTATACGAAAAATCCCGCACCGAACGCACGGTGCGGGATCGAATTAGCCATGACATCACCTAAGCGACCCGAGCATCAAGGGTGCTGAGCGATCTCTACAGATGAAGAGCTTCTTTAACGTCGGCGAAGACCTCGGCAGGATCACGATCACCGTCGATGGTCACGAGCAGCTCGCAACCGCGATAGTAATCGATCAGCGGGCTCGTGGACTTCTCGTAGACGTCGAGGCGATTGCGAACCGTCGCCTCGTTATCGTCGTCGCGCTGGTACATCTCGCCGCCGCACTTCGGGCAAGCCTCATCGGAGACCGTGCCGATATGGCCGCATGCTTTGCACATACGACGCGAGCAGAGACGGTTGACGATGACCTCGGAGTCGACGTCGATCAAAAGAGCGGCGTCGAGAGGACGACCAAGCTCGGAGAGCATCGTGTCAAGCGCGACCGCCTGCGTGGTCGTGCGGGGGAAACCGTCGAGGATAACGCCCTTCTCGGTATCGGGCTGCTGGATACGCTCCTTCATGAGGTCAATGATAAGATCATCGGGAACAAGCTCGCCTGCATCCATGAAGCCCTTCGCCTTGACGCCGAGAGGAGTCCGATCCTTGACCGCGGCGCGCAGGATATCGCCCGTGGAAATATGGCACAGACCGCATTCCTCGACGAGCTTCGCGGCTTGCGTGCCCTTGCCGGCACCCGGAGCACCGAGCAACACAATGTTCATGGTTGTTGATCCTTTCTCGATTAACACGATGCGATCGTACTCAACGTTTCTCTATTGTAGCAAAGCGATCATATGACGCACGATTTTACAGAAAATGAACCCTTATCACGCAGGCGCCGCAACCCAGCTCGAACGAGTTCGCAAAACGCAGGCGAAGGCAGCGGGAACCCGCAGATCTCTGCAAGGACAGCGGGAACCATAGGTCGCTGCAAGGGGGGGGCGGGAGCTCGCGGACAAAAAAGAACCCGCCGAGCGGCGGGTTCTAAACAATTCAGGTCAACCGAGTGCTACTTGAAGAAGCCGTTGTAGTTGTGCATCTTCAGCTGGCTCTCGACCTTGTTCATGGTGTCAAGCGCAACGCCGATCATGATGAGGATCGACGTACCGCCGAACGACTGAATCAGCTGGTTGCCCGTGAAGTAGAAGATGATGGTCGGCACCACGGCGATGACGGCGATGAACAAAGCGCCGGGAAGCGTGATGCGATGAATCACGTTCTTTATGTATTGCACGGTCGCAGACCCGGGACGCACGCCCGGGATGAAGCCGCCCTGCTTGCGCAGGTTGTCGGCCGTGTCCTCGGGGTTGAACACCATGGAGGTGTAGAAGTACGCGAAGAACACGATGAGGACAACGTTAAGCACCCAGTTGAGCCAACCGGTCGAAAGCGCGGAGGCAACTGCCTGAATCCAGCCGATGCCGGGGAAGAACACGGCAATCTGAGCCGGGAAGTACAGCAGGGCGCTCGCGAAGATGATCGGGATGACGCCGGCGGCGTTGACCTTCAACGGGATGTAAGTGGTCTGACCGCCCATCATCTTACGGCCCTGAACGCGCTTCGCATAATTCACGGGAATGCGGCGCTGCGCACGCTCGACGAAGATGATCAGCGGGATGCAAACCAAAACGACCGCGAGGATCAAAACAGTGATCGCGATGCCCGCGCCCATATCGCTGGTCAGGTTGACCGACGAGAAGATGGCGGAGGGAACGCGCGACACGATGCTCACGAAGATGATGAGCGACATGCCGTTGCCGATACCGCGCTGAGTGATGAGCTCGCCCATCCACATGATGAACGCCGTGCCCGCGACGAGCGTGAACACGATGATGACATCAGTCACGATCTCGGGAACCTCTGTCGAGAAGACCACGCCGTAGGCGGGCGACTTGAACAGAAGGAGGTATCCGATCGCGTTGATCAGACCCAGGCCCAGCGTCAGGTAACGCGTGATCTGAGTGATCTTACGACGTCCGGTCTCGCCTTCCCGTGCCCAACGTCCGACAGCTGGAACGACGCCCTGCATCAGCTGCATGATGATCGATGCGGTGATGTAAGGCATGATGCCGAGCGCGAACACCGAGAAGTTCGACAACGCACCGCCCGTGAACAAGTCGAGCATGGTCATGGCAACGCCGGTGTCCTGAAACGCCACGGCGAACTCATGAAACGGAATGCCCGGTACAGGCACGTAGGCCCCGAGGCGATACAGCGCGAGAATACCCAGCGTGAACAGGATCTTCTTACGCAGCTCCGGAACCTTGAATGCGTCAATGATAGAGCTTAGCAAGGCTCTTCGACCTTTCCTCCGGCTGCTTCGATCTTCGCCTTAGCGGAAGCAGAAACCTTATCGACCTTGACCGTAAGGGCCTTGGTGATCTCGCCGTCGCCGAGAACCTTCACCAGGGCGTCAGCATGCTTGATGATGCCCTTGGCGGCCAAGGACTCGCCGTCGACAACCTCGCCGGCCTCGAACTTCTCCTCGAGACGGCTAACGTTGACGGGCAGGTACTCGACGCGGTTGATGTTGCGGAAACCGGGGAGCTTAGGAAGACGACGCGCGAGCGGGGTCTGGCCGCCCTCGAACCCAACGCCCTTGCCGCCGCCGGCACGGGACTTCTGACCGTTCATGCCACGGCCGGCGGTCTTGCCGTAACCGGAGCCCGAGCCACGGCCGACGCGCTTGCGGTTCTTGGTGGAGCCGGCAGCCGGCTTCAAATCTTTAAGTTCCATGTTGTTGAATCTCCTTCAGACGCTTCGGGGCGTTATTACCCCGACGCTGGCAGCTCGCCGCCAGCTAACTTCCATTACGCACGTCATCGGCGCAACCCGATTTCGGGTCACGCCGATGACGCATTATACACTAAGCGGAATAATGTCGCTTCGTGCGATCAAATTTAGATCTCCTCGACCGTGATGAGATGCTTCACCTTGAAGATCATGCCGCGAACGGACTCGTTGTCGACCTGGTCGACGGTGCGGCCGATCTTACCGAGGCCGAGTGCCTTCAGGGTCTTGCCCTGATCGGCGGGACGGCCAACGGAGCTCTTCACCTGGGTAAGGCGCAGGGTCTTTTTTGCGTCAGACATTACTTCTGCTCCTTCCAGCCGAAGACTTCACCGACGGACAGATCACGGCGAGCAGCAACCTCAGCGGGGCTCTGCATTGCCTTGAGGCCCTCGGCGGCAGCCTTCACGATGTTCATGGCGTTGTTGGTGCCAAGAGACTTCGTGATGACGTTCTGAACGCCCGCGAGCTCCATGATGGCACGAACCGGGCCGCCGGCCATAACGCCGGTACCGGGAACAGCCGGCTTGATGAGAACGCGGCCTGCGCCGAACTCACCGAGGACCTCATGCGGCACGGTGCCCTCGGCGGTCAGCGGAATCGAGAACATGTTCTTCTTGGCGTCCTCGGTGCCCTTCTTGATGGCGATCGGCACTTCCTGGGACTTGCCCATGCCAACGCCGACGCGACCGTTGCCATCGCCCACGACGACAAGAGCGGTCAGAGCGAAACGACGACCGCCTTTGACGACCTTGGAAACGCGGTTAATGTAGACAACGCGCTCCTGAAGCTCGGGAACGGCGTTTTCCTGTTGTTTACGAGCCATAAGCTAAACCCCTTCTAGAACTTCAATCCGGCCTCACGGGCACCCTCGGCGAGAGCCTTGACGCGTCCGTGATAAAGGTTGCCGCCACGATCGAAGACGACTTCCGTCACGCCCTTCTCCTGAGCCAACTTCGAGATGATGCCGCCGAGGGCAGCTGCACCCTCGACCGTCGCACCGCTGATCCCGAGAGCCTTGAAATCAGGGCCGAGCGTAGAGGCACCGCAGATGGTCGTATGAGCGACATCGTCGATGACCTGAGCGTAAATGTTGCTGTTGCTGCGCGTAACGCACAGACGAGGACGGGCCGGCGTACCGGAGACCTTGCCACGCACACGACGGTGGCGGCGCTGGAGCCTGGCCTTCTTTTCCTGAAGCTTATTCATGATAATCCCTTCTCAGATTAAAGCCGAAGCTTAGTCCTTGCCAGCCTTGCCGACCTTGCGACGCACGAACTCGCCGTCGTAGCGGATACCCTTGCCCTTGTAAGGCTCGGGCTTGCGCCACTTGCGAATGTTCGCCGCAACCTGGCCGACCATTTCCTTAGAAGGACCGGAGACGATGATCTCGGTCTGGCTGGGAACTTCGAAGGTGATGTTCTCGGGAGCCTCGACAACGACCGGATGCGAGAAACCAAGCTGGATCTCAAGGTCCTTGCCTTTGAGCGCTGCACGATAGCCAACGCCTACCAGCTCGAGCTTCTTGGAATAACCTTCAGAAACGCCCTGAACCATATTGTTGATGAGCGTACGCGTAAGACCGTGGAAGCTCTTTGCTTCGCGGCTATCGTCCGGACGCTCGACGATTACTTCATTACCTTCGACCTTGATATCCATCATGTCGTTGAAGGTACGGGTGAGTTCGCCCTTGGGGCCTTTGACCGTAACAGTCTGGCCATCGACCTTAACTTCTACTCCGGCAGGAATAGTGACGGGCATTTTACCGATACGTGACACAGTATTCCTCCCTTCCTACCAGATATAAGCGATGACTTCGCCACCGATGCCATTCTTGCGTGCATCGCGGTCGGCCATTACGCCCTTGCTCGTTGAAATGATCGCAGTACCCAAACCACCCAGAACACGCGGCAATTCATCTTTGCCAGCGTAGATTCGAAGACCTGGTT
>ERZ827469.2840-NODE-2840-length-12293-cov-6.986599_pt1 | contig 12293 bp, 16 predicted proteins | sample MGYA00519917_ERZ827469 | MGnify/ENA primary metagenome ERZ827469 (study PRJEB31778, sample SAMEA3449314) | human gut metagenome | biome: human gut; feature: human-associated habitat; material: faeces | place: United Kingdom | collected 2010/2012 ... | reverse complement strand
TGCCGCCGGGCGTGGGCGTAGCTCCAGCCGTTGCCTTCGCGCGGGAAGTCGATCCATTCGGGGTGGCCGAACTCGTTGCCCATGAAGTTGAGGTAGGCGTCGCCTCCCGCGGCGATCGTCATCAGGCGGATCATCTTGTGCAGGGCCATGCCGCGGTCGATCACGAGACTCTCCGACGCGCGGTCCATGCGGTCGTACATCTCCTTGTCCATCAGGCGGAACGCCAGCGTCTTGTCGCCCACCAGCGCCTGGTCGTGCGACTCGGCGTAGGCCACGGTCTTCACTCCCGGCAGGCGGTTGGTCATCACCGACCACATCTCCCATATGTTCCACTCCTCGTCGGGAACCTCCTTGAGCTGTTTGATCCAGTAGTCGGGAATGGCCATGCCCAGCCGGTAGTCGAACCCGATGCCGCCGTCGTCGATGGGGATGCACATGCCCGGCATGCCGCTCACGTCCTCGGCGATCGTCACGGCCGCGGGGCGGAAGTCGTGGACGAGGCGGTTGGCCAGCGTCAGGTAGTCCACGGCGTCCTCGTTCACCCCCTCGTCGAAGTAGCGGTCGCGGCAGTCGAAGTCGATATAGCCGTGGTGGCGGTAGAGCATCGACGTCACCCCGTCGAAGCGGAAGCCGTCGAAGTGGAACTCGTCGAGCCAGTATTTGACGTTCGAGAGCAGGAAGTGCTGCACTTCGCCCTTGCCGTAGTCGAAGAGTTTCGAATCCCAGTAGGGCTGGTCGCCCGCCTCGCCCGGGGGCGAGTAGAGGTGGTCCGTGCCGTCCAGCTCGTTGATCCCCTCGTTGAGGTTCTTCACGTAGTGGGCGTGCACGAGATCCATGATGACGGCCAGTCCCAGCTCGTGCGCCCGGCGCACCAGCTCTTTCAGCTCCTCGGGCGTGCCGAAGCGCGACGAGGGGGCGAAGAAACTCGAAACGTGGTAGCCGAACGACCCGTAGTAGGGGTGCTCGGCGATGGCCATGAGCTGCACGGCGTTGTAGCCGCCGCGTTTGATGACCGGGAGGATTCTTTCGGTGAATTCGCGGTAGGTCCCCACTCCCTCGCGCTCCTGCGCCATGCCCACGTGGGCCTCGTAGATCAGCAGGCTGCCTGCCGCCGGGGCCTCGAACGCATCGCCGCGCCAGTCGAAGGGGGCGTCCGGTTCCCAGAACTGCGCCGCGAAATCCTTCGTCTGCTCGTCCTGCACCACGCGCCGGGCGTAGGCCGGGATGCGGTCCCGCCAGCCGTTGTCGCCGTGGACGTGGAGCTTGTAGAGCGAGCCGTGGAGCAGCCGGTCGCGGTACATCGCCGCGGGGAAGAAGGCGCTCCAGACCCCCGCCGGGTCGCGGTGCATCCTGATCTCGGTGCGCTGCCAGCCGTTGAAGTCCCCGAACACATAGACGTCCGCCGCACCGGGCAGCCATTCGCGGAGCCACCACCCCTCCAGTCCGGCATCCCATTGCCAGCCGAAATAGCGGTAGCCGTTGGCGTAATCGACGATCGACCCCGCGGCGCGTTCGACGGCCGCGAGTTTGTCGAGGTAACGTCCGTGGCGGCGGGCGATCGCCGCGGCCGCGGGACGGAGCCATTCGTCGCGGAGGACGATCGGCAGCAGGTCGGAGTTTTTTCCCATAGAACTTGCGGTTTCATACAAATATATGAAAAATTTTTCTATCTTTGTCTCCGAACTTTATTAAACCCCTGAAGCGATTATGTTCAAAGGACAACCCAAAGGTTTGTACGCCCTTTCGCTGGCCAACACGGGCGAGCGTTTCGGCTACTATACCATGCTTGCGATCTTCACCCTGTTCCTGCAGGCGAAATTCGGCTACACGGAGGCCGTGACCACCCAGATTTACGGCATCTTCCTGGCCGCCGTCTATTTCATGCCCTTCTTCGGCGGCATCCTGGCCGACCGGTTCGGCTTCGGCCGGATGGTGACGCTCGGCATCATCGTCATGTTCGGCGGCTACGCGCTGCTTTCGATACCCACCGGTACGGGCTTCGCGGCGCAGGCGCTCATGTTCCTGGCACTGACGCTGATCGCCTGCGGCACGGGCCTTTTCAAGGGCAACCTGCAGGTGATGGTGGGCAATCTGTACGACGATCCGGCCTATTCGGCCAAGCGCGACAGCGCCTTCTCCATATTCTATATGGCCATCAACATCGGTGCCATGTTCGCCCCGTCGATGGCCACGTGGATCACGAACCACTTCCTCGCGCAGGACGGACTGACGTACAACGGCCAGATTCCGGCCCTCGCGCACCAGTACCTTGCCGAAGGGGCTTCGATGCCCGCCGAGCCGCTGGCCGAGTTGCAGCGGCTGGCCGTATCGGTCGGCGGCGACGTCTCCGATCTGGGGAGCTTCGCGTCGCACTACATCGAGAAACTCTCGTCGGCCTATAACATGGGCTTCGCCGTGGCGTGCGTCTCGCTGATCGTCTCCTATGTGATCTACGTCGCCTTCCGCAAGACCTTCCGGCACGCCGACGTGACGGCCAAGCAGCAGGCCGCTTCGGGCGCCGCCGCGCAGGTCGAGCTGACGCCCGCGCAGACCAAGTCGCGCATCACGGCCCTCATGCTCGTCTTCGCCGTGGTGATCTTCTTCTGGATGGCCTTCCACCAGAACGGCTCGACGATGACCTTCTTCGCCCGCGACTATACGACCTCCGAGGCGACGGGCCTCACGCGCATGTCGTTCGACATCCTGAACCTCGTGCTGGTGCTCGTGGGCATCTACGGACTGGTGGGCTTCTTCCAGGCCGAGAAGGGCCGCGGCAAGCTCATCGGCGCTGCGGCCGTCGTCGCGGCTCTCGGGGCGCTCTACTACCGCTGGACCGTCACGCCCGATCCGGTGCACATCCTTCCGCAGGTGTTCCAGCAGTTCAATCCCTTCTATGTCGTGGCCCTCACGCCGCTGTCGGTGGCGCTCTTCTCCTCGCTGGCCCGCAAGGGCAAGGAGCCGTCGGCTCCGCGCAAGATCGGAATGGGCATGATCATCGCCGCCGCGGGCTTCCTGATCCTCACCGTCGGGTCGATGGGCCTCATGTCGCCCGCCGAGGTCAAGGCCGTCGGTGCCAGCGATACCTTCGTGTCGCAGAACTGGCTGATCTCGACCTACCTCGTGCTGACGTTCGCCGAGCTGCTCCTCTCGCCGATGGGCATTTCGTTCGTCTCGAAGGTGGCGCCTCCCAAGTACAAGGGCATGATGATGGGCTGCTGGTTCGCCGCCACGGCCGTCGGCAACTACGCCACGTCGCTCATCGGCTACCTTTGGGGCAGCGGCATGGCGCTCTGGATGGTGTGGAGCGTGCTGATCGTGCTCTGCCTGCTCTCGGCGCTGTTCATCTTCTCGATCATGAAGAAACTCGAAAACGCGACGGCCGCCTGACGGTCCGTCCCCGACGGATACGGGAGCGTCTCCGAACGCCCCGAACGGAATTCACCCCTGCCGCAGCGGTCGCGGCAGGGGTGAATCGTCTTGGGGCAGGGGCTGCGGTGCGCGCCGTTGCGGGGAGCTGCCGTGCCTGGGCCTCCTCTCCGCGCGTGTCACAGGGCGAACTTCGCACCCACGAAATAGGTCCGCGGCAGCGAGGGTCCGTAGATATATGCGGAGTCCTTGCTCGGTCCGAAGTCGAGGTCTCTCTGGTAGCTGTCGAAGAGGTTCTTCACGCCTGCGTTCAGCTCCAGCCGCAGTTGCTTTGTCAGACGGAAGGTGTACGAGAGCCTCATTCCCATGTCCCAGAAGGCAGGGGTGAGCCGCTCCTCGTCGTGTTCGACGACGCCTGCGTTGTGCTGTACGAGCATCCGTCCGGTGAAGTTCCCGAAGAGCGAAGCCGAAAGCGAACGCGTGATGGCGCAGTCGGCCGTCAGGAAACCGTAGTGGTCGGGCGAGCGGAACATGCGCCGCTGGGGCGTCACGTCGTCCGACCACCTCTCGGGTTCGTCGTAGCGGCTGCGCTGGAAGGTGTATCCCATCTGTATTTCGAATAGGCCCGGGATGCCGGCCTTGAACTCCGCGCCGATGCCTGCCACGGTGGCTCCCGAGGCGTTGCGGCGCTCCTTTATGATGTTGCCCTGGTCGTCTTCGCCGATTTTCTCGAGCGTGAATACGTCGTCGAGCATGGTGTAGAATCCTTCGACGAGCAGGTTGGTCCGGATGCGCCCGAACGTACGGTACAGGTCGGCCGAAGCGCTCACGCTGTGCGAATATTCGGGTCTGAGGCCGGGGGCGAGACGGATGACCGACACCTTGCTGTCCAGCGCGTCGATGTGCAGGTCCTCGTTGTAAGCCTGCGGCGCGCGGTAGCCGCTCGCGTAGCTGAGCCGGAGTCCGATCCGCTCCGTGGGGCTGTAACGCAGGTTGATGCGTGGCGAGAAGACGGCCTTCTGCATCATGTTGTGCTTGTCCACACGGCCTCCGACGAGCAGATTGAGTTTTTCGCTCCGCCACTCGTTCTGGAAAAAGACCCCGGTGCTGCGGCTCGTCTGCCGCAGATCGCGGTTCAGCCCGAGGTATTCGTCGTGCAGGGAGTTCCGGTTGTATTCGACGCCCGCGGTGAGTTCCGAGGGAAGGAACAGCAGTTTTTCGAACGTGTAGGTGTATTGCGCTCCCGCCACGAGTGTTCCGTCGCTCGTGGCCCCGTAGGCGTCGGGATTCCGTCCGGTGCCGAAGTAGCTGTCGCGGTCTATGCCCTGGGCCGAGGCATAGACACCCGCGCGGTGACGGCCGTTCGGACTGAAATAGTCGAACTTCACGCCTCCGCCGTCGATTTTGTGGTCGAGCTGCTCGGCTATGTCGGCCATGTGGGGCGGACGGTTCAGTGCGTTTCCTCCGCGGCGGAACTCGTGGATATGGTGGTATTCGGCCGTCAGACGCATGTAGGGCGATAGTTTGTAGTAGGCGCGGAATCCCGCCGTTTCGGTGTTGAGTGCCGGGATGTCCGAGAATCCGTCGCCGTTGCGGTCGTAGGAGTCCCTGTCGCGGACCATACCGAAGAGGTAAACCCCCGCGCGGTAGTCGTCCGAGACGAACGACCCGTTGAGCGCCGTGTTGAAGTCGGCCGCGCCGCCCTCGAGCAGATTCGTCGTGTTCGACAGTGCGAGGGAGTTGCGCTGCGGCTCCTTGGTGATGATGTTCACCACGCCGCCGATGGCGTTGGCCCCGAAGAGCGCGGAGCCTCCTCCGCGGATCACTTCCACGCGTTCGATCATCGAGACGGGAAGCTGTTCCAAACCGTACATGGCGGCCAGGGAGCTGAAGATCGGGCGGCTGTCGAGCAGCACCTGCGAGTATTGGCCTTCGAGGCCGTTGATGCGCAGTTGTGTCGTGCCGCAGTTGCCGCAGTTGTTTTCGACGCGCAGTCCCGACTGGAAATTCATCGTTTCGGCCAGGTTGCACGAGGCGGTGGCTTCGAAAAGTTTTCCGGAGGCCACCGAAACGATCGTCGGCGAGTATTTTTTGTTGGTCTCCGTGCGGCTGGCCGAGACGACGATCTCCTCGACGGCAAGCGCCTCCTCCTCCAGGGCGAAGTCGGCCCGGACCGTTTCTCCGGCTTCGAGGCGAAGCTCCTGTTCCGCGGATTTGTAGCCTACCGCGGCCGCGATGAGCGTGAGTCGTCCCGTGGGCAGGTTGTTCAGGGTGAAGCGTCCCGAGGCGTCGGCGGCGATGCCGACGGTGGTTCCTTTGACGGCCAGCGTCGCGTAGGCGAGGCCCGTGCCGGTCCGGGCGTCCGTGACGGTGCCCGAGACGTGTGCGCCGTTTCGCTTCCCGGCGACGGCGGTCTGTTCCGTGGCAGGATGCGCCACGGCGGCGAGGAGCATACCGAATGCCCCCAATATGTATTTTCGCATTGGATTCTGTTTTTCGGATGATACTGACAGGATACGGCGCCCGGCGGGCATGGCCCGGGGAACCTTCTCCGGCGGCATCGGCCGGAGAAACGTATGTCAGTGCGCGGGAGGTGCGCGCAGCCCGAACGTGCGGAGCGGGAGCCGCGGCCGGCTGACCGGTTCCCGTTCCGGATAGACGAAGCGGACGCCCGACAGGCGCAGGGCGAACGTCAGGCTCCATGCCGCCGTCATCACCAGCAGCGACAGGTGCGCGATGAGCTGGAACTGTTGCGGCGTATGCGTCTGCGCCGCGCCGTTCGATGCGCCCGAGAAGGGGTGCGAGTGGACGATGACGTGACCGTTCACGTCGTGCGCGTGGGGGAACAGCGTGATGCAGCTCCAGTACCCCGCGAAGAGGGTCAGAAGCAGCGCCGCACCTATATTTCGTCCGTATTCGCGCATGAACAGGTTCGTCGTTCGGTGCAAAGATACGGAATTCCGGCGAACCTCCCAACGCCGGACCGGGCATTTTGTGGAAATACCTCCTGCAGGCTCTTTCCCGAAATCGCTTTTCCGCGTTCTTCTTTCGGATGCCGTCTTCCCGGATTTTCTTTCCCGGAATCTCCTGCGGGGGGCTTTCGGCCCTTTTTCGGCACTCTTTTTCCGTTTTTGCGGATAAGGTGGCGGTCCGGACGCAAAAACTTGCTCCGTTTCACGGTTTTTGCGCATATTTTGCGTATATTTGTTTGAACCAAAGCGACTCATCGGTCATGACTCCCAAAGATTGCATCGTGGAACGGACCATGCGCATGTTCGTCTCGCATGGTATCCGGGCGGTGCGCATGGACGACGTTGCGCAGCAGTTGGGTGTTTCGAAACGTTCGCTGTACGAACTCTTCGGCGACAAGGAGGGGCTGCTCTATCAGGCGGCCCTTTCGAGAACAATATCTTGCAAATAGACGCGAGATATTTGATTTGTAGAGTGTTATGTTTCTTTTCGAAAAAGACGCATATCGCTTAGAGAGTGAAAAAACGTGATTGTAAACGAGGTTTCGGTATCCAAATCGTTACCTCGTTTACTTTTGCTTCGTAATGCACATTATTCTGAATTACAGCGTATTGCCTTGTTATTCATCTTGACATCCGACTCTGCGAAAATTATTTTTGCAACCCTCAAAAAGCAGAGTCATGCGCAGTACGTTCAAGGTTCTGTTCTACCTCAAAAGGAACAAGGAGCAAGCACTCGCCCCGGTCATGGGGCGTATCACGGTCAACGGCACGATCGCCCAGTTCAGCGCCAAAATCGAAGTCCCCGTTCGTCTGTGGGAGATCAAAGGCGGTCGTGCGAAAGGCAGAAGCGTCGAGGCCGACCGAATCAATCGCCATCTGGATAACATCCGGGGCCAAATCAACAAACACTATCAGGACATCTGTGACCACGACAGCTATGTAACGGCCGAACGGGTCCGGAACGCCTTTCAGGGTTTCGACCGGAAATACCGGACGCTGCTCGAAGCGTTCGGAAAATTCACGGAGGATTATTACAAACGTGTCGGCATCGACCGTGTCCGCAAGACGTGGAAGCGCTATTGCAAATGCTCGGAGCATTTGCGCACTTTCATGGAAAAGGAGTACCATGTGAAGGATATGCCTCTTCTGGAACTGGAGCAGTCGTTCATCGAAAAGTTCCACGCCTATCTGTACCATGATCTCGGCATGTCCCCCAACGGCTTGTCCGGTCACCTCAGGTGTCTGAAATACGTGGTCAAAACAGCCTTCAATAACGGCTGGATACCCCGCAATCCCTTCGCGCTCTACCGCTATACCCCTCCGCAGATCGAGCGCGGATACCTCACGGACGAGGAGTTGCAGCGCCTGATGACCACACCGTTACGCCATAAGTGCCAGGTACGGACAAGGGATATGTTTCTCTTCTCCTGCTTCACAGGCATCTGCCATGCGGATATGCGGTCTCTCGTATGGAAACAGTTCGAACAGGATGCTTCGGGCGATTGGTGGGTCTCGGGCAACCGGTTGAAGACAGGTTCCAAATACCAGGTCAAGCTGCTGCCCGTGGCGTTGTCTGTTCTGAACAAATACAAAGGTCTGGCCGGGCCGGAAAAGGTCTTTCCGATGTCCACGGTCAAGGTAATGGACCGGAGCCTGAAGTTCATCGCGGCGGCCTGTGGCATCGAAAAACGCCTCTCGTTTCATCTTGCGAGGCACACCTTCGCCACGACGATCTCGCTGATGAACGGCGTTCCGCTGATCGCTTTGAGCAAGATGTTGGGACATAAGCACATCACGACGACCCAAATCTACGCGAAAGTGACCGAAAGCATGATCGACGAGGCCATCACGACCGTAAACAGCCGGATCGCCGACAAGTATCCCGTATGATTCAGCGTGTTGCGGAGAGAAACATATAATCCATTCAAACATTGATAATCCGCCGGCAGGATCGTTCCACCTTTGCAGCAGAAACCGATAGCTGCAACAACTATGGAAAATCAGAGGACGGACGACATTTCGCGCATTCTGGCCATCGTCACGGAGATTCTGGAAGAAGTGCGCAACATGAAGGAGCACCGCAGTGTACTGGAGGGCGACCCGCTGCTGGAGTTTTCGGAGGTCTGCCAGATGCTCCGCCAGAGCGAACGCCAGGTGAGGCGTTACCGGGAGCAAGGGCGCCTCGTGGGCTTCAACTTCGGGCACCGCAGAATGTACCTGCTCTCCGAAGTGCAGGAGTTCATCCGCAAGATGCGCCGGCAGGGGAAACTCGAAGAACTGAAAGATTTAAACCTGTAAAAACCGATATTTATGACCACATTGAAAAAAGATCAGGCCTATGTGCTGGTTTCTCCCGAAAGATTGGAGAGCCTGGTCAAAACGAATTTCATGCTGGGAAAAAGCGTGCTGCTGTTCGAATATCTGTGCAGTCAAAGCAGATACCCGATGTACCTCTCGGCACGTGCGGCGTGCGAGGTACTCGGCATACCGCAGGAAACGCTGATTTCATGCCGGCAGCAGCGGATGATCCGTCCCAGGATCTACCGGAAGCAGTTCCTGTACAATGCCTATGACCTGCTGGCCCTGTCGTTGAAACTCAACCAGCGGAACTTGCAGAATGCCCTGCGCCGGGCGCCCCGGGTCGTCGTCCGATAAATACGAAACGCTTGAAGCCGTCCGAATGCTCCGATTCGGGCGGCTTTTGTTCCGACGTTTCCGAATAAGAATAAAATCCATGACCGCCGGCTGCGGGGCAATATAGCGTCAGTCGCGTACGCCCTTCGCGTCTTCGGCGGACAATCTCCACCCTTCGGGTCGTATTGTCCGCCGCAGAGCGCATCCGGGCTGCTCCTGCCGCTCTGTTCCGCCCCGAAGCCGGCGACTCACTTTCATGTGGGTGTACCGGCCGTATGTCGAACCGAAAAGATTTCAAAAAATGAAACTCCGAAAATTCGAGATTGCGGTGGCAGGCTACGACTACCGCTTCAAGACCTACGCCCGCGACGGTGTGGAAGCCTCGGTCAAAATCAAATGCTTCCTTCGCAGGCCCGATGCCGAATGCACGATCCTCGCTCCTGCGTTGAACGATTACCTGCGGGAAACGGAATCCTGCCGCAGGCAGGTATCCCTGCGATGATACGATGGATCGACCGGGAGACTTTCGACGAATTGATTCTCGCCGATGCCGAAGAGTCGTTGAACCGGATGATTGACGGGGCGAAGCCTGTGCTGGATACGGTTCGTCGGTTCATTCCGGAAGCGGATTTGTTCTATCGAATCTACCACGACGAATCCGAACTTACGAACCATGTCGAAAGAGTATATCCGGGCTTCCGACGCAACGGTATTCTGTTCTTCGTCATCAAATACACTTACCCGAAAACCTATTACGACCTTCATTGCGATTGGTCGTCCTTTCGATATGCGGACAACTACTCCTACGGCATGGCCTTCGACAAACAATCCGAACCGAACCGTATCGGAGTCTTCACTAAAAGGAAAATAGACGACTGGGTGGAGTATCTCACGCAGGGTTATCGGAATCTGGAGCGAATCGATGCGGAGAACGAACGAAAGATCACGACATTCCGCCGGCAGTTGGACTCGCTGCCCGATGTGGCATGGAACCACGACCGCTCCCGGGGAAGCATCAAACGCAACGGCCTGGTCTATTCGTTCGAAATCCGCGCAGCGGGTTACAGTGAGAAAATATCGCTGGATTACGGCCCGCGGACGCTCGACGATTTCCTGCGGCTCTCGGAGAACAAGTATGCACCTCACAAACAGTAACCCGCCATGAGTACGATAAAATCGGTAGATCGGACAAAACATGTCTGGGAAGGCTGGACTGTCGGGGACTTTATCGACAGTCTGGCTCCGGAAATCGACCGGATCATGACCGGCCGAAGCTGGCACCGCCCATTTGCGTCGAAACAGGAATTGGCCGACTGGTGCCGCGAGAATCAACCCTATTATAAGAGACGCATTCCGGGCGTAAATAACCATTTCGCCCGGATGTATAACCTGAAATAAAAATCTGCGACCATGAACAGAAATCAGATGATAGAGAATATCCGCGCCGCATGCCACTGCGGTGAGCGCCGTGCCGGGGAGTACCTCGACGCCGAGCTGCGCAGCCTGCGCGAGTTGCAGCTCCGGAACGAACTGCGCTACGACGATCTGGAGACGGCCTGCTCCTCCTTGGGGTTGGATTACGATTGTGTCGAATACTTCCTTGCGGCGCTGGCCGCCTGAACCCGAAACGATGACGGCAGTCTGTTACAACCGGTTCCGTATCCGTACGACGAATCCGGAGAGCCGGCGGCGAATCGCCCGCTGGCTGTTCCGGACATTCACCGTCTACAGCTATGAATCTCAGCCGACGGGCTTTCGGGGGTGTTTCATCGCTCCCGTGCCGACCTTTCCCCGGGCGGCGTTCCGGGACTTGTGCTACGGACTGCGCGGCGACGAGACGCTGGAGGTGCATGTCGTCTCCTATGACCTGCATACGCTCTATCTGGAAGGGCATATCTACCTTCGCGGACGATGGTACAGCATCCGGCTCTGATGCGACGGCTCCGAATCCTCGGAGCCGTCGCTGTTTTATATATAACCCCCAAAACGAAAATATGGCGAATATCTGTATCAACCGCTTCTACTGTTCGACGAGCAGCGAAGCGAACTACGAGAAAATCATGTATGCCCTCGACGAAGAGTTCGAGCTCTTCGGGCTCGACGGCCGGGACAACTGGATGCGCGGCGAGTTCGATTCGAAATGGGAGTGTCCCATAGAAAAGCTCGAAGCGCTCTTCGCATCGCTCGTTCCGGACGATGCCCTCTATTTCGAGATCGTCTCGTTCGAGCCGGGAATAGGATACCTCGCGGCATACCTTTACTGCGGCGGACGGTGGGAGGAGTTCTAACCTCCGCAAGCATGCTTACCCCGAAGGCAGGGATACGTCCGGCCAATCGGTTCCGCCGCAAGTGAACCACAAATCCGAAACAAAAAATCACTATGGACATGAAACCCGAAGATTTCCGCCGTGCGTTGGAGATCATTACCCGGAACAACCGCATCACCGTGTCGTTCAACACGCCGGTGGATGACAATTATGCGAATGCTTACCCGATTCTCATTCACGAGAGCAACGCCACCGTGCTGAAACAGCTTCACGACGAAGGCTATTCGCTTTCGATGACGGAGAAAGGATTGTGCGTCATGAAGTATTGACCTCAAACGACAAAAACTATGGCATGTTATAAATTTTATCAGGACACGAAACACACGATTTGGCAGCGTACCCGCTTTACGGTCGAGGCACCGACCGAAGAGGAAGCGATACGGAAGGCTGCCGCACTTATCGAAGACGGAATGTTCGGTGCGGAACCGGAGGCCAACCGTATCCGCATCGGGGAGCCCGAACTATTATTCGACACCCTTTCGGCGCTTTCCACCGAAGAAAACGACGGAGAAACGACGGTGGAGATCTATTCCGAAACACCCCGGGGAGGCCGGATGATAGCCGAAAACCGGGACGGAGCGGCATGGGACACATGGTGGCTGGAGCTCGGCGCCGGGGATATGGAGCGGATAACGGGACTCCGACGCTCCGACTTCAGCACGGAAAAAGATTGCGAAGATTTCATCGTCGCCTGCATCCAATGGTGGAACATCCATTCCGAGACCGAAAAAATCGCAGTCTGGAAGAAATATCGGGAATAACAAAAAGCAGAAATCGCAATGAAACCATTCGAGAAAATCATGAAGCGCCCGGTGCTTCCGAACTATTACCGGCGTCGCATAGCTCCCTATTGCCCTCCTTGTGCCGGCAGTAGAGGGCGATCATGCGCCGCAGCGTCTCCTTCTCCCGTTCGAGGCGTGTCATCCCCAACCTCTATTTCGCTTTTACGACGAGCAGTTCACGCCAGTCGGTCGTATAGCGCCGGCTGAGATGC
>ERZ827469.2836-NODE-2836-length-12310-cov-3.338392_pt1 | contig 12310 bp, 8 predicted proteins | sample MGYA00519917_ERZ827469 | MGnify/ENA primary metagenome ERZ827469 (study PRJEB31778, sample SAMEA3449314) | human gut metagenome | biome: human gut; feature: human-associated habitat; material: faeces | place: United Kingdom | collected 2010/2012 ... | reverse complement strand
ACCGGCTGGAGGTGAAGGTCCTCGGCACGCAGTTCAACCTCAAATCCTACCAGGAGGACGCCAAATCGGAGGTGAGCCTGGTGCGCGGCAAGGTGTCGGTCGGCATCAAGGCGTCGAAAATGAACGGGAAACTCACCCTCGCTCCCGGAGACATCCTCCGCTTCAACAAGACCAACAATCACATCGATTTCCTCAATTTCGATCCCGATTCCTATGCGAACTGGATCGACAACGACAACTTCTTCTTCGTGGAGCAGACCCTGGGCGACATCGTCGCCGACCTGCGCCGCCACTTCGCCGTCGAGATCGTCGTCACGGACAAGTCGCTGTGCGACGAGACCTACTACGCATCGTTCATCAACAACGAATCGCTCGACGAAATCCTCGACGCGCTCAACAAGGACCGCCTTTTCTCGGTGCGCAGGGAAGCCGAGGTCTATTACATATCGCCACCCCTAAAATAACCATATCATGTAGTATGCAAAACGAACGGAACCTTTAATGACCTATTTCTCAAAACTTCAAATCTTAACGTAATGAATAAACTTTTACCTTCCGTCAAAAGTTTGATCACGCTTGCCGCGCTTCTGTGCTTCCTGTTCCAGGCCTCCGCGGCTCAGGCCCAGAAGGTGAGCCTGTCGGTCCGCAATGCGACCGTCAAGGCGGCGATCGAACGCCTGCAAAAGGATTACGGCTACTCGTTCGTCATCAAGACGAAGGATGCCGATGTGAACAAGAAGATCACCCTCGATGTCGAAAATGAGGAGATCGGCGCTGTCGTCGAAAAGATGTTCGCCGGACAGAACGTCGTGAGCAGCGTCGAGGGCAAGATGATCGCCATCATGTCCGCCCCCGCGAAGCGGGACTCCGCGGCCCGCGCTTCGGCCAATGCCGTCGTGAAGGGCGTTGTGAAAGACAGCGCCGGTAACCCGGTCACCGGCGCCACGGTGATCGTCGACGGCACGACCATCGGTGCCACCACCGACCTCGACGGTTCGTTCTCCGTCCGGATCGGGTCGCGCACGGACGTCCGCCTGATCGTCTCCTACCTCGGTCTGAAGACCAAGGAGGTTGCGGTGGGCGATCCGGCCAAGTTCTATGAAGTCCGGCTCGAAAACGACAACATGGCTCTCGACGAGGTGGTCGTGGTCGGTTACGGTACGCAGCGCCGCAGTCTGGTGACCAACGCCATCAGCCAGTTCAAGCCCACCGAGGAGAACATGCGCAGCGTGATGTCGCCCTCGGAGCTCCTCCAGGGCCGCATCGCCGGTGTGTCGATCTCGACCAGCTCGGGTAACCTCGGCTCGGCCGAGAAGATGAGCATCCGCGGTTCGTCGTCGCTCAGCGCCAGCAACGAGCCGCTCTACGTGATCGACGGCATTCCGCTGTCGAACAACTCGGCGTCGCTCTATTCGTTCGGCGAGGGCATGAGTTCGCTGGCGACGCTCAACCTCACGGACATCGAGTCGATCGAGGTGCTGAAGGACGCCGCCTCGGCGGCGATCTACGGCTCGCGCGCCACCAACGGCGTCGTGCTGATCACCACCAAGCAGGGCCGCGAGGGCAAATCGGAGGTCAAGGTCAACTACGGCTTCAGCATCACGCAGTTTCCCAACACCGGGCGCCGCCAGTACGTCGGCTCGAAGCAGTACGTCGAGGTCTTCAACGAGGGCGTCGACAACTACAACCGTCAGAACGGCTTCACGATCAACAGTTCGGGCTATGTCAAGCACATCCAGAATCCCTACGGGAACATGCCCGACACCGACTGGCTCGACCTGATCACCCGCCTCGGCCAGTCGCACTATTTCGACGTGTCGTTTTCGGGCGGCAATGCCAAGACCAAATATTACCTCTCGGGCAGCTACAACTACCAGGAGGGCGTCATCAAGACGAACGACATCTCGAAGGTCAACCTCAAGTCGAATATCAGCCACGAAATGTTCAAATGGCTGAAGGTGGGCGCCAACATCAGCGGCAACTATCTGCACAACAACCGTATCCCGGGCGCCGACCTCGGCTCGACGATCATCGGACGCGCCGTGCAGCAGCGCCCCTTCGACCGTCCCTACAAACCCAACGGCGGCTATTACACGGGCGGAACCGACGAACTGCTGCTGCACAATGCCGTGCAGATTCTCTCCGAGGAGACCTCCTATACGGACAACTACCGCTTCATCGGTTCGTTCTGGGCCGAGGCGCAGATCGCCAAGGGGCTGACGGTCAGGGCGTCGTACAACAACGACTCGGCCTACACCTACGACTACGTCTATTACAACCAGAACCACCCCTATGCCGCCGACAACGGCCGTATCCTGGACCGGAACCGGTTCGTGATGACCAATACGATCGACCTCTACGCCAACTATAACCGCAAGATCGGCGAAGACTTCGAACTCGGGGCCATGGTGGGACACTCGTTCCTCAAGACCAAGAGCCGCACGTCGTACATCGACGCGCAGAACTACCCCTCGCCGGCGTTCGACGTGGCGAGCGTGGCCGCGAACATCGTCGGGGCCAGCGCCGGACTGTCGGAATATGCCATCGAATCCTATTTCGCCCGTTTGAGCCTCGCCTACAAGGACCGTTACGTCGTCAACGCGACGATCCGTACCGACGGTTCGTCGCGCTTCGCGCCCGACTGCCGCTGGGGCTGGTTCCCCTCGGTGTCGGTCGGCTGGAACGTCTCGAACGAGTCGTTCTGGGACGCCGAGAAGACCGAACTGAAGATCCGCGCCAGCTACGGCCGCACGGGTAACCAGGACGGAATCAGCAACTACGGCTGGCAGGCCCTGATCAGCGGCGGCACCAACTACGGCGGCCAGAGCGGCATCGCTATCTCGTCGAGCGGCAACGACCGCCTGACGTGGGAGACCGCCGACCAGTACAACGCCGGATTCGACCTGAGCTTTCTGGGCGGAAAGATCAACATGATCGCCGACGTTTACCTGAAGAACACGAACAACCTGCTCTACTCGAAGCCCGTGCACGCCACGACGGGCGAAACCTCGATCCTGAGCAACATCGGTTCGATGCGCAACAAGGGCGTCGAGTTCACGATCAACACCCACTTCAACCTGGGCAAGGTGCTGTGGAGCTCGTCGCTCAATATCGCGCGCAACGTCAACAAACTCACCGCGTTGCTGGAGGACGACATGCTGGCGATCGGTTCGAACCGCGCGCTGAAACTCGGCCGGACGGTGGGTTCGTGGTACATCTTCCGCACGGACGGCATCTATCAGTACGACGGCGAGGTTCCGCAGGCGCTCTACGACAAGGGCGTGCGTGCCGGCGACGTCAAGTACTGGGACCGCAACGGCGACGGGGACATCACCGACGACGACCGTATCGTCACGGGCAACCCCAACCCCAAGTTCTCGGGCGGCTGGAACAACACCTTCAAGTACAAAGGGCTGGAACTGAGCCTCTTCTTCACGTACAGCTACGGTAACGACGTGTATGCGTCGTGGATGATCCACGGCTCCAAGCCCGGCTATACCCGCTCGCTGCTGAAGGCCTATGCCGACAACCGCTGGACGGGACCCGGTACGTCGGACAAATATCCGCGCGCGATCTACTCGTACAGCGGCTGGAACGGCAAGAACTCGACGATGTACCTGACCGACGGATCGTTCATCCGCCTGCGCTCGGTGACGCTGGGCTACACCTTCCCGCAGCGGCTGGTTTCGAAAATCCACCTCAAGGGACTCCGGGTCTATGCCCAGGGCGACAACGTCTTCCTCTGCTCGCGCTATCCCGGCTGGGACCCCGAGACGAGCGTGAACCTCGATCCGCGCTTCTACGGCGAGGATAACGACGGCGTTCCCCAGCCGCGCATCTTCAAGTTAGGCGTAAACATCACTTTCTAAATCCGATTAATCATGAAATCGTTGCATAAAATAATATTGCTTGCCCTGCTGCCTCTGATGGGTGCCTGCGGCAGCATGCTCGACATCGAGCCGCATTCGGCGGTCTCTCCGACGGTGGTCGGCTCCGACGACATCGAGGCGCTGCGCATCGGAATGTACAACAAGGTCCAGGAGGGTCCGACCTACTACTCCTACATCGCGTTCGACCTTTTCGGCGGTGAGCTGATGACCAGCACGGGCCGCCCGATCGACCTGATCAACTCGCTTTCCAATGCGCTGCATACGTTTGTCAGCAGCCAGTGGAACGGCTACTACAAGGCGCTTCTGCAGGTGAACAACGTCATGTCGATCGCCGAGGGACTGGCCGACAGCCCCACGCGGAACCGGGTGCTGGGCGAGTGCCACTATTTCCGGGCGCATATCTATCTCTGTCTGGTGACCCGCTTCGGCGACGTGCCCGTCCTGCGGCAGAACACCCAGGCCAAGGTTTCGCGCGACCCGGCCTCGATGGCCTGGGCGCTGGTCGAGGAGGACCTCGACGCGGCTTCGGGCTTCCTGAACGGGTTGAGCGCCGACAGTTTCTACTATGTGTCGCCCGCCGCCGTGACGGCCCTGAAAGCGCGCGTGAAACTCTATCTGGGCAAGAAGGGCGAGGCCAAAGAGCTGGCCGAGAGCCTGATCACCAATCCGAACTACGCACTCGACGACTTCGACAAGATTTTCCGCTCGAAGGCCAACAAGGAGGTGATCTTCGCCTTTTCGTGCCTGACCGAGGACGGTTCGTCGATCAAGATTTCCAACCAGTTCTACTCCTACAACCACCCCAACAAGGGCAGTTACAACTACCGTCCCGCGGGCGACGTGATGACGATGTACGCCGACGAGGACCTGCGCAAGGAGGTGTCGATCACCACGCTCGACAACCTGAACTTCATCAACAAATACCCCAGCGGGCAGACCGGGTCGGACCCCGTGGTGATTTCGCGGCTGGCTGAAATGTATCTGATCAGCGCCGAGGCGCAGGGGCTCAACGGCGGTCTGGATCGTCTCAACGAGCTGCGGGAAAAGCGCGGTCTGGACAGGGTGAGTCCGGCGAACGAAGCCGATTTTCTCGACGCGGTGCTTCAGGAGCGCCGTCTGGAGTTCCTCGCCGAGGGTTTCCGCTGGTACGACCTCGTGCGGACCGGAAAGGCTACGCAGACGCTCGGCACGAAGGACTACCAGTGCCTGATGCCGCTTCCGAGCCGGGAACTGCTTTATAACCCGAATCTCAAACCGAATAATCCGGGTTATTAGCGGGATTGTCCAATATGCATAAAACGATAAAACGATGAAAACATACAGATATATGATCGGAATGCTGTTGTGCGTGTGGCTGCTTGCGGCGTGCGACAATTCGAATGCTTTCGACGAATACGCCAAGTTCGACACGACGGCCCAGACAGCCTGGGGACAGAGCATCGTCGACGGGTCGAACGGATATGTGGCTCATGTGAAGAGCGACAGGGCCTACAACCTGGCCGACGGTGTGGACGTGCTGGAGATGGCATTTCTGGCCGACGACGGACTGGCCATGCAGATGTTCCTGTTCCGGATTGCCTTGAGCGACAAAATCACCCTGCGCACGACGCTCGCCAACGACAAGGACGCGGTGGGCACCGGACAGACGATTATGAAGCAGCTCGAGGCGATGCAGAAGAACGGGAAGAGGGTCTTGGGCGGTACGAACGCCGACTTCTTCAATACGACGACCTACATTCCCTACGGCGTGTGCTACCGCGACGGTGTGGCGGTGAAGACTTCGTTCAACCGTACGGACTGCAACGTCTTCGTGATCTCGAAGGACAACACGGCCTACTGCTTCACGGCGGAGGAGTACGCTCTCGACAAGGACATCGTCCGCGAGGCGGTCTGCGGCCGCAGCACGCTGCTGCTGAAGAACGGCGAGCAGCTGGACCAGAGCGCCAACACGATGCCGGTGGCGAACATGGAACCGCGCACCGCAATCGGCGTGTCGCAGGACGGCAAGGAGGTCTACCTGATGGTGGTCGACGGCCGTAATTTCTATTACTCGAACGGCGCCGACCTGCTGGACCTGATGAACCTGATGTCGGCCTGCGGAGCCTACGACGCGCTCAACCTCGACGGCGGAGGCTCGTCGACCTTCATCGCCCGTGACGGCGCGGAGGGCGAACTCAAACTGCTGAACTGGCCGACCGACCAAGGCGGGGTCATGCGCAAGGTGGCGACCGGACTGGCGATTGTTGAACAATAAACGACGGAACCGATGAAAACGATATTTCAATACCTGCTCCTGACGGCCGCATGCGCGGCGCTGGGAGCCTGCCAGGATTTTAGCGACGATACGGCCTTTACTCCCGAGACACCCGAACTGTCGTTCGTGGAGGAGAGCATCATCGCAGAGAAGGCTACCAAGGACTACGACCTTTCGATCAAATCGAACCTTCCGTGGCGCATCGAATGCGACAAGGACTGGGTGTCGTTCGATCCGTCGTACGGACAGGGCGACGCCACGATCACCGTGACCGTGGCCGCCAACCGTACGCTCGACGAACGCACGGCGACGATCTCGGCCTATGTCATCAAGGGCGAGAACACCACGCTGCCCGTGACGCAGGCCGCCGCGAGCGCTTCGGATCTTGCGACGCACTACTACGTCAAGACCGACGGCTCGGCCGACAAGGACGGCCTGACGTGGGAGACGGCGACCACGCTGGCCAACGCCATCGACCTGGCGATGAACGGCGACGTGATCCACGTGGCTGCGGGCTCTTACGTGCCTTCGGTGCCGCTGACGGGCATGAAGACCGCGCTGGACAACACGTTCGAGATCCACAGCAACTTCTCGATGATCGGCGGCTATCCGGCCGATGCGGCCGAGGGTGCCGTGGCCGATCCTGCCGTGAACGAGACGATTCTGGACGGTAACCATGCCGTATGCCACGTGGTTGCGGTGACGGCGGCCAAGATGAACGGCATGAAGGCCTCGCTCGACGGATTCACGATCAAGAACGGTTCGTCGCAGTTCGGCACGGTGGGCAGTACGACGATCAACGGCGTGAAGTTCTTCCAGAGTTACGGCGCGGGCATTTTCATCGGCAACGCGACGGTGGACATCCTCAACTGCAAGATTGTCGAAAATACGGACATCCGCATGGGTGCGATCCGCGTCGATGCGGGAGCCGAGGCGCTGTTCGACAACTGCGTGGTCTCCGACAACGCGACCAAGTCGACGGCGGCATACAACGGCGGATGTCTGTGGGCCGACGGAGCCAAACTGCTGCGGATCAACAACTGTACGTTCAACAACAACAAGACCTCGGGAGTCGGTATCTGCATGTATATCTTCGGCGACACGGGCGGCAAGACCAACGTGCTGATTAGCAACACCACGATCTCGAACAACAGCGTCAATCCCGAACATGCCACCAAGAACGGCGGCGGTATTTACGTCCGCGAGAACGGCAACCTGGTGATCGTCAATTCGACGCTTTACGGCAACCATTCCGGAAAGGGCGGCGGTATCGCGGTCTACGGCACGGCGGCCAAACCGAGCAAGGCGGTGATCGTCAGCTGTACGATTGCCGGCAACACGACGGTGACGGCCGGAAACGGTGCCGGATTGCAGCAGGCTGCCGTCGGAGGGGCCATCGAGGTCTACAATACGCTGATCTCCGGCAATACGACGGACGGCGCTGCCGACGATGTCGCCTGGTTCAAGGACGCCAGCTACAAGGTCGCCAGCTCCATTATCGGAGGCACGGTCTACAATGCCGACGGTATGGCCGTCGGAGGCGCGGCGTTCGATCCGGCTTCGATGCTCAGCCCGCTGGGCGACAACGGCGGTACGATGAAGACCTGCGTACTGCTCGGCGACGCGAATCCGGCACGCCAGTACGGCATGTCCGCTTCGGATTTGAAGATACTGGGCGAGACGCTCGACCCGGCGTTCGGCGAGGCGGTCAGCACGGTCGACCAGACCGGCGCTTCGCGCGAGGGCAAGACGGTGATCGGAGCCGTCGTCAAATAAGTTTATTCACAAGGGGCGTACCAACACTTGGTACGCCCCTTTTATCCGTTGTAACGTTCGGGCGCCCCGCATGCCGGCCCGGTTTTGCATCGGCCTGACTTTTTACGATCTTTGCATTTATGAAACTTTACAGAACCGGACTGCTGCTGCTTGCGGTCCTATGCACAATCCCGGTGTTTGCCGGGCAGCCGCCGCGGCTGAAAGTGGGTTCTTCGTCCGGGATTTTCGGCCCGGTGTCGAACTGGACCTACGAAACCTTCGCAGAGGCGAAGAAGGCGGGTATCGACGCCATCGAGATCAGTGCGTCGAAACTGTTCCTGGACAAGGAGATGACCGACGATCGGCAGATCGAGGCGCGCTGCCGTCGGTTGAAGCGCGACCTCAAACGCGCCGGAATCGAAGTCTGGTCGGTGCACATGCCTTACGGCCGGGAGATCGATCTTTCGCAGACGGACGAGGCCGTGCGGCGGAAAAGCGTCGAACTGAACCGGCGGGTGCTGCGTTTCTGCAAGATACTTTCGCCCCGGATCGTGCTCTTCCATCCGAGCTGGTATCTCGGGCACGGGGAGCGCGACGCGCGGATCGCCCGACTGGTGCGCTCGGTCGGGGAACTGCTTCCCGACGCGAAGAAGATCGGCGCCCGGGTGGTGATCGAGAACATGCTGGGCCATGAACTGGTCAGGGACGGGAACTACGAACGCCCGCTGGGCCGGACCGTCGAAGAGGTGCTGCACATCATGTCGCTGATGCCCCGGGAGGTGGACGCTGCGGTCGACACCAACCACATCGACAATCCCGAACTGCTGATCACGGCGCTCGGACGGCGGGTGAAAACGATCCATGTCAGCGACGGCGACGGCCGCAACGAGTGCCACGAACTGCCGGGTCAGGGCCGGGGTGACAACGACTGGGCGGCGGTCATGAAGGCTCTGTACGAGGATGCGCGCTACCGGGGCGTCTTCATGTACGAGGTGAAGAAGGCGGAGTTTCCGCAGTTGAAGGCTTGTTACGACCGGATGTACGACGAGTACGTGCGGTCGAAGCGATAAGGAGGCAAGGTTAATGGAAACGCGGTTTGATGCAACTTCATCAAACCGCGTTTTTTGATTCCGGGTCGCTGGTCGGTTACCTGCGGACCACGATGCAGTTGGGGACCCCGCGCTCGCCTTCGTGGTCGAAGCGGCGGTTGTCGTAGGGATGGTTGAGGACGCCTTCCTGCGCCGTCCAGAGCGTCGAGGAGCCGCCGCCGTCGAGGTTCAGCGCCTCGGTAAGTCCGAGCTGGCGCGCGATGTAGGCTGTTTCAGCGATGGTCGCGCCGTCGCCCCGGCCTTTGAAACGCCCGTCGATCACGGCCATCACCACCGTGCCGTCGGCCCGCTTGCCGATCAGCGTCCGGGGATGGCGGCGGGTGTAGAAGCTGCTCCCGGAGGTGTATTCGACCACCTTGCCGCCGTCGATCAGCACCGGGCCTGCGGCCAGCGCCGAGCGGTAACGGCGCGCCACGTCGGCGTACTGCGTCGTGTCGCACGGGAAAATCTCCATCCGGCGTCCCTTGCGGTCCTTGAAGGCGATGACGCCGTTGGTGCGCGACGTCTCCTCGGGGGTGGTGCGTCCCACGATTTTTCTGTCGAGCAGGACGAAGGTGACCGGTTCGAAGGTTTTGACGTTGAAGTAACTGCCGTTGACGGCGATGTCCGCGCCGGCGGCTTTGCCCAGATCGCTCGTGGACTCGGCCCTGCGGTCGAGGTGGACGATCGAGGTGGTGAACTTGCGTCCGGGGTAGGTGGCGACGGAGATGCTCTGCCGCGACCCGAACATGTCGATCTGGGCATAGCGGCATTCGGCACCGCCGCCGAGGTCGGCCGTGCGCCATTCGGCAGTGGCGAATGCAATCGAGTCGCGGGGAGTCTGCGCCGCGGCGCTGAAGGAACAGAGGAGCAGCAAGGCTCCCGTCAGAATTTTGTTCATGGTTCGGATAAACGGGTTAGTAGCCACAAATTTACGCATTTAGCGCGGATTTAGCAAGCGCCGGAGCTGCTATTTTCGGGAAAAAAGCCGTTGCCCCGCCGGAAACAAAAGCGCCCCCGGAAGTCCGGAGGCGCTGGCTTTTCGGTGCGGAAAACTGTTTACTGCCTGGCCTTGGTGTAGACCGTGCCCGTGCCCTCGATCGTGAGGGTGTAGTTCCCGTCGGCCGTTTGGGCGATCACGCCCGTCTCGGTGAAGTCGATGGTCTGGCCGTTGCCGAGGCTCTGGCCCTTGAGCAGGATTTTGTTCATTTCGCCCTGCAGCTCCCACGAAGTGTAGACCAGCGTCGCCATGTTGATCGATTTGGCTTCGCCTTCGACCATGATCTCGATGCCCATGACGCTTTCGGGGCTGATCGGGTCGGGCATCGTCCATTTGCCGACGGCTTCGGCGTAGGTGGGATCGGTCGCGACCTTCGTGGCGGCGGTTCCGTCCTTCAGTTTGCCCGTGTAGTCCACGGTGATCGGGGCGCCGAGCAGCAGGCCGTTGGCGTCGCTCTTGTCGGCATTCATGGTCGAGAAGGTGTAGGTGTCGTCGGCGGTCAGCGCGCGGACGGTGACGGTGTTCATCGAGGCGTCGGCGATGAATCCCGAGAAGGTTTTGGGGGTGTTGTCAGCGCAGGCTGCCAGGCCGCAGAGGGCCAGGACGGCAATCAGGGATTTGATGTTTTTCATGGTGTTGGAATTTATCAGCTTTGCATGTCGGCGCTAATGTACGGATTTTTTGCCTAATGTATGCCGTTCGCACGCGATTTTACATATTCGTCGATGGCCTTGGCTGCGGTCCGTCCCGCGCCCATGGCCAGGATGACCGTCGCGGCGCCCGTCACGGCGTCGCCGCCCGCGAAGACACCCGGCCGGGTCGTCGCGCCGCGCTCGTCGGCCGTGATGCAGCCGCGGCGGGTAGTCTCCAGACCGGCGGTCGTGGCGGCCAGCAGCGGATTGGGCGAGGTTCCCAGCGCCATGATCACCACGTCGCAGGCGATTTCGAAATCCGAACCCTCCTTCACCACCGGCGAGCGGCGGCCGCTTTCGTCGGGTTCGCCCAGCTCCATCTCCACGCACCGGATGCCGGTCACCCAGCCGCGCTCGTCGCCGAGCACCTCGGTGGGGTTGGTGAGCATCCTGAAGCAGATGCCCTCCTCCTTGGCATGGTGCACCTCTTCGGCGCGTGCCGGGAGTTCCTTCTCGCTGCGGCGGTATACGATCGTCGCCTCGGCGCCCAGCCGCTTGGCCGTGCGTACGGCATCCATCGCCACGTTGCCTCCGCCGACCACCACCACCCGTTTGCCGACATAGATCGGGGTGTCGTAGTCCCGGTCGTAAGCGTGCATCAGGTTGGCGCGTGTGAGGAATTCGTTGGCCGAAACCACGCCGTTGAGGTTCTCGCCCGGGATGCCCATGAAGCGGGGCAGCCCGGCCCCCGAGCCGATGAACACGGCGGCGTAGCCCTCTTCGTCCAGCAGCGAGTCGATGGTCACGGTGCGGCCGACGATGACGTCGGTCTCGATCTCTACGCCCAGTTTTTCGACCTCGGCGATTTCGCGTGCCACGATGCGCTCCTTGGGCAGCCGGAACTCGGGGATGCCGTAGACCAGTACGCCGCCCGCCTTGTGCAGCGCCTCGAAGATCTTGACTTCATAGCCCAGTTTCGCAAGGTCGCTCGCGCAGGCCAGCCCGGCCGGGCCGCTGCCGATGACGGCGACCTTGTACCCGTTGCGGGGTGCGGTCTGTGCCGCGGCGGTGCCGTGTTCGAGCTTCCAGTCGCCGATGAAGCGTTCGAGTTTGCCGATGGCGACCGGTTCGCCTTTGATGCCCAGGATGCAGGAGCCTTCGCACTGCGATTCCTGCGGGCAGACGCGGCCGCAGATCGAGGGCAGCGAACTGTCGCCGGCGATGATGTCGGCGGCCTGCTGCAACTCCCCGGTGTGCAAGGCTCCGATGAAGTCGGGGATGCGGATGCTGACGGGGCAGGCAGCCACACAGCGGGGATTCCTGCAGTGCAGGCAGCGCGACGCTTCCAGCCTTGCCTCGTCGAGGTCGTAACCATAGCAGACCTCCTCGAAGTTGGTCGCACGTACTTTCGGGTCTTGTTCGCGCACGGGGACGCGCGGTATCTTGTTTGCCATTGTCGTGTATGCTTTGGGGATTCCCGGGGTGTGCGTCCCGGGCGGTGTCTATTTATCCAGTCCTATTTTACATTGGTGCCCGGCGGCGCGTTCGGCCTCGATGGCCGCGGCGCGCTGTTCCTGCGTGCGGTACATGCCCTGCCGGCGCATGGCTTCGTCGAAATCGACCTCGTGGCCGTCGAACTCGGGGCCTTCGACGCAGGTGAAACGCGTCCTGCCGCCGACCGTCACGCGGCA
>ERZ827469.2835-NODE-2835-length-12312-cov-3.479481_pt1 | contig 12312 bp, 8 predicted proteins | sample MGYA00519917_ERZ827469 | MGnify/ENA primary metagenome ERZ827469 (study PRJEB31778, sample SAMEA3449314) | human gut metagenome | biome: human gut; feature: human-associated habitat; material: faeces | place: United Kingdom | collected 2010/2012 ... | reverse complement strand
CTTTGCCGTGCGTCAGCACGCCTGCAGATATCTTCCTTGTCTTTCGCACTCTGCTAAACTGTCTTAAATGCATTATTTACGAGGATTGCTATAATTTGGTTAATTTACAGTATTCTCTGAAATTATTACGAGTATACTCAAAAAACAGCAGAACAGATACAAATTATCCATCCTGCTGACGTTCCTTCCATAGCAATCTGCGTAAATAATATATTAATCCAGTTCAGTAGAATTTCACGCTCTGCTGAACCACATCACAATTCATTATTTTCCAAAATTGCAATACTCATAATGTAGTTATAATCTTATACAATGTCTCCACGCTGTACGGCAGTATCCTCTCATCCAATTGAAATTTCGGATGATGCAGAGGATGATTTTCTCCTGGTATTCCCGCAAGAAATACTGTGAAAAGTCCTCTGGTTTCTCTAAAATATCTGTATGCGTTGTCACCGGAAAGAAACAACTCATCTTCTCCTTCCAGAACAAATTTATCTCCGAATACTTCTTCACCCACTGCCTTTGCTGTCTCTGTAAGTTTCTCATCATTGGCAAACGCATATACCGGATCTTTTGGAAATTCCATACGGATCTGTGTGCCAGTCTGCTTTTCAATTTCCTGCAGATTTCTCTCCAGCTCGTGCTCAAGTGCCATGTAAGTTTCTTCATGAACTGCGCGTATATTTCCGTTTAATACCACATGGTCTGCAATAATATTCGTATATTCACCGCCATGGATCGTACCCGTACCCACAATATATTTTCCTGCATCCGGATGCTGTTTTCCAAAACTTTCATTCAAATCATGAATGGCACTTATCACTTGAGCAGCTGCATAAATTGCATCAATCCCCTTATCCGCTTCACACCAGTGACTGGATTTTCCATGAACATGAATCTGCATACTGTTGATCATGGAAGATGCCTGTCCCTGATGCACTGCCATTCCAAATGTCATGTCCGCTGCGTAATGAAACATCAGAAATGCATCTGCTTTCGGATTCTCTAATGCTCCGGCCTGAAGCATTCTTTTTGCACCTTCACCAATCTCCTCTGCAGGTTCAAAAAGGAACCGGAGCCTGACCGGAAAATTTTCCTGCATTCTTTGCTCTTCTGCCACAATTTTTGCAAGGATCAGTGCTGCTGCCAGGATCATATCGTGACCGCAGGCATGCATACATCCCTGATTTACTGATGCGTATGGTAGATTTGTCTGCTCCTGTATGGGCAATGCATCCATCTCCGCCCTGAGTACAACCAGTTTCTCCCTGTTTCTCAGAGATGGAAGTTCCGCGATCAATCCTGTAGGTTCTATCGGCACAATCTCATATCCCAGTTTCTCCAGATATTTCCGGATATATGCAGACGTCTCCACTTCCTGAAGTGCCAGCTCCGGATGTTGATGAAAGTAATGTCTCAATGTGATTAATTCTTCCGTATATTTTTCTATATTCATCTGTTTTCCAACCTTTGTTCTCAGGGATTACCATTTTCATCTTCCGACATACTCAGAACCGCCTTCGGACGTTCCAGGCAGAACTTCTGTATCTCTTCCAGAAATCTCTGACCGTATTTCTTTAGCTTATTCTCGCCCACACCGGAAACCTCCAGCATTTCTTCTTCATTTGACGGACATTTGATGCACATATCTATCAGCGTCTTATCACTGAACACGATATATGGAGGCATGGCTTCCTCTTTTGCAATTTCCAGACGAAGTTTCCGCAGGGCTTCAAATAAATCGTAACCTGCTGCCGTAAGCGCATCTGTACTGCGTTTTCTGACAGATTTCTGGGGCTTTTTCTTTTTATCCGGTTCTTTTTCCTCGTAAGTACGCATGATCACGTGAGTATTTTCATCTCTTAGCGGAGAAATATCGCCCAGTTTCAGCACACTGTAACGTTCCTGTGTCTGATAGAGATATCCCATCTCAGTCATCTGGCTGATCAGTGCCCTGAGTTCTGCCTCACTGTGACCATTCAATGCTCCATAAGATTTATACTTATCTGCTCCAAGCTCCCTCAACCGGGCTCTCTTAGCCCCCAGCAGAGTACCAAGCACAATTGTCAGTCCATACCTTCCTCTCGTCTCAGCCACACAGTTCACTACCCACTTCGCCTCTCTGGTCATATCTGTCTCATGGTATTCTCTGTGACAATTTCCACAATTATCACAGGGACCGAAGGTCTTTTCACCGAAATACTCCAGAATATAATTTCTCAGACATCCTGTTGTTTTACAATATCCTTCCATGATCTGAAGCCTTCGTATATCCCGCTGACGAATGAGAAATTCATCCTCTTCATCCACATCTGAAAAATCTTTGTTATCCAGAAGCATTCGATCGATCATAACATCCTGTGCAGAAAACAATAGAACGCACTGGGAATTCTCTCCGTCACGCCCTGCACGTCCTGCCTCCTGATAATAATTCTCCATACTCTGTGGCATATTGTAATGGATCACATATCTCACATTGGATTTATCAATCCCCATTCCAAATGCATTTGTTGCAATAATAACAGGAGTTCTGTCATAAATGAAATCATCCTGATTCTTTTTTCTGGTTTCATTATTCAGTCCTGCATGATATCTGGTAACAGCAACTCCTTTTTGGAAAAGCAGTTCAAAAAGATTGTCCACATTTTTTCTTGTAGAGCAGTAAATAATCCCGCTCTCTGTTGGATGTCTGTCTATGTAATCCATCACAAAATCGTCTTTTCGCCGGATATTTTCCACGCTGTAATATAAATTCTTTCTGTCAAACCCGGTGATCACTACTTTCGGATCTTCCAGATTTAAAGTACAGAGAATGTCGTTCTTTACTTCCTCTGTTGCAGTTGCGGTAAAAGCACTGACGATCGGACGACCGGGAAGATTTTTTACAAAGTCTACGATTTTGACATAGCTTGGTCTGAAATCCTGGCCCCACTGTGAAATACAATGTGCCTCATCCACTGTCACCATGGAAATCTCCACCTGTCTGGCAAATTCCAGAAACTCATAATTTTCCAGACGTTCCGGTGCAACATAAATAATTTTGTATCTTCCTCCTGCTGCCAGGTACAACGCCTTGCTAATCTGACTTTCCGACAGTGAAGAATTGATAAATGCGGCATGTATTCCCGCTTCATTCAAAGCCTTTACCTGATCCTGCATCAGTGAGATCAGAGGAGAAATTACAATCGTAATTCCTGACAGCATCAGTGCCGGTACCTGATAACAGATGGATTTTCCGGCTCCTGTCGGCATGATTGCAAGCACATCCCGGTGTTCCAGAATGGACTCCACAACACTCTCCTGCCCTTCTCTGAATGTATCATATCCAAAATAAGTCTTTAAGGTCTGTACTGCCTGTCTGTTCACCTGAAGCCTCCCTCTGCATTTTAATCTATTTTAATCTCTTTTTCAGCTCCTGAATCAGTTCGGAATAGTCTCTGTGCTGCATCTTCGGAAATGCCTTGATGATACGCCCCTGACCGACAACGGTATGATTGGTAATAGAACTGGACAGTTCCTCAAACTGAGCCTGAAGCTCCGCTCTTTTTATACGAAGCATTTCGATAGATTTTTCTCGCTGTGCGGCAGTTGCATCACGCAGTTCTGCTGCTGCAAGAGTTGCCTGAACCTTTCCTTCTCCCACTTTCTGTGCTGTGCCAATTGTAGTCGTAGCCAGTGTATCACTCAGTTTATCACTTACAATTCTCAGATCTGAGCGAACCTTATCCAGTCTGGTAAGCTTTTTATTCAGTCCCTGGATCACTGCTACCGTCACAATAAAATCTGTCAGATACACAGCATACAAAACTGCTATCACAATCCATTCCCAGGTTGCAGGTGTATGTAACGCATGTGCCTCTACATACTTCTGGAAAACTTTTACTACCATAACGATAGCCAGTCCCCAGATCAGAGAAAACTCCAGGCAAATGTAGCCATGAAAATTAAAGGGTTTATCTGAATAATCCCACCATCTTGCGTGGAAACACACATCCAGCAGCCAGCCTGCAACCAGCTCCACCGCAGTTGCCAGAACAATTCCAAACACAAAAATCATTCCATCACTCATCTGACGCCCGCTGCCCTGAATTGTATTGAGCAAAGCAAAAACAGAAAGCACCCCAAATCCATATACCGGGCAGACCGGTCCATTCAGGAAACCTCTGTTTATAACTTTTCCCAACGCTACTGCATGAAAAATAACTTCAACAACCCAACCGCCAAAAGAATAAATAAGAAAATACAGACATATCTGAAAATACGTCATTCCACAAATCATTCGTTGCTCCTCCTTGCTTTCATCAAACCACTTTTCATATCCCATTATCACAGTTCAAACAGAAAACTTACCCCAGACTGTTTTGTAATGTACTGATCAATTCCTCTATAACAATTGGTTTGGATAGAAATCCATCCATACCACATGCCAGTGCTTTCTTTCTGTCTTCGTCAAAAGCATTGGCAGTCATGGCAAGGATCGTAATTCCCGCCAGTGCCGGATCATCCAGTGAACGGATCTGCTCAGTAGCCTCATATCCGTTCATTACAGGCATCTGCACATCCATAAGCACCAGATCATAATCACCTGGTCTTGAATTCTTAACCTTCTCCACAGCCTCTGCTCCATCTTCCGCTGTATCAACCTGAAAACCATATTCACTAAGGAGTGCTACTGCAATTTCTCTGTTCAGTTCATTATCTTCCACAAGCAGTATTTGCCTGCCTCTGAAATCTGAATCTGCTGCCGGAAGAATATTATCCTCTGCCCCGGCCTGCTTCTGACCGATAGCAGCCATCAGAGTCTCTCTGATATCTGACATAAACATAGGTTTGGCACAGAACGCAGTCACCCCTGCTGCCCTGGCTTCCACTTCAATATCTGACCAGTCGTAAGCAGTCAGGATAATGATTGGCGTATCATCACCAAGACTGCGGATCTGACGGGTAACTTCAATGCCATTCATATCAGGCAGACGCCAGTCAATGATATAAGCGTGGAATGCATCCCCCATTTCCATAGACTGTCGTGCACGGAGAACAGCCTCCTTACCGGAAAGTGTCCATTCCGAACGCATTCCAACCTTTACAAGCATCTTAGTCACACTGTCACAGGTATTGAAATCATCGTCTACTACCAATGCCTTCAGACCTTCCAGTTCTGCGATTTTCTCTATACGGTGGTTCTCAGGCTGAATCCGCAATGGCAGACGGATAATAAATTCAGTACCTTTGCCCTGTTCTGTCTGAACCTCAATGGTTCCGCCCATCATATCCACGATGTTCTTGGTGATAGCCATGCCCAGTCCTGTACCCTGAGTCCTGCTTACAGTGGAAGTCCGCTCTCTCTCAAAAGGAGAAAATATCTTCTGTACAAATTTTTGACTCATGCCGATTCCGTTATCCTTTACCCGGATTTCGTACAGTTCACAGCCTCTCTGTATACCCGGATACTCTCTCAGCCGGACAGAAACGGTTCCGCCTGCAGGAGTAAACTTGATCGCATTGGACAAAAGATTCAGCAGTACCTGATTCAGCCTGGTCTTGTCACAATAAACATCCTCATTGATAACATCCATGACATCCATGTAAAGCTCTAACTGTTTCGCATGGATCTGTCCGCTGATAATGGTTTTCAGATCATGAAGAACCTCTGACAGACTGACTTCCGTCTCTTCCAGATGGATTTTCCCGCTCTCAATACGGCTCATATCCAGGATATCATTGATCAGTGAGAGCAGATGATTACTGGAGGAAAGAATCTTACCCAGATAATCCCGAACCCTTTCTTTATCATCAATGTTGCTTACAGCCAGTGTGGTAAAACCAATGATCGCATTCATTGGTGTCCGGATATCGTGAGACATATTGGAAAGGAAGGTGCTCTTTGCCTTGTTTGCAGTCTCCGCAGCGCGGACCGCCTCAGAAAGGGCCTGATTCATTTTTCTATCAGAGGTACGATCTGACAGAACCAGGATATATTTCTTTTTTCCGTTTACCTCGCTGCCCATTGCAACGTTATGAAACCAGCGGTGTTCTCCTGTTTTCTGATGAACATATTCAAGATCCCATTCCTGCTGCTCATGAACCTGGATTTCTTCCAGATACTTCTTCTCCGGATCTTCAACGTCCCCGGGATGCAGTTTCCCAAGGACACAAATATCTTTACGAATCTGTTCTACTGTAATTCCCAGCAGTTTTTCCACATTGGGACTGACGTAATCTGCCTGATATGTTTTTGCATCCAGCATCAGGAAAACGTCATCTACATTCATTGACAGCTTTTGAAACAATTCGTCCCTGTACAGGATCTCCGTATCCTTTCTCTTCAGGTTTACCCTGTTTTTCCGGAGAATAATTCCAATAAAAAGACCGGCAATACACACCGCTACTGCACTTACAAGCAGCACAGTGCTACGCTGCAGAACATTCATACTTGCATTGACGATATCAGCCTGGACAAGTCCCAGAAAGATCCAGTCCTGAGGTTTGGATTTCTCATAGACCAGATAGTAATCCTCTCCATCCAGATTTATCAGCATTGCATCTGTATGTCCTTCCTTAAACTCTTCTGAAAGTTTAAGGATCTCTTTTTCAGACATATTGGAATGTTCTCTCAGAATCCCAAAGAAATTATACACCTCTCCCCATGCCTCAGAAGAATGATCCACAACAACACGGCCATCCGGATGAACCACATAACTCTGGGCATTTCCATTGAAAGCAGAAATATTCAGCACATTTACGATATCAGAGTTTTCATAGGCAATGGCAATGGCATCATATTCAAAGCCCTGATAACTTCCATGAGGCCTGGGAGTAGCAAAAACAAGGAGCTGGGATTTTCCGGGAACCGTTGCATTGGTTATCACATCATTTCCCTGCCGGATCTCATCTTCAATATTTTCCTGTAATCCCAGATACCCGGTTTCACCTGTTGCCATCTTATAGTTCCCGTCCGCTGACAGGAAATAAAAATCTAAAAAGCCTGCATCTTCCTGTGCTTTCTCTATATACTCACGAATTTCACTTTCATCGGAAGTGTTCTGCAAATATTCCCCCCATATATGGAGATAAGTCAGATTCTTATTTGTCAGCTCACTTAGCATATTATCAGACTGATGAAAAATTTCTGTCAGGTGAGAAACACTTTCCTCATAAACAGTCTTCGATACAAACCCCAAATATTGGAAAACAGTCAAAAGGATTCCAACAAATAGGGCAATAAGAACTGCTGCATTCCATCGTTTTCTCACAACCCGTTTCTTTCTGTTTGTATTATGATTCTTAACATCCATTCTTCTCACCTCAGAGTAATGTAGTCTTCAGGCTCTGCAAGAATGGCATTACCATCTGAAACATATGTTGTCCAGGTATCTTCCACAGAGGTATCCCCTCCATCAAATACAATATTTTCCTCTGCCGGATAAGCTTCCATATATTGTGGTGCTGCAAGGCAGGTCACAGTAAAAGTATCCTTGTCCTGAATCTGTTTTCCATTCTTTGAAACTTTACTCAATGTATAACCATTATCCGTTTCCCTGATTTCTACAGAAATACCACTGAACACAGGCAGAGAGCCACGGTTAAAGGGGATAAAGCCTCCCTGGTAGCCTTCTACGAAGTTTCTGACCGTTTCCTTCAGTTCTGCCCCGCTCATCTCACTGCTGTAAGCGGAAAGCTCGTTTGGCATAATCATGTTGCCTGCCATTTTTTCTGTATAATCGGCCTTCAGTACATTTCCTGTAAAGCTGTTTCCTGTTGCAATCAGCACATCCGTCCCATAAATACCGCGCAAAGTGTTTGCCATAACAGAATAGGCTTCATTGCCTCCGCTGGTATGGAAACGATTGGAATAAGTTTTCTTTGAATCCAGCACAATATCCTCAGAAGTGGATTTTTCTTCAAGAAGCTGGGAATTAAATGACTGATAAGCCTGCTCTGCATTATATTCTCCTGAGATCATCTTAGACACCACATCCCTGGAAATGGAAAAAAAGTCATTTGACGCAATACGGATATACATATGGTTTTCTTCGATCACAGGTTTCACATCCTTCAGATATTCCGTAAGCCGGAAATCCACATCCTGGCTATAGCTTAACAGATCCTGCCCATCATAAATGATCCGGTTCTGCGCATCCTCTGAAAGCATTGTGTTCAGTACCTTCATTGCTTTCTGCCGACGTGTTTCATCCTTTGTCAGGTCACGGTTTAAAGCTATCTGGAAATATGGTGTAGTCATCAGCCACTTTTCGCCGTTCTGCTGAAAGAATGGCAGGAATGTTGTGTTAATGCCCTGATCCTGGAACATTTTTACACCGGCAGAACTGCCGAAATACATGGCAAGCTTACCACTTTTGTACATCTCAACCACATCATCATAATTCATATCCAGATCATCCTGGCTCAGCCCTGTATCCTGAATAAACTGCTCCATACGTTCAAAAGCCTCCGGCCAGACGGTACTGTCCAGACCTTCTCTCTTTGTATTGTCCGGGTCACTGTAGATGGTACGCCACTTACGTCCATCCCCAGAAGACAGCTCTGATGCAGACAGACCCTGCAGTGTTTCCATACAGGTATAATCATAGTAATAGTCTGCAGTAAACCCACGGATACCCACCTCATCAAATGCCTGGCAGGCAGAAACGAAGCTTTCATAATCCGTTGGAAGAGGAATATCATACTTTTCAAAAAGATCTTTGTTCACTACAAAGCCATGGGCATCTGCACACACAGGAAGCCAGTTTACGCTGCCATCCTGATTTCTGAAACTGTTAAGGTATGTATCATAGACAGCACCTGCAGCATTGGTTGTGGAAAGATCCATCAGACTGTCTTTCAGCGGACTTGCATCATGCAGTGAAAAACGACAGCAGGTTATAATATCCGGCAATCCACCATTTTTCTCAAGAAACCTGTAAAAATCCAGATCATTATTGCCTACTACAAATTCAATGTTGATATCCGAAAGCTGTTCCTGGATGTATGATGCGTATTTTTCATACAGATTTGTAGTCCATAGATACACTGTGATAGTTTCCGCGTCTTCTTTTTCCGTACTTTTCCTGCCGCAGCCAGACAGAAGTGACATGACTATCACCATCACCAAAAGTACAGAAACTAACTTGTTCCATTTTTTCTTTTTCATTATAACTTCTCCCTCTGATCGCGTTTTACTAACTCATTGATCACTTTTACTAATAATTTCCCATCAACAGGCTTGGCAATATGTTCATCCATTCCTGCTTCCTTTGCTCTCATTTTGTCCTCAGTGAACGCGTTTGCTGTCATGGCAATGATCGGTATCACTTTTGCATCCTCTCTGTCCAGAGAGCGGATCATCTTTGCTGCTTCATATCCATTCATGACAGGCATCATAATATCCATAAGAATAGCATCAAATTCTCCAGGTCTGTTTTTTCTGAATATGTCAACAGCCTTCTGTCCATTCCATGCTTTTGTCACCACAGCGCCTTCATTCTGAAGCACAAATTCTGCAATCTCCATATTCAGCTCATTATCCTCAACAAGCAGAATATGAAATCCCTTGATAGAGTCTTTCGGTACATCTTTATTTACTTCCCATTTATCCTCATATTCATCGATTTTAAACAAGAGCGTAGCGATCATCGTCGTTCCGATTCCCTGCTTACTTTCAAATGTGAGCGTTCCGCCCATCTTTTCTGTAAGGCTTTTCGCAATCGACATGCCCAGACCGGTACCGCCAAATTTAGAAGTGCATCCCTGTTTCTCCTGCGCAAATGGCTCGAACAGATGTCTCTGGAATTCTTCACTCATACCAATTCCTGTATCTCGGCACAAAAATTCGATCTTTATCTTTCCGGGCTCATCCGCTGGGAGTTCTCTGCAACTCAAATAGATATGACCATATTCCTTGTTGTATTTTACTGCGTTGGTCAGAATATTTATCAGAATACGTTTCAGGTGGATTGGGCTGCCGATTAAATGCGTATGCACAAGTCCATCTATGTTCTTTTCAAACAGGATTTTCGTTTCTTCCGCCAGATTGGTGATCAGATCGGTCACTTCGCCGTCGATCGGCGTGTAATCGATCTTAAAGTCGCCCGTCACAATCACCGTGCCCGCCGGACACGTCAGCGCCATCGCCACCGCGCCCGCGATCGAATGGCTCACCTTGATAAACTGCACGGAAAACGCGCCGGCCTGAATCACATCCTTCGGCTTCACGATATGAAACTGGATGTTGCCGATATTATGCTCCGCCAGCTTGCCGCGTATGAGCGCACAGGTCAGCTTTGTGCCGTAAACAGGCGCGGGTACGCGCGGCAGCACATACGGCGTCGCGCCGATATGATCCTCGTGGCCGTGGGTGAACAGATAGGCGCGCACGCGCTCCCGGTTGCGTTCCAGATACGTGATATCCGGAATCACAAGATCAATGCCGAGCATATCGGCCCGCGGGAAAATCGAGCCGCAGTCCACCACAACGATATCGTCGCCGAATTCAAAGGCGGTCATATTTTTGCCGACCTCGCCCAGACCGCCCAGCGGAATGATTCTCAGCTTTGCCAACTTGCGTCTCCTCCTTTCTGCCTTCTCCTTTTGATTTTCATCTTCCAAAAGCCTTTCTTTCGTTCTCAGGCTTTTCAAATCCAAACAATTCTTTAGGTATGGTCGTCCAAGCTTATCTGATTTATTATAGCACAAAACCTTTGCTTGTCAAAGTCTATCCTGCCAAAAATGAAAAGAAGCGTTCGTTTTTTTCGAACGCTCTATCAGCAAATGGTTTTATGCTTTCATGCGGCCGGCGAAAAAAACGCCGTTTTCCGCGCTTACAGATGGCGCTCCAGCATTGCGGCGATATCCGCTTTGCCGCGCGCGCCGACCGCCTGCTCGACCACTTTGCCGTCCTTCATCACGATCAGCGTCGGGATGCTCATGATGCCGAACCGGCGCGCCAGCTCCGCCTGCTCATCCACATCCACCTTGCCGACCACGGCGCGGCCGTCAAAATCCTCGGCCACTTCTTCCACCGCCGGGGCAATCATGCGGCACGGGCCGCACCACGTCGCCCAGAAATCCACCAGCACGGGCTTGTCGCCGTTCACGGCCTCGTCAAACGTCTTTTCGTCAAAATGCAGAATCATGGTCAAAACCTCCTTATCGGTTTACGCCTGTTTGTTTTCCGTCTCCTCCGGATGGGTGACGGAGATGATTTTCTGTTCCCAGCGACCCTTGGAGAGCTTCGGGTCAATGGCGCGCATGATGAAATACGCCGCCGCCGTGCCGATCACCGCGCACAGCGCCATCAGCAGTTCGCCGTTCATCTTCACGCCCGTCTTTGTCAGGCCCCAGCCCGCGGCCTGGCCGACAATAAAGCCCGCCAGCGGCAGCATATACGCCAGCGCGGAAGCTTCCATCACATGCGAATCATCCATTTCCACTTCGATGATGTCGCCGACCTGCGCCCGTCCCTTGAGGCTGACGGTATGCTTGGCGCAGTTTTCACTGCCGTGCATGCACGCGTGGCAATCGCCGCAGGCTTCATGCCGTTCAAACGCCACCGTGAGGGTATCGCCGTTCACGGCGGTCACAACGCCTTTATTGGTCATAAAGTTCCTTTCTTGGGGAGCGCGATGGGGCGCCGCTCCATACCCAGGCAGGAATCTGAGGTTCCTGCACTTTCCTCTTTTATGGATTGCGCCGCAATCCATGAAGTTAAAAATTTGAGCTGTACGCGCGAAGCGAAGAAGGGAGTCTGAGGGATGAAATCCCTCAGGCAGGTTTGGGCGGCAGCCCAACGTCCCCAATGTGTCTCACGTTACTCGTAAATCTTCTCGAACTTCGTAAAGCCCTCAGCTTCCAGAAGCTCAATCTGGTGCTTCATGTTCTTGCTCATCGGCAGAACCGTCGCCACCACACCCGTCTTGCGCGCCTCGGCTGCCTGTGCCAGCACTTCCGCCTTGCGCGCCGTCGGCACCTTGCCGCCGACCAGATACGCCACCGAACCTTCCGGCAGTTTGAAGCTCCCCTGCGCGTGATCCTTGAGAATCGTCACGATGCGCTCAAAGCCGATGGAGAAGCCGCACGCGCTCACGTTCTGGCCGCTGAATTTGCCGATCATCTGGTCGTAGCGTCCGCCGCCCGCGATGGAGAAATTGTAGCCGTCCAGCGTCACCTCGAAAATCGGGCCGGTGTAATAGCCCATGCCGCGGACCAGGGTTGGATCGAATTTCAGTCCGAAGCCTCCGCCGGACACGCTCATGACCGTATCCATGATCTCCGCCAGATTTTCGGCTGCGCCGTCCTCCAGTACGCCTGAAAGGA
>ERZ827469.2828-NODE-2828-length-12347-cov-2.879515_pt1 | contig 12347 bp, 10 predicted proteins | sample MGYA00519917_ERZ827469 | MGnify/ENA primary metagenome ERZ827469 (study PRJEB31778, sample SAMEA3449314) | human gut metagenome | biome: human gut; feature: human-associated habitat; material: faeces | place: United Kingdom | collected 2010/2012 ... | reverse complement strand
AGGGCCAGCAGATAGGCATGGGGGTCAGAGGCCAGGGCCAACTCCTCTGAGTTCACCAGCAGGAGCCGGAACCCCTGCCAGATGAACCAGGCCAGCGGGGTGCCCAGCAGGGCGCCCAGGGCACAGGCAGACAGGGACATCAGAGTCAGCTCCCCCGCCAGCACCCGGCGCAGCTGGTCCTTGGAGGCACCCAGGGCCAGCAGGATGCCCACATCCCGGGACTTGTGGCGGAAGAAAAGGCCGGAGGCGTAGGTGGTGAATACGCCGCAGCCCAGGACAGCCAGCACGAAGATCATGGTCATCTGCTTGCGGCTGTCGCCCCCCTCGGGAAAGACGGAGAGCACCGTGGGGGAACCCATCATGGAGGCGTAGGCGGTGATGAGGAGCACGGAGACGAAACAGCACAGGGTGAGCAGGGCATACTGCCCCAGGCTCTTCCGCCGCAGGGCGGCGGTCACTTGGGAGAAACGTGTCATTGGGCGCTCGCCTCCCCCATCTCCCGCACCGCGTCCAGCAGCTCGTCCTGGAAGGTGCGTCGGTCCTTCTCGCCGCGGGCCAGGGTGCGCCACACCCCCCCGTCCCGCAGGATGATCACCCGGTCGCAGAAGGAGGCGGCAAAGGAGTCGTGGGTCACCATGAAGATGGTGGCCTCCAGGTCCGCCTTGGCCTGGAGAAAGGCGTCGATCACCGCCCGGGAGGAGCGGGAATCCAGATTTCCGGTGGGCTCGTCGGCCAGCAGGAGCATGGGGTGGTTGATGAGGGCGCGGGCCACGGCGGTGCGCTGCTTCTCTCCGCCGGAGATCTCTGCCGGATACTTGTTCCGGATGGCACCGATGCCGAAGATGCCGCACAGGCGGTCGGCGGCCTGCTCCATGTCGCCTCCGGTCTCCCCGGCGATGATGCGGGGCAGGAGGATGTTGTCCCGGACCGTGAGGCCGTCCAGCAGCAGGAAGTCCTGGAACACGAAGCCCAGTTTCTTGTTGCGCACTGCGGCCAGGGTGTCCTCGTCCAGCCGGGCCAGCTCCTGGCTGCCCAGGCGGATGCTGCCCGAGTCGGCGGGGATGTAGCAGGAGATGCAGTTGAGCAGGGTGGTCTTACCCGAGCCGGAGGGGCCCATTACGGCCACAAATTCCCCCTTTGCCACCTCCAGGGACACGCCCTTGAGCACCTCATAGGTGGTCTTGCCTACCTGATAGCTTTTGTGCAGATCTTGTACAGAGAGCATAGTGATCCTTCCTTTCTGCTCCCAGCATAGCAGGGGAGGTGGATGGGAAGCAACCGCCCCTGTCACAGACGGCGGGCCGGGTGAAAATTTTGGGGATGGGATGTCATATTTGACCGCTCTGCTGTCAAACTTGGTTTGGAAGGGAAGCAGAAATGTGGTATCATACTCTCTGTACACTGAGAGGGAGAAAAATTCCGGGAAAACAGGGGCCGCCCCGGCGGGGAGGCGCGGCACAAGGCCATGGGAGGTGGACGGTTTGCTTCAGATCGGGATCTGCGACGACGCACGGGAATCCCGCTTCCAGCTGCGGGTGCTGCTGGAGCGGGCGCTGGAGGGGCGGTCCGCGCCGGCGCGGCTGCTGGAGTTCTCCTCCGGAGATGCGCTGCTGGGCTGGATGGACCGGCATGCGGGGGAGCTGGATCTGGTGTTCCTGGACATCGAGATGGAGGGGACCAACGGCATGGATACGGCCAGGGCCCTGCGGGAGGCAGACCAGAGCCTCCAGCTGGTATTTGTCACAGGGTACAGTGACTATGTGTTTGACGGCTATGAGGTGGGAGCCCTGGGATACCTGCTCAAGCCCGCCGGGGCGGAGGAACTGGAGAAGGTCCTCACCCGAGCGCTGACCGCCCTTCAGCGACAGGAGGAGGAGCTCTTCTTCTGCCGCAGCGGGGAGGTGTTCTACCGCATCCGGCGGGACGCCATCCTGTACTTCCGCTCAGACCGGAGGCAGGTGACCTGCGTCACCCCCAGGCGCGCCTATATTTTTTACGGGAAGCTGGACCAGGTGGCTGCCCAGCTGGGGGCGGAGTTCGTCCGCATCCACCAGCGGTATCTGGTCCGGGCGGGGGCGGTGGACCGGGTGACAGGGAGCGAGGTGTGGGTAGGGGAGGAGATCCTGCCCATCAGCCGCTCCTGCCAGCGGGAGGCGCTGCTTGCCTTGACACGGGCGGCGCTGGAGTAGGGAGGGAATGGGAATGATCGTTCTGCCTGTATGGAAGGAGCTGCTGCAATGGGGGCCGCTCTTGCTGGGAGGCGCAGCCATGGGCTCGACAGTGGAGCGGGTGCTGGGGCCGTGCCGGAGCTGGCCGCGCCGGGGGGCGCTGTATCTGCTGCTTGGGTTCACCCTGGGGCTGCCCGCCTGGGTGGGGGACCACAACCCCATCCTTCTGTTCCTCCCCTTCCTGACGGTATTCCTCCTGTGCGGCGGGGGACGCCCTCAGGCCCGGCTGGTGGCTGGAGGCATCTTTTATACGCTGCTGGTCCCCATTGGGATGATGGCGGATACAGTGCTCAAACAGGCGATCAACAGTGTGTCGCACAACGGGGAGAGGGTGGGGAGCAATCTGGTGAAGCTGGTATGCTGGGCGGTGCTGGTGCCGGTGATCTGGAAGCTGGTGCGGAGACCTGTGCGCCTGTCCTCCCGCCTGTGGAAGCTGCTGGGCGGGTTGACGCTGGCCCCCCTGATGGCCACCCTGTCCTTCTCCCTATGGGGGACCGGAATGGTGGGAGACGAGCTGGTGGATCACTTCGTGGAGGGGATCGCCTATACCATCCTGCCCTTTGCCTCCCTGTCCGCCCTGGCCCTGCTGGCAGCCCTGGCCGTGCTCTCCCGGCACGAGGAGTTGGAGGAGGAGAACCGGCTGGCCGGACTGCGGGAGGTGTACTACCAGGGGCTCCGGCAGGAGCAGGCCCAGGTGCGCGCCCTGCGCCATGACATGCGCAACCACCTGTCCGCCCTGCTGGGTCTGCTGGAGCGGGGCAGCTGGGAGGAGGCGGAGCGGTATCTGCGGCAGCTGGGCGGTTCCCCAGCCCTCACCGGACACAGGCGCTTCTGCGGTAATGAGACCGTGGATGTGGTCCTTGCCTCCAAGGCTGCCGCCCTGGAGGAGGCGGGGCTGACGGGGGAATTTCAGGTTAGCCTGCCTGAGCAGATGGATATCCCGGCGCCGGAGCTGTGCGCCCTGCTGGGAAATGCCCTGGATAACGCCATCGAGGGGGCAGCGGGGGCGGAGGACCGGACGGTGCGGCTGAGGGCCCGGGCGGACAAGGGGCTGCTGATGCTGCGGGTGGAGAATGCCTTGGGACGTCCCGTAAAGCGGGGACCGGACGGAGCCTTTGTGACAACGAAGGGGGAGCGGGAGGCCCACGGCTTTGGCCTGGCGGGGATGGAAGAGATCGCCCGCCGCCGGGGCGGCTCCTTGGAGGCAAAGGCGGAGGGCGGGCGCTTCCAGCTGACGGTCTGCCTGCCCCTGGATGGGGGAAACTGAGCCTCTGGGGACAGCGGAGACAGAAGGCGGGGACAGAGCAAGCCCCCCGGCGCCGCGGCGCCGGAGGGCTTGCTATTTGTCTGGTTCGGTTCAGGACTCTGCTTGGTCCAAATGACGCAGGCCGGCGATGTCGCTCACCGGAACGGAGAAGACCATAGCCTGGGCGGGCGTCTGAATGCCGGCCTGGGCCATGATGGCCTTCATGATGTTCTTCTTGTCCTGGGAGCGGGTCAGGATAAAGACCAACTCCCGCTCAGAGGCGATAGAGACGCCGAAAAACTTTTTGGCCAGTTCCATACCGGTCCCCTTGGCGTGGATGGTGGTCCCGCCAGTGGCGCCCGCGCCGCGGGCGGCCTCCATGACCTGGTCTGTATGCCCCTGATTGGCGATCACCAAGATTAGCTCATGGGCGATCTCTCTCTCCATGGGTTCCTCCCCCTCCTGATTCTGGGTCAGATATTCCTTGACGGACGTGCCGCCGATGCTGGACACGGGCACCGTCATCAGTACGCCGTTGCCCGGCACGTCCAGCCACAGGTCCCGGGCCGCCCTGCGCACCATACACCGGGAATGGGGGGCAAGGCAGAACAGGACCGATTTTTCCGAGGCCTCCAGCCCGAGACAGTCCAGGATCTCCGTGGTGGCGGTCCCCTGTCCCAGCGCGGTGAGAACCAGCGGGATGTCACGGCCGCGGAACCAGTTGATAAACAACTCACACTTGGACCGGTCAGTGATGGTGATGATAAGATCCAATCCGCTCATAGCGGTCACTCCTCCTCGCGTCGTGGGGGCGGCAGCGCCCTCAGAGCTCGATGATGTCATCATCCGCCGGGGCGGTCTGCTCTCCGCTGGTGCCATTCTTCTTCAGGCGGTACTGATAGAGCAGTCCCAGCATCTGGATGGTGATCAGCGGCGTCATGGCCACCATGGCCACCACGCCGAAGGCGTCGGTGATGATGCTTCCGCCAATGGCGTCGCAGGCTCCCATGGCGAAGGGGAGCAGAAAGGTGGCGGTCATAGGGCCGGAGGCTACGCCGCCGGAGTCGAAGGCAATGGCGGTGAAGATCTTCGGCGTGAAAAAGGACATGATGATAGCGGCCAGGTAGCCGGGGATCAGCAGCCAGAAGATGGAGATCCCGGTGAGCACCCGCACCATGGACAGTCCAATCGACATCGCCACGCCGATGGACAGACTGGTGCTCATGGCCCGGCCGGGGATGGCACCGGAGGTGATCTCCTCCACCTGCTTGTTGAGCACGTGGACCGCCGGCTCCGCCTGGACGATGAACCAGCCCATCAGCATGCCGATTGGGATCAGGACCCAGCGATAGGGCAGGGTGGCGATCTGATAGCCCAGATAGTTGCCGGCGGGCATGAAGCCCACATTGACGCCGGTGAGGAACAGTACCAAAATACCGACTACGATTTTCAAGACCTTTTTCTTTTTTAATTTCAGGGATACCACCTGAAACACGACAAAAAAGGCGGCGATGGGGGCCAGACACAGGGCCACCTCTGCGATGTACTCGGGGAGACCCTCCTCAAACAGCTTCCAGAGGGCACGGCTGTCCGGAACCTCTGGGATGGAGACAGGGGTGTAGGCCCCAGAGGCGGGGTAGAGCAGGGAGAGGACCATCACGGCCAGGATGGGGCCGATGGAGCACAGAGCCACCAGGCCGAAGCTGTCCTGAGAGGCGTCGGCGTCGCTGCGGATGGAGGAGACGCCCAGGCCCAGGGCCATGATGAAGGGGACGGTCATGGGGCCGGTGGTGACGCCTCCAGAGTCAAAGGCGATGGCGAGAAAGTCCCCGGGGATAAAGGCGGCAAGGGTGAACACGACCAGATAGAAGCCCACCAAGAGACGGTTCAGGGGGACCCGGAACAGGATGCGCAGCAGAGCGATGACAAGGAAGATCCCCACCCCTACGGCCACCGCCCCGATGAGCACCGGGTTGGGCACGCCGGGGACCTGGGTGGCCAGGACCTGGAGGTCGGGCTCGGACACGGTGACGATGACTCCAATGAGGAAGCTTACCGACACCACGATCCACAGCTTGCGGGAGCGGGTCATGGCCGCGCCTACCCGCTCGCCAATGGGGGTCATGGCCTGATCGGCCCCCAGTGTGAACAGCCCCATCCCACCGATCAGCAGCACCGCCCCGATGAGGAAAGTCATTAGGGTGGCGGTGGGGATGGGAGCGATGGAAAAGCACAGGACCAAAACGATCAGCACGATGGGGAGTACGGAGGAGAGGGCCTCCCGCAGCTTTTCCAGAAGGATGGTCTTGCTCTGGCCCATCTGATCCCTCCAATTTTGCATATGTTCCCGGAGCAAAATCATCACCTCGATAGAGAATATCGTCCCAATTCCTTTGTGGGCGCCAATCTCCCTGTGGGGCCGGGAGCAGAAAGGGGAAATTTCGGCCCAGGGGTACAAAGTGGAACTGAGCAAAAATATAAATTATTTTATGCGCTTTGATAACAGTTTACCATGGTTTTGCGGCTGGCTCAACCAAAAAGGGAGATATCTTAATACAATCTTAATGTTTGGGGCAAAATAGGCAGAAAACGGCCGGACCCGTTAGAACGGGTCCGGCCGTTACCGGAACAGTGGAGAGGGATGCAGCAGTCAGCCGATGCCGCCCATCACGGAGCCCAGAATGAGCACTGCCAGGGTGACCCCGCAGAACAGGTACTTTCCCAGGGGATAGAACCAGGGGCCTAAGGGCCTGGTCCGGGCCAGGTTCACCTGCTCCTCCACGAACTGCCTGCCGCAGATCCAGAAGAACATGACCGCCGCCAGCAGCGCACCCAGGGGACAGATGTAGATGGAGCAAATGTTCATCCAGGGGTCCACGATGGGGGCGATGACCAGCCCAACCAGGATGCCTGCTCCCCCGGTGATGGCTGCGGCGGCGGGGCGCTTCAGGTGGAACAGCTCCTGGAGAGTGGCGGTAGGCGCCTCGAACAGGTTGACCAGAGAAGTGAGGGCCGCGAAGATCACCGCAGCAAAGAAAAGGATCAGGATCAGCCAGCCGCCGGGGATGGTGCTGAGCACGTTGGGCAGATAGATGAACATGAGGCCGGGGCCGCTCTGGTCCAGCTGCTGGCCGGCCACCGCCATGGCGGGGATGATGACCAGGGCGGCCAGCAGAGCGGCCACAGTGTCAAAGACGGCCACCATCCTGGCGTCAGAGGGAACATTGGAGCTGCGGCTGAGGTAGGAGCCGTAGATCAGGGTGCCGTTTCCCGCTACCGAAAGGGAAAAGAAGGCCTGCCCCAGGGCATAGATCCACACCACTGGGTCCAGCAGCCCCTTGGGGTCCAGGACGAAGATGTACTGATAGCCCGCTCCGGAAGCGGGCAGGGTGAACAGATAGACGGCCAGCCCGACGAAGAGGACATAGAACAGGGGGGTCATGACCTTGTTGGCCAGTTCGATCCCACGGCCAATGCCGAAAGCCAGAATGGCGATGGTCACCGCCATGCCGACGAGCTGCCAGGGAACATTTCCAGCAGCAGTGGCATTGAAGTGGGCGGCGAAAGCGTCCAGGCCGGACATGCGGGACAGGGTGCCGGTGAGAGCGTCGGCGGTGTACTTGAAGATCCAGCCGGTGACGACCGAGTAGCCGATCGCCAAGGCCAGGGAGCCCAGCACCGGGATCAGGCCCAGCAGGCGGCCGGGCCGCTCATGGCCGAAGCGCAGCTTGGTGGCATAGCCGAAGGCACCGATGGGGCCGGAGCGGGTGGCCCGTCCAAAGGCCATCTCCCCGATCACCCCGGTAGAGCCGATGATGACCACAAAAATGAGGTACGGGATGAGAAAGGTGGCCCCGCCGTACTGGGAGACACGGGCGGGGAAGAGCCAGATGTTGCCCATCCCCACCGCAGAGCCGATGCAGGCCAGGATGAACCCCCATTTAGACCCCCAGGAGTCGCGGACAGCGCTGTGTTTTTCCATGGAAAGACGCCCCTTTTCAAAAAATACCGCCGGAACACGAGAAAACCGGCAGGGGCCATGCGGGCCATGCCGGGTAACACTTTTTTAATTATAGCACACGCTTGGAAAAAAGGCAAAGAAAACCTGGTCACGTTCGTTTTCTTACCACTGCAGAGGCGCTGGGCTGCCGCAGGGAGGAAAATTTTCCCCAGACTCCGGCTGTAAGATGTCTCCAAGGGGATACGTCGTGTGGGTGGGACCTCGCCCTATACTTACCCTATCTACACCCGCCGCCGGGGTACCAGCATATACTGACTGTCGAGAAACAGCATCCCACGCCACAGATGTGGGGAACAAAAATAGCCACGGCCGCCGGAAGAATTGGCAGCCGTGGCCGTTATGAAAGATACAACAAGGCGAGCATACAACAGAGCCCTCCGGACGGCGGAAGGACCGCTGCCGGAGGGAAAGGGGGCGGAAGTGCTCACTCCAGGTCGATGGCATTGACAGGGCAGGATTCCCTGGCCTGGGAGGCGGTCTTCTCCAGGGTCTCAGTGACCTCCTGAATGGGCTGAGCCAGTCCGTCGTCTCCGATCTCAAAGACCTCCGGACAGATGCTGACGCACAGACCGCAGCCGATGCAGTTGGAATTGACAGTAGCGTTCATGATGTGCTCCTTTCCTCCCCGGCCAGCGGATGCCGCGGGGCGTATCTGAGCACAGTATGCCCGAAAAGCAGAAAAAATACACAAACAGAAAAAGGACAGGCAGGCCCCGCAGGGTCTGCCTGTCCGGTATAACGTAGGGGAAGAAAATCAGAGGATCCGGCGGCCGCCCACGAAGCCGGTGGTGTAGTAGGCACTGTCCATGTCGCTGATGATGACGCCGGTGCTGGAGGTGGAGGCGTGGATGAACTGGCCCCCGCCGATGTAGATACCCACGTGGGAGGCACGGCTGGCACCGCTGCCCGACTTCAGGAAGAAGACCAGATCGCCGGGCTGGAGCTCACTCATAGAGACGGAGGTGCCGTTGCTCATCTGAGCGGAAGCAGTGCGGTTGAGGGAGCAGCCAAACTGAGAGTAGACATAGCGGACAAAGCCGGAGCAGTCAAAACCGCTGGGGGAGGAGCCGCCGTAACAGTAGGGATAGCCCAGATACTGCATGGCCAGATCCACCACCTCGGAGGCGGAGCCGGAAGAGGCGGCCTCGGCTGCGTCGATAATGGTCACATAGTCCGCGGACACATAGCCCTCTTCCACCTTGTACCAGCCGTCCAGGGTCTCCAGAATGGTGAGGACCTTGCCAGTAGAGAAGGAGTCCACCTTCTCACTGTCGGTGCTGGGGGCGGAGCGGACATTCAAGGGGCCCTCCGTGACCTTGCCGTAGACGGGCTCCGCCACAGTGGGCAGTTCTACAGTCTCAGACAGCACTACATAATCGGTGGAGACATAGCCCTGAGTATCCTGGAAGGAGACCTGGTACCAGCCGCTTTCGGTAATACCAGACACCTCAATCTGGGAGCCGTCGGGGATGGTCTCCAGAACGGCGGCGTCGGTGCTGGAAGCGTTGCGCAGACGAAGACCGCCCTCGGCGTCCACTGTGCCGGACACAGCAAAAGCCGGAGCGATCATACCGGTGACAGCCAGCAGGCCGGCGGTCAGCTTGGCAGCAAAAGACTGAGAAAAGTGCATGGCGGAAGTCCTCCTGATCGTCATATCTCTGTTTCTGGAGCGCGGGCGGCTCTTTACTTCGTGCTCAGTGCCCGGTCCAGCCAGACCGTGGCCACGTCCATTGCGGTGTATAAGCTGTCCTTCTCTGTCTTTTTGACCACCCGGTCCCGGCTCTTCAGGTCGGGATCGGTCAACTGGAGCTGAACGGCCACCTTTGTGGCCACATCCAGATCGTCCACCTTCTTAGTGTCCAGGATCTGGAGCATGATGATGTACTTTTCGGCCATCGTGCCGTAGTAGATGAGGTTGTCTTTCCGGCGCAGGGGATGGCCCTTATAGGAAAGAGGGATCTTTTCAGACGCCATGGTCTGCCTCCTTAAGGAAATTTTAATGTTGTAACCGAATTGTAACACATTTGAAACCCTTTGTCAAATACTCTCATCTAATTTTTTTCTGGGAAATGGAGGAAAGGCGGCGGCAGAGGGGATGGAAAGCGGAAAAACGGCCTCCGGAGCTGCCTCTGGAGACCGTTTTTCGCCTGAATGGCGGAGATGCGGGGTCAGAATATGCTCAGGCTGAGCCGGCGGCCCAGCTGTTCCAGCAGCCGGATGCCAGCCAGACTGTTTCCCTTTTCGTCCAGCCCGGGGGAATAGATGCCGATGCCCATACGGGCAGGGGAGACCGCCATGATGCCGCCCCCCACGCCGCTTTTGGCTGGCAGTCCCACTTTGACGGCGAAGTCCCCCGAGCCGTTGTACATGCCGCAGGTCATCAGCACGGCGTTGACATAGTGGGCATATCGGGCGGGGAACAGCCGCTCGCCGGAGGGGGAGCGGCGGCCCCGGCCGGCGAAGGTGCAGGCGATATGGGCCAGGTCCCGGCAGTCCACCCTGATGGAGCAGGCCCGGAAATAACAGTCCAGCACCTCCTCCGGGTCGTCATGAAGCAGTCCGCAGCTCTCCAGCAGAAAGGCCATGGCCCGGTTACGGCTGCCGGTCTGTTTTTCCGAGCGGTAGACCGCCTCGTCCACCGACAGGCTGGGATTTCCAGCCAGCCGGCGGGTCAGCTCCAGCAGCCGCTCCAGCCGCTGGGAATAGCTCGTCCCGTGGATCAGGGTGCACAGCAGGATGGCTCCCATGTTGACCATGGGATTGAGATGCTCGCTGAGCAGGGCCTGGTCCGTATAGTTGATGGCGTCAAAGGGTTTGCCTGTGGCCTCCACTCCCACCCGGGCGCGGACCGTGTCCTCCCCGTTGTCCATCAGCGCCAGGAGGAGCAGGATGGGCTTGATGATGCTTTGAATGGTGAAGGTCCGCCTGTACTCCCCCGCGGAGCTGATACGTCCGTCGCTGGACACCACGCAGATGCCCAACTCGTCCCGGTCCGCCTTGGCCAGCTCCGGGATGTAGCCAGCCACCCGGCCCTCCCGGGTGAAGGGGCGATTTTCCTCCACCAGCTTTTCCAGCAGCGCGTCCATGACGTCCCTCAGTGCAGCTCCAGCCACATGGCTGCGCCGGAGGCGTAGGCGGCGGCACCGTAGATGAGCGCCTCCTCCCGGAAGCGGATCTTGGGATTGTGGAGGCTGACACCGCAGCCGTCCTGGGCGGTGCCGCCTCCCACCACGAAGAAGGTGGAGGGGACGCGGGCGGCGATCTCGGCGAAGTCCTCGGAACCGCTCATTTTCTCACCCCGCTGGAGCATTTTCAGTCCCTCCCGCTGCCACCCCTGGGCGACGGCGGCGGCAGTATCCCCGTCGATCTGGAGGGAGCAGGTGGAGCAGAGATCGGTGACTTGGGCTCTGCCCCGGAAGGCCTCCGCTGTGCAGGTGCAGATGGTGTCGATCCGTTCCAGCAGGTGGGTGCGCAGCGGCTCGCTGAAGGTGCGCAGGGTGCCCTCCAGCACCGCAGAGGAGGGGATAATGTTGGCCGCGTCTCCCCCCTGGAACTTCCCGAAGGTGAGGACCACCAGCTCAGCGGGGTCCGCCTCCCGGCTCAGCAGCTCCTGGAGCGCCAGATGGATGTGGACGCCGATGTTGATAGGGTCCACGGTGGACTGGGGATGGGCGCCGTGGCCTCCGCGGCCCTCCACCCGGATGACCAGGTGGTCACTGGAGGCGGAGACCACGCCGGTGCCGTAGCCGCCCAGGCCCGCTGGAATCATGGGGATCATGTGGGCACCCATGGCCGCATCCACATGGGGATCTTCCAGGATGCCGGCCTCAATCATGGATCTGGCCCCTGACAGGACCTCCTCGCCGGGCTGGAACATGAACTTGACAGTGCCGTTGAGCTCTGCTGCCCGGTCCCGGAGCAGCTGGGCCGCCCCCAGCAGCATGGCGGTGTGCATGTCGTGGCCGCAGGTGTGGGCACAGCTGCGCTGAGAGGCGAAGGGGAGCCCGCTCTCCTCACGCATGGGCAGAGCGTCCATATCGGCCCGGAGCAGGAACACCTTCCCGTCGGGCTTTCCGGTCAAGGTGGCGGTGACGCCCCCTCCCAGCCGCCGGGGCTGATAGCCCATCTCGGTCAGCCGTGCCATGACATAGGAACAGGTCTCGGGCAGGTCCATCCCCACCTCGGGATGCTGGTGGAGGTGCCGGCGGTCCCGGACCATCTGTTCATACAGCGCCTGAGCGCTCTGAAGATAATTCATACGATGTACTCTCCTTTCCGGTCACCGGTCCCCACCCTGGGGAAGATGGACCACCCGGATCTGCCCCATCCGGTACAGCACCCAGGCGCACAGGATGCACAGGGGGATGCAGGCCAGGATGGCGATGCCGCGGTTGACTGGTGTGACGAACACGTGGATCAGAAAGACCAGTACGCCGGGGAGGACGGCGGCCTTGAGCTTGCCCTTGATGATAGTGCCGCCCGCCTTGCTGGTCATCTGGCTGAGGAACAGGCACCCATAAAGCGCCGGGAGCATATAGCTTCCGGCGATCTTCACCGGCTCGCTCTCCAGAATGGGCTGGAGAGGGACCAGAAGGAGGACGCCCAGTACGATGATAACGGTGGTCACGATAGAGGAGACGGCCACCGCCACCGTGGCCACCGCGTCTCCGGCGTCGGTATTCTGCTCCACATCCGCCATCTCCAGGGCGTTCAGGGCGCAGGGGAGCTTCAGGTTGGAGATGTTCCCGGTGATGAAGGTGATGTAAGAGGCGGAGCCGAGCACGGGGGCGTAGCTGAACACCTCAGAGATGGCGATGGGGATGAACATGGCCAGCAGGCCGGTGCCACTCTG
>ERZ827469.2822-NODE-2822-length-12372-cov-3.998782_pt1 | contig 12372 bp, 9 predicted proteins | sample MGYA00519917_ERZ827469 | MGnify/ENA primary metagenome ERZ827469 (study PRJEB31778, sample SAMEA3449314) | human gut metagenome | biome: human gut; feature: human-associated habitat; material: faeces | place: United Kingdom | collected 2010/2012 ... | reverse complement strand
ACGAGATGATGAACTACCGCGGCAGCGGCATGTGCGTCATGGAAATGAGCCACCGCTCCAAGGTTTTCCAGCAGATCATCGACGAGGCCGAGGGCGTGGTCTTTCCTGTGGTCGAGTCGTTGGAGAAGTCGCCGGAGATGTTGGAAGCCGGGCTGGGGAAGGCACCGCTCACCTCGCGAAGCGACGATTTCCTGGTGGCGGTTATGGTGTTCCGCATGTTGTTCGGCGTGCATCCGCTCGACAGCTTCGAGACCGACCGCCTGCCCGCCGAGGTGCGCGCCGAGAACGCGCTTGCGCGGAGGTTTCCCTACTCCGCTCAGCACGGCGTGCTCCCCGAGAACGCCTTCGGGGACGACCTGGCGCTTTTGTTCCGCCGTTCGTTCAAGGGGCCTTACGAGCGCGTGCCCGGGACCGAGGAGTACCGCGATGCGCTGCGGGCGCTTCTCGCGACGGGGTTCGCGCGTTGCGCGCATTGCGGGACGGAGCGCCCGCGGTCGGCGAGGACGTGCCCTGCGTGCAGAAAGCGGAAGAAGGAGGCGTTCATGGGTGGGAAACTTTTTCGCGCGGCGGCGCTGCTCGGCGTGGTCGTCGTGGCGTCCCAGGTGGTCGATCCCGCGCAGCTCCTCGACGGAGCGGGCGCGTTGGCGGAGCGGGGAGTCGATGTCGCCCTCGAAGCGATCGCGGGCGCGTTCGCCTCGCTCGAGGACGCGTGGGACGGCCTGATCGTCGGCGCGATCGGCGCGATCGGGGAGGGTTTGACGGCTCTTTCCGAGATGCTGTTGTAGGGGGCGCGGGCGCGGCGGGCTTCGCTCTCGTCCCGAGCCCGCGCTCCGCAGCGAGTCGTGCTCTCGCCCCGAGCCCGCGCTCCGCTGCGGCCCCGTTCGTTGAGTGAAAGTGACACATGTGTCAATTTCGCTCAACGAAGCGTGCTGAAGCGGATGTCCTCTTCGCCGAAGCGCGCCGGAGAGGGAAAAGTTTTTGCATCCTAGTCCAATAATTTCTGGAGAGATCCCGAATCCGACTTCGACGGTATTCGCAAGATGAACGCCCTTGGCTGGCTGCTGGGGTAGGGCGGTTCCCGACGAACGCCCTTGGCTGGCTGCTGGGATAGGGCGGTTCCCGGCGGCAAACTTCCCGAAACATTCGACCGGTAATTTAATAGGTCTGATTTGCCGCGCGCACAGCGAAGGCAAAATGGTATCGTATCCCGAATATGACCTGATCGCCCCGCCGGATGCTCGCGAGCGCGCGCTCGCGAGGCAAGCGCTTCCGCGTCCGGGGCTGTTCTGCAGGACGAGATGAGGAGCGCGTTTTATGGCCAGGGTATCGGAAATCTACGGCTCGATGGTGTTCGACGAGCACACGATGCAGGAGCGTCTGCCTTCCGCGACGTACAAGCAGCTCATGCGCACGATCAAAGACGGCGAGCCTCTCGACATCGACGTGGCCAACGTCGTGGCGCACGCCATGAAGGAATGGGCCATCGAGCTGGGCGCCACGCACTACACGCACTGGTTCCAGCCGCTCACGGGCATCACGTCGGAGAAGCACGACAGCTTCATCGACCCCACCGGCGACGGCCGCGCCATCATGAGCTTCTCGGGCAAAGAGCTCATCCGCGGCGAATCGGACGCGTCGAGCTTCCCCAACGGCGGCCTGCGCGCCACCTTCGAGGCCCGCGGCTACACCGCGTGGGACCCCACCAGCTACGCGTTCATCAAAGACGAGGTGCTGTGCATCCCCACCGCGTTCTGCAGCTACACCGGCGAGGCGCTCGATAAGAAGACCCCGCTGCTGCGCTCCATGAAGGTGATCGAGGAGCAGGCCAAACGCGTGCTCGACCTGTTCGGCGAGCACGCCGATCGCGTCATCGCCACGGTGGGCGCCGAGCAGGAGTGCTTTCTCATCTCCGAGAAGGACTACGAGAAGCGCCTCGATCTAGTGCTCACGGGCCGTACGCTGTTCGGTTACCCGCCCTGCAAGGGCCAAGAGCTCGAACAGCACTACTACGGCGCCATCCGCCCGACGGTCAACGAGTTCATGAAGGAGCTCGACGAGGAGCTGTGGAAGCTCGGCGTGCCGGCGAAGACGAAGCACAACGAGGTGGCGCCGGCGCAGCACGAGCTGGCTCCCATTTTCTCGAACGCCAACCGCGCCATCGACGAGAACCTGCTGACCATGGAGAAGATGCGTCTTCTGGCCAGTCATCACGGCCTTGTTTGCTTGCAGCACGAGAAGCCCTTCGAGGGCATCAACGGCAGCGGCAAGCACGACAACTGGTCGCTTTCCGCAGGGAAGAAGAACCTGTTCGACCCAGGCGAGAACCCGATGGAGAACCTGCGCTTCCTGGTGTTTCTGACGGCGGTCATCGAAGCGGTCGACGAATACCAGGAGCTTTTGCGCATGTCGGTGGCAAGCGCCGGCAACGATCATCGCCTAGGCGCTAACGAGGCGCCGCCCGCCATCGTGTCGATGTATCTGGGTGACGAGTTGGGCGCGGTGGTGGACGCGCTCATCGACGATCATGATTACACCTCCGCCGAACGCGTGGCGGTCGATTTGGGCGTCGACGTGCTGCCGAACTTCCTCAAGGACAACTCCGACCGCAACCGCACGAGTCCCTTCGCGTTCACGGGCAACAAGTTCGAGTTCCGCATGCCGGGCTCGGAGGTGAACCTGTCGGATGCGAACATGGTGCTGAACACCGCGGTGGCCAAGTCGCTCAAGGATTTCGCCGACAAGATGGAGGACGTGGCGCCCGATGCGTTCGAGTCCGCCGCCATCGACTACATCAAGCATACGCTGCGCGATCACGAGCGCATCATCTTCAACGGCGACGGCTACTCCGACGAGTGGACGGCCGAGGCGGCGCGCCGCGGGCTGGCGAACCATCCCACCACGGCTGACGCGCTTCCGTGCTTCGTCGACCCGAAATCGATTGAGCTGTTCGAGGGCATGGGCGTGCTGTCGGAGACCGAGGTGCGCAGCCGCTACGAGGTGAAGCTCGAGAAGTACAACAAGGTCATGAACATCGAGATCCGCACGATGAAGCGCCTCGTGCGTCGCGACTACCTTCCCGCTATCAACAAGTTCGCGGCCGAGGTGGCGCGCCACATCGCCGAGGTACGCGCGGTGGCCCCCGACATCGAGCAGCCTTATCAGGAGGAGAGGTTGCGCAAGCTGCTGGAAGGCTCGACCCGCATCGGCGCCTTGCTGGAGCGTTTGCACGAGCTGCATTGCGCGTCGCTCGAAGTGGCCGATCAGCAGGAGCGCGCGAACATGAACGCGCACGAGATCGTGCCCGTGATGGACGATCTGCGCGAGGCAGTCGATAGCATGGAGATCATCGTCGAGCGCGGCTTCTGGCCCGTGCCCACGTACAACGAGATTCTGTTCTACGCGTAAAAGAGGATGCGCGTCAGCAGATGAGATCACGAAGCGCTTTCGTCTCTTTCGGTGGAGGCGCTTCGTGCGGCCTCGACGGCTGGTTGCATGCCGTGCGCCCGTCCTCTTCGACCCGGGTGGTCGTGCGGCACGGGTGCGAGGGCTGCGGCGGACGCGGCGTGCGCGGCCGAAGTGTCGCGTGAGACAAGCGGGCGAGCGAAAGGGGAGATGCCGGCATGGCGGAGGGCGTGTTCGAGACGTGGGAGATAGGCTCGATGCGCGCGCGAAACCGACTGATTCGCGCCGCCACCTTCGACGGCTTGGCCACTTCGGATGGCCGTCCGACGGACGCGATGCTGGCGCGCTACGAAGCGCTCGCCCGGGGCGGCGCGGGGGTTGTCATCACCGGGTACGCCTACGTGCGACCCGACGGCGTCGCGTACCCGCACATGATCTCCGCCTGCGACGATTCGTTCGCCGCGACCTGGCGCTCCTTCGTCGAGCGTATGCATGAGCTTGGCGCTCGCATCGTGCTGCAGATCGTCTACTGCGGATCGGGTTGCAAGGCGGACCCGCTTCCCGCGCGCATTCTCGGACCATCGGCGCTGCCGCACCCCAAGACGGGCGTCGTTGCCGCCGAGGCGACGCCTGCGGAGCTTCGCGAGCTTGCCCGGGCGTTCGGCGACGCTGCGCGCAGGGCGTGCGCGGCGGGTTTCGACGGTGTGGAGATCCATGCGGCGCACGGGTATCTGATCAGCCAGTTTCTGAATCCTCTGTTCAACCGAAGAAGTGACGAGTACGGCGGCTCTTCGGAAAATCGCGCGCGCTTTGCCGTCGAGGTTGTTCGCGCTGTTCGCGCAAGCGTTCCCCGGGACTACCCCGTGTTGGTGAAGATCAACTCGAGCGACGGCGTCGACGGCGGCATGACCGAGCCCGAGGCGTTGCAGGTCGCGCGCTTTCTCGCCGACGCAGGTGCGTCGGCCATTGACGTGAGCGGGGCGTGGCGCCTTGCGTGCGTGGCGGATCATGCGGGGGAGCCGCTGTTCGCGGACTTCGCGCGGCGTCTCGTTCGCGAAGTCGACGTTGCCGTTTTGCTGACGGGCGGGTGTCGCTCCCTGGCGCCCCTCGAGCGTCTTGCGCGCGAGGGTATCGCGGGTTTCGGGTTGTGCCGCCCCCTCATCTGCGAGCCCGATCTTCCCAACCGATGGCGTGCTCAGCGCGCCGAAGGGCGCGTCACGCCCTCGCGTTGCATTTTCTGCGATCGATGCAGCGTGACCCGCGACCATACCTGCGTGCTCGGGTAGATGAGGGCCCGCGTCGGAACGGTTCGGGCGACGGGGTTCTCGAGAGCCTTTTGCGAGCCTCGCCTGCGGGTGTGCTCGATTTCAGTGTTTCGGATTCTTGCTTTTGACGACTTGCATAACTTCGGCGGGCAATTGCACGGCGTGCGGGCTGATTTCAGTGCGTCTTGGGAATAGGGTGACGTAAAACCACAGGTCAGGGAGCATCTGACATCAAGGTTTCTTCGGAATGAGAAGCCAAGCGTGTGCAACTCGTTTAAAAACGGGAATCGAGGGTGTAGTTTTTCGGCACGGACTTATCGAACGGTTGCCGCATGAGTCAATTGGCCGAGATCGCAGCTCGCGCCGTCGTTGACTGGGTGCTATATAAGCCATATTCCTTTGCTTTTCGGCGTAAAATTTTTCATCTTTTCGGCGAACGGGTTTTAGTGTCGAGTTCGCTTTTAATTCAAATGCATAACACCAGGTCAGATTGTGAAAAAACAACACTATATTTACAAATAAGAATAATTAAGCATCATAAAACGGTCATAATTTGCATTCGAACAGCCTACGATAAGTATTTATTGAACTATAACAATATGATAATGTACCAACTGTTGTGATGCTGGCCGGCAATCACTGATGGGCGGATCAAAGCGCACGTTCGGTCCAGGGCTTGGAGGGAGTCCTAAACGCCGTTGGGCAACGATGCGCGCACGAGGGGATAGCGCCTTTCGGGGCGTGGGCAAAACGTCCAGAACTCGTGGAGATCCGCGCGAAGACACATGACAGAGGAGGAGAAATGAAAGGCAGGAGCATAAATCGCCGCACCTTCGTCGGTGCGATGTGCGCTCTTGGCGGCCTTTCGGTAGCGGGCGCGAGCCTGGGCATGCAGCCCGATGCCGCGGTGGCCGCCGAAAGCGCTTTCCCCACGCCTAAGACGGGCAAACCCGTCGAGGCCAAGGTCGATCCGAAGACCGGTGAGGTTACGGTCAACGAGGACGTGATCGTCCGCTACAGCGGATGCGTTGGCTGCTACTGCTCGTGCGGCAATCGCGTGAAGATCGACCGTGCTACGGGACGCATTCTTGGAGTTGGCGGAAATCCGTATAATCCCGCCGACGCATATCCGTTCCTTGACCATGACGCACCGCTTACTGAGGCTTTTCAGTCCATGAGCTTTGCGAATGGCAAGGGCAACCTGCTGCGCGGCACGGTGTGCGGACGTGGCAACGCTACGCTCAACGGCTATTCTCAGCCCGATCGCATCACCACGCCGCTCAAGCGTGCGGGCAAGCGCGGCGAGGGCAAGTGGAAGCCCATTGGCTGGGACGAGCTCATCAAGGAAGTCACCGAAGGTGGCAAGCTCTTTGCCGAGATTGGCGAAGACCAGGAGATTGAGGGCTTCAAAGCTCTTCATGACACCGAGACCCCTATGAATGCGGACGAGCCGAGGCTCGGACCGATCTCCAACCAGTTGGTTATGCTCGGCAGCCGTTCCGATGGGCGCGGCAGCTTCTCGAGCCGTTTCGCCGGCACGTTCGGAACGGTCAATGCCTACGGGCATGCCTCCAGTTGAGCGGTCGCTAATTCAGCGAGTTCGCTGGCACAAAAGGGAACCGGCCTTACTCCCGAACCCGAAGAGGCCGAATATGCAATCTGGCTGGGTGCTTTCCCCGGCGGCAGCATGATTAACTTCCAGAGCTCAGGCAAGCGCACATCTGCCAACCTGGCGTCTGGCAAGCTCAAGATCGACGTGCTCGACTGCACGTTGGCTAACGGCTGCGTCACTCCGACGCTTCCTGGAATCAACTGGATTCCGATCAAACCTGCAACCAATGCGGCTTTCTGCGCGGCTTTGATCAGCAAGATGATCCAAGACGGCACCTATAACGCCGACGCGATTTCGTTTACCAACCAGAAGGCGGCTGTGGCTGGCGGCTATGGCGCGTACACGAACGCATCCTTCCTGGTCATCACCGACGAGAGCCATCCGAACTATAAAAAGCTCATGCGTCCCGCAGATGCGGGCATCGACGCTCCCGAGGAGAAGGATAAGTCGGGCGCTGTCATCGAGAAGTTCGTGTGCATCGATGCTGAGACGAATGAGCCCGCCGTGAACACTGACTGCTCGAAGGGCGTTCTTGAGTTCGAGGGCGAAGTTAACGGCGTGAAGGTTCGTACGGGCTTCTTGATGCTCAAGGATTCCGTCAACGAATACACCATCGACGAATATTCCGAGATCACCGGCGTTTCCGTTGCTGACCTCGAGCGCATCGCCAAGGAGTACACCTCCCATGGAACTCGTGTTGGCGTATGCCATAAGGGCGGCTCCGCTGCATCGGTTAACGGTGTCGATGCCATGGTCGGCGCGAATCTGCTCCATGCCATGGTCGGCGCGAATCAAATGACCGGCGGTAATGCTCCGAACAGCCCCGCTCCCACCACCACCGGTAACGGTGCGCGCTACAAGCTGAGCACGATCAAGGGCAAGCCCTCTGTTTCGACGAAGAATGCCTGCTATATTTCGCGTACGGCCATCGCATGGTCTAAGACGGACGAGTATAAGAATCGTGTAAAGGCCGGCGAATCCGATCCTAAGCCGAAGATGCCCTGGTTCGAAAACGGCCCCGCTTCCGATAGCCAGGCTCTCATGTCTGTCGTCAACGGTTATCCGTACCAGGCGAAGATTCTGACGTCTTTTATGTGCAACACCATTCAGGCGACCCCCGGCGCGATGCGCGATGAGGTGATCGAGCGCCTGAAGGACACCTCTGTCGTTCCCCTCCATATAGCGTGCGATGTGTTTATTGGCGAGCATGCCCAATACGCCGATTACATCGTCCCTGATGTTACTCCGTACGAGAGCTTCGGTCTTCCCACCACGGGCACCACGTTCACCGGTTACGGTACCACGGTACGTTGGCAGACCTCTGAGCCTCAGAGCATGGAGATCTCCGGCGGTCGTCATGCGAGCTGGGAGACCTTCCTTGCGGACGTCGCGGTTGCCTGCGAGCTTCCTGGTTGGGGAGAGGATGCTATCGAAGACGTCGACGGCAACAAGTGGCCGCTCTACGATGCGTGCGATTTCTATCTGAAGGCCGTGGCCAACTTGGCTTACGCCAACAAGAAGCCTGTTTCTGACATCTCTTCCGAAGAGGCGCACATTCAAGCTCTTGACGAGCTCCCCGAGAGCTTCAAGGCGACGGTTACCGAGGAAGAGTGGCCGAAGGTTCTTAACGTCTTGTCGCGCGGTGGACGCTACTGGCCGATGGACTTTGTCCATCCGGACCCCGAGGGCGGTCGTAGCTATGGTTACGAGAAGGACTTCGTAACCTACATCTACGGAGAAAAGCGCGCTCTCTACAAGAACTGCTATTCCGGCAAGGGCGTTTCTCCGACTCTTCGCTACAATCCGGAAACCTTCTCGGACCTTTCCCCTGTCGAGGATCATTACTCGAGGGAGGAGTATCCCTTCACGGCTTCCGAGCATAAACCTCGTTTCCGTACGGTGACGATGCTGTCCAACAGCCCGATCATGCGCGATCTGTGCTCGCATAACTACATCGAGATCAACGATGAGGATGCGGCTGAGCTCGGCATCAAGGACGGCGATAAGATTCGCGCGGTGACGCCTCTTGGGGATGTCAGCGAGGGCGTGGCCATGGTTCGCGCCGGTCAGGTAAAGGGTGCGTTCAGCCTCTCCTTCGGATACGAGCACATTAACTATGGTGCGCAGGACATCGAAATCGATGGCAAGCTCACCAAGGGCGATCCCGCTATCGCCGCTGGCGTGCGTATCCATCAGATGCTCGATCCGCTGGTAAGCAAAGACGGCGTTTTGAGTATTTACTCGGAGAACGAGGCGGCAAGTCCTGGTCGTAGCGGCGGCATGTTCAAGATCGAGAAGGCGTAAGGGGGTAGGCAATCATGAGTGAGACTAAGCTTGGCATGTTGATTGATCTGTCCCTTTGCATCGGCTGCAACGCTTGCGCTGTTGCCTGCAAGCAGGAAAACGATGTGCCTCTGACTAACTTTAATACGTGGATCGAGAGCTTCGACGTCGAGCGCCCGGATGGCCGCGTTGCTCGCGCGAACGTTCCCAAGCAGTGCAACCACTGCGACAATCCCAGCTGCGTGTCGGTGTGCCCGACGGGCGCGAGCTACAAAGCTGCCGACGGTACGGTGCAGATCGATGAGGAGAAGTGCATCGGCTGCAAGTACTGCATGGCCGCTTGCCCCTACGGCGCCCGTTACGCCATTGTCGAGACCGGCGTCGTCGGCAAGTGCACCTACTGCGCTCACCGCAGCGAGAACGGTCTGCTTCCCGCGTGCGTTTCGACGTGTGTAACCAAGGCGCGTATTTTCGGTGATCTCAACGATCCCGATAGCGACATCTCGAAGGCCATCAAAGAGCATGGCGGTGCGGATCATCTGATGCAGGATCTCGGCCAGGAGCCGACGCTGTGCTACTTTGGTCTTTCCGACATTGAGGCAATGCCTCGTGTCTCCGCTGTCCACAAGGGCGGTAACGTGTTCAAGCCGTATGAGGGGAGGCAGTAATGGTTTGGGATGCAGTCATTGCTTGTTACCTCTTCCTGGCAGGCATGGGCGCGGGTGCGTTCGCGCTGGCGGCTCTCGCCGGCTTGATGAAGCCCGAGCTTAAGAAGATTCGTCGCGTGGGTTACATCATCGCTCCGATAGCCGTCGCCGTGGGCTGCTTGCTGCTCATGGTGGACGCCAAGGGCGGCCTGTTCAACCCGCTGCGCTTCTTCTTCATCGTGTCGAACCTGCAGTCCGTCATGTCGTGGGGTGTCATCATCCTGTGCCTGTTCATCGTGGTGAGCGGCATCGCGCTGGTGCTCAATCTCATGAAGAAGGAGACCCCGAAGGCCATCGACATCATCGGTCTGGTGCTCGCTGTCTGCACGGCCGCTTACACCGGCGTGCTTCTGGGCGCGGCTCCCGGCTTCCCTCTGTGGAACATCGTGGTCATGCCGCTGCTGTTCATCGTGTCGGCTACCTCTTCCGGTTTCGCTTCGGTGCTGCTGGTCGCTCATGCGACCGGCTCCGAGGAGCCTGCCGCCCTTCCGTTCCTTAAGAAGACGGCGTATATCCTCCCTGCGCTTGAGGCTGTGCTGGTCGTGGTTCTCTTCGTCGTCGCGATGATGACGCAGGGCTCTGGCGCCGAGGCTGCCGTGGCTTCGGTCATGAACATGGTCGCCGGATCGTACGCTCCGGTGTTCTGGGTCGGCTTCGTCGTGGTGGGGCTTGTCGCTCCCGTCGCGTTCGAGGTGCTCAACGCCCGCAAGGCGTCTTCCGCGAAGGGTCTTGCGGTTGCGGCGGAGGCATGCGTTCTCGTGGGCGCGTTCCTGCTCCGCTTCCTGGTCATCATGGCCGCCGTGCCGATCTTCGGTTAAGTTAAGGAGGAAAAACGGTGACTGACGAGCTTCTTCTTGAAGGTAACGGCCTGCGCGGGTTCCGTACCGTCATGGCCGTGTGCGCGGAGGCTCTGCTCAATCTTCCGACGGAAGACGTGGTGGCCAACGTGCGGTCGGTTGCCGAGGCGCTCGGCGACGATGAGTTCAACGATGTCGTCGCCGACGCCGCCCTTGAGCAGCGCTACTACGATCGTTTCTTCGTCTCGGCTCATCCCGCGTACGTTCCTCTGTGCGAGGATGCTGTGCGCGGCGGGTACATGGACGACGATCGCTTCCGCTACGGGTCCGTGTGCGGCAAGCACTACGCGCACACGTTGACGTGTTACAAGGCCGTTGGGTTCGACTTCAGGCGCATCGAGGGATTCGAGCCTTCGGTGTCGATGCTCAAGCCCGACTCGATGGCATCTGAGCTCGCGTTTCTCGCGTTTCTCGCTGACAGCGCGCTTGCAGCTGAAAGTCGGGATTCGGAGGTGGCGCAACGCAGCCGCGAGCTGCTCGTCACGTTCGCGCGTGATCATGCGAGCCGTTGGTTCGGAGATGCGGTTGAATGCCTCGAGCGTTTCGACGAGGATTTCTACGCCGGCGTTTGCGCTTTGGCTGCGGAGTCCGTCGCCGCCTTGGTGGAGTAGCGCACCTTTTCGCTCCCTCGCTTGCCCGTCCTCGCCTCATCGGCGGGGGCGGGTTTTTCGTTTTGGAGGCGTTTGCTCGATGCGCGAGCGGTTTACGAGTGGGTGCTTCGAGGTTGCCGTGTGCTTCCGAGCGCTTAGTGCGCGGAATTCTCTTCTCCGATTCCCGAAAACGAACGAAATGTATCACTTGGTTTTGGAAGTGGGGGAAGAGGGCGACGTGTTCGTCTCGACCTGGTTGCAGTATGTTCTGACCTGGGGTTTTGTCGGCACAAAAAACCCAGATAGGCGCAGTGGCCTTTGGTCCTCGTGAAAAGTCGCGCAATCTGATACATATCGTCCATTTATTGGAATTGATACAGCCGAATTAGCGCACGGGCGGTTACCGCCTGCGCAAAGGCAGGCACGAGCTGAAATACCTATACGAAGTGGCAGGTGCTGCGGGTAGGTGCGTGCGAAGCGGGGTGGCGGGTGAGCGCAGGCACGAGCGCACGGGCGGCGGTGGCCCACGCGGAGCGGCGCACGATCGCCGGGATCGAATTCCCCTATTCGCCTTTCACGTCGAAGTTGAGGTTGAACCCGTCGGCCAAGCCGCTCGGCGCGAGCAGCACGCCCTTGCCTTCGCGGGCGCCCTCGTAGGCAAGGTTCATGGCGCGTAGCTTGAGCGCCATAGGGTTCTTCTCGTACACGGTGGCGGCTTCGACCAGCATGTCGGAGATGTCCTTCTCCACCTCGCTCAGCAAAACGCGCGCGTTGCGCTCGGACTGCGCTTGCGCCTCGCGGGAAAGCGCGTCTTGCAGCTCTTCGGGCACGGTGATGTTGCGGATCTCCACGGACATGACTGAGATGCCCCAGTCCTCGCACTTCTCGCCGAGGAGCTTTTGCAAATCGACGTCGATCTGCTTGCGTCGCGGGGAGAGCTCGGCCAAGTCGAGCTTGCCGATGGCGTCGCGCATGGCTGTCTGCGCCGACCAGAGCACCGCCTTGGGGTAGTTCTCCACTTCCAGGCAGGCCTTCTGCGCATCCCATACCATCCAGAAAATAGCCGCGTCGATGTCGACGGGCACCAGGTCGCGGGTGAGCGCCGCCTCGGCGGTGAAGGACATGATGCGGACGCGTTGGTCGACGCACGCCGCGGCGTAGTCGGCGAAGGGGATGAGGAAGTAGACGCCCGGTCCTGCGATGCGGTGAAAGCGACCGAAGCGCAAGATGACCACGTGCTCCCATTCGGCGGCCAGGCGGATACTGGTGGCCAGCGCTGCGCCGACGACCACGCCGACGATTACGCTGAAGGGGCCGACGAGCGGATAAGTCAGCACGCCTGCGACGACGAGACCCGTACCGAACAGCCCGAGGGCGAGCAGGTAGACGCCCAGGCGCCCGGTTTCGCTCGACTCGAGTCCCTCGATGGTCGCTTCCTTCTGAGGACCTTCGTTCGACCTGTTCTTGTTCTTGCCCATGAAGCTGCCCTTTCCAAGATGGGTTGTCTGCGCTGAATCAGTCGTCGAGTTGCTGGATGCGGTACTGGACGATGCGCGGGATGTCTTCCTTCACGATGCCCAGCTCGAGGCACTGCCTGATGAAATCGTCGACGAACACGTCGGTCGACGGATCGTCCGACGTGTCGCTGTCGCGGTA
>ERZ827469.2819-NODE-2819-length-12378-cov-3.573967_pt1 | contig 12378 bp, 8 predicted proteins | sample MGYA00519917_ERZ827469 | MGnify/ENA primary metagenome ERZ827469 (study PRJEB31778, sample SAMEA3449314) | human gut metagenome | biome: human gut; feature: human-associated habitat; material: faeces | place: United Kingdom | collected 2010/2012 ... | reverse complement strand
TCAATGACTATAATGAAGCTGTTATAAGCGGAATTGTCAAAATTGCATCGAAGATGGGAATTTCCACGATCCAGTCTTATCAGGGATCCATGATCTTTGAAGCGATTGGATTAAAACCGGAATTCATTGAAAAATATTTCACCGGAACTGTCAGCCGTGTCGGTGGTATCGGACTGGAAGAAATTGCAAAAGATTATATGGCAAGGCATTCCGAGGCCTTTGATCCGCTGGGACTTTCCGTAGATCTGACGTTGAACAGTGTGGGACAGCACAAGTCGAAGAGCGGTGGTGAAAAGCATCTGTACAACCCGAGAACGATCCATATGCTCCAGCAGTCTACAAGGCGCGGGGATTATGAAATGTTCAAGCAGTACACACAGATGGTTGATGAAGAATCCAAAGGAATCACACTCCGTGGACAGATGGACTTCAATTATCCAAAGAAAGGAGTTCCGCTTTCAGAAGTAGAGAGTGTGGATTCGATCGTGACCAGATTCAAGACCGGTGCAATGTCTTACGGATCAATTTCAAAGGAAGCACACGAAACCCTTGCCCTTGCAATGAATGCACTGCACGGTAAGTCAAATTCCGGTGAAGGCGGAGAGGATATCGAGCGCCTTGGAACCGACAGAGGCTCTGCGATCAAACAGGTTGCCAGTGGACGTTTTGGTGTTACAAGCAGATATCTTGTCAGTGCAAAAGAGATCCAGATCAAGATGGCGCAGGGAGCAAAACCTGGAGAAGGTGGACATCTGCCGGGGGGAAAGGTTTATCCTTGGGTAGCAAAAACCAGACATTCTACGCCGGGTGTGGGACTGATCTCACCGCCGCCGCATCACGATATTTACTCGATCGAGGATCTGGCACAGCTGATCTATGACTGTAAAAATGCAAACAAGGATGCAAGAATTTCTGTCAAACTGGTATCTGAAGCCGGTGTCGGAACGGTTGCAGCTGGTGTTGCAAAAGCTGGGGCCGGACTGGTTCTGATCTCCGGTTATGACGGAGGTACAGGAGCAGCACCGAGAAGTTCTATCCATAATACCGGACTTCCGTGGGAGCTTGGACTTTCTGAAACACATCAGACACTGATCCAGAACGGACTGAGAGAAAGAGTCCGTATCGAGACAGACGGTAAGCTGATGAGCGGCCGCGATGTGGCGATCGCAGCACTTCTCGGAGCAGAGGAATTTGGATTTGCGACGGCACCGCTTGTAACCATGGGGTGCGTAATGATGCGTGTATGTAACCTGGATACCTGCCCGGTCGGAATTGCAACCCAGAATCCGGAACTGAGAAAGAGATTTGCTGGAAAACCAGAATATGTCATCAATTTCATGCGTTTTATTGCGGAAGAATTAAGAGAATATATGGCAAAACTTGGCATTCGTACTGTGGATGAACTGGTGGGAAGGACAGACCTTCTGAAAGTGAGAGATGTGCCGACATCCAAACGTGCCGCAACACTGGATCTTTCCAGAATCCTCAATAATCCGTATGCAAAAGAGAAGAAAGGCATGATCTTCAATCCGAAGAAAGTCTTTGATTTTGAACTAAATAAAACACTGGATGAAAGAGTTCTGGTAAAGGAACTTCTTCCGTCACTGGAAAAGAAACAGAAGAGAATCCTGGAGCTGGATGTAAAAAATACAGACCGTACATTCGGCACAATCTTCGGTTCTGAGATTACAAGACGTTATCCGGACGGACTGGAAGAAGACAGCTATGTGCTGAAATGTAAGGGCGCAGGCGGACAGTCATTCGGAGCATTTATACCAAAAGGTCTGACACTGGAACTGACCGGTGACAGCAATGATTATTTTGGAAAAGGACTTTCCGGTGGTAAACTGATCCTGAAGGTTCCGGAAAAAGCTGCATACAAAGCAGAAGAGAATATTATTGTAGGTAATGTTGCCCTTTACGGTGCAACCAGTGGTACTGCATTTATCAATGGTGTTGCAGGCGAGCGTTTCGCAGTTCGTAACTCCGGTGCATCTGCAGTTGTAGAAGGCGTAGGAGAGCACGGCTGTGAATATATGACAGGTGGCCGCGTAGTCGTACTTGGTAAGACTGGCAAGAACTTTGCAGCAGGTATGAGCGGCGGTATCGCATATGTACTGGATGTGGATAATGTTCTTTACAAGAACCTGAACAAAGCCATGATTTCCATCGAAAAAGTGGAAAACAAATATGACAAAAAAGAACTTCGCGACCTGATCGAAGCCCATGTAGAAGCTACAGGCTCCAAACTCGGTGCGAAAGTTCTCGCTGACTTTGATTACTATCTGCCACACTTCAAGAAACTCATTCCGAATGAGTACAAGAAGATGATCACTTTAAGTGCGAAACTGGAAGAAAAAGGACTCAACAGTCAGCAGGCACAGATGGAAGCGTTCTATGAAAGTATTGGCGCTAAACATTGATAATAATTGAATATATCGTGTGAACTTATCAATGTTGCCCCGTCATCTTTTAGAATAAATAAAAAGGTGGCGTGGGCCATACCATTATTGCCGCAGCAAGTGCGGCGAAGAGGAGGAAATCATGGGCAAACCAACAGGATTTTTAGAATATGAGAGAGAGACGGCAAAAGTTCTGCCGCCAAAGGTCCGCATCGCAAACTTCAAAGAATTCAGGACCCCATTAAATAAAGAGAAACAGAAACTTCAGGGCGCACGCTGCATGGCATGCGGTGTCCCATTCTGCCAGTCAGGTATGATGATCGGTGGTATGGCATCCGGCTGCCCTCTGCACAACCTTGTACCTGAGACAAACGATCTGGTTTATACAGGCAACTGGAAACAGGCATTCTTAAGACTGAGCAAGACACATAGCTTCCCGGAATTTACTTCACGTGTCTGCCCTGCACTCTGTGAAGCAGCCTGCACCTGTAACTTAAACGGAGAACCGGTCTCCACAAAAGAAAATGAACGTGCGATCATCGAGACAGCCTACGAGAACGGATGGGTAACTCCGCAGATCCCGGAAGTGCGTACAGGCAAATCCATCGCAGTCATCGGAAGCGGTCCGTCCGGACTGGCAGCAGCTCAGCAGTTAAACAGACGAGGCCACAGCGTAACTGTATTTGAAAGAAAAGACCGTGTAGGCGGACTTCTCCGTTACGGTATTCCTAACATGAAGCTGGACAAAGCTGTTGTTGACAGAAGAATCCATCTTATGGAAGAAGAGGGAGTTAAATTCGTTACAAATGTAAACGTAGGAAAGGACATCAAAGCAGAAGAACTTCTGAAACAGTTCGACCGCGTCATCCTTGCCTGCGGAGCATCCAATCCAAGAGATATCAAAGTACCGGGACGTGATGCAAAAGGAATCTATTTCGCAGTAGATTTCCTGGGACAGGTAACAAAAGCGCTGTTGGACTCTGATTTTGCCAAAGTTCCATATGAACTTGCCAAAGGAAAAAATGTTCTGGTCATCGGTGGTGGTGATACAGGAAATGACTGTGTGGGAACATCTATCCGTCTGGGTGCCAAATCTGTGATCCAGTTAGAGATGATGCCCAAGCCGCCAGTGGAAAGAACACCATCCAATCCATGGCCGCAGTGGCCCAGAGTCCTCAAAACAGACTATGGCCAGGAAGAGGCTATCGCAGTATTCGGACATGATCCACGAGTATACCAGACTACGGTTACCGAGTTTATCAAAGACAAAAACGGAAACGTCTGCCAGGCAAAACTCACGAAATTAAAGAGCGAAAAAGATCCAAAGACAGGACGTATGATGATGGTACCTGTAGAAGGAACAGAAGAAGTCATCCCTGTAGACGTAGTTCTTATCGCAGCCGGATTCCTTGGCAGTGAGAAATATGTAACAGACGCATTCAAGGTAGCCATTAATGGAAGAACCAATGTAGATACAAAACCAGAGCAGTATCAGACCTCCATAGACAAAGTCTTCACAGCAGGAGACATGCACAGAGGCCAGTCACTGGTAGTATGGGCGATACGTGAAGGCAGAGAAGCTGCGAAAGCAGTGGATGAATCACTGATGGGATATTCCTATCTGTAAAACTAAGATAAAATATGACAAAGGTGCTGTTGCCTGATGAAAAAGAACGTCAGGCAACAGCACCTTTTTTGAAAGTGATTTTTGGGCTTTATATTATAATAATTGTAGTTGACAGAGAATAATACATTTGTTACACTAAATTTGCATATCTAAGATAATTTTTGAACCATTCGGTTCCACCCATTTCCCTTTATGATTAAGTACAAAAGACAGTATTTTTGAATTTATATTTTGCGTATTTCTCTTTCGGAGAATACGGAAACCTTTTCAAATTTGGCATAGAAAAATTGATTGACACCATATACGATACCACATATAATATAAATAGGAGATATAAGAATGTCAAAATGGGATAAACTGATAACACGTATATGTAATTTATCAAAAGATCTTCGGTTTGATGAATTGTGAAAAGTATTGGAAAGTTATGGATATGAAATGAATGTTCCGAGAAGTGGAAGCAGTCATTATACATTTAGAAAGTCTGGATGTATGCCTATTACAATACCAAAACATGAGCCGATAAAGAAAGTATATGTAGAAATGGTAAGGGAAATAGTAGAAAGTGAGGCGAAGAATCATGAAGACACTGAATGATTATATGTCAATGTCCTATCGTATGGAAGTTGTAGAAGATAAAACCGAAGGAGGATTCGTAGTTTCGTATCCGGATCTCCCTGGTTGCATTACCTGCGGAGAAACAGTGGAAAGTGCAATTTCAAATGCCCTGGATGCAAAAAAAGCATGGCTTGAAGCTGCATTAGAAGAAGGAGTAGAAATCCATGAGCCGGATAGCCTTGAAGATTATTCCGGACAGTTTAAACTGAGAATTCCAAGAAGCCTGCATAGACTACTGGCAGAACATTCTCAGAGGGAGGGAATCAGTATGAATCAGTACTGCGTATATCTTCTTTCGAGAAATGATGCGGTATTCTCAAAATAGCGATTATAAGTAAGCTGCAAAGCGTGTTATTGAAAGCGGAGTGCACAGTAACATGGAAAGAGCCGGTGATTTATTTATAAAAATAAGCAGTTGACAAAAAATAGTCATGTTGCTATAATTGCCTACATGAACAAAGGCGTTCTTTCTATAGAAAAGTAACTGTAGAAAGTGCGCCATTTTTTATATCATTATAAGAAGAATCTATAAAACTTCCAGACAGGACAAAACTGTATCGAAGAATCATTAAGAAAGCAAAAACAGCAGAAACTATGCTGACAAGGAGTGAATGAAAATGGGGAATTATACCAGAGAAGAAATATTACAGATGGCTGAGGAGGAAGACGTGGAATTTATCCGTCTCCAGTTCACAGATATGTTCGGAACGCTGAAAAACATCGCCATAACTGCCCGGGAACTTCCCCGTGCGCTGGATAACCGATGTATCGTAGATGGTTCCTTTATCGCAGGAATTGCAGGAGAATCTGAACCGGATATGTACTTAAGACCGGATCTTGACACTTTTGCAATTCTCCCATGGAGACCACAGCAGGGAAAAGTTGCCAGACTGTTATGCGATATCTATTGTCCGGACGGAACCCCTCATGAGAGAAGTCCGAGATATATCCTGAAGAAAACCGCCCGGGAGGCAAAGAAGGAGGGATACACCTGTCTGGTAGATCCGGAATGTGAATTTTTCCTTTTTCATACAGATGATAACGGAGTTCCGACTACTGTAACACATGAGAAGGCCGGATATCTGGATGTCAGTCCTGTGGATCTGGGTGAAAACGCAAGACGTGATATTGTATTAAATCTGGAAGACATGGGGATTGAGGTAGAATCTTCTCACCATGAAACTGCTCCTGCACAGCACGAAGTAGATTTCAAATACGGTGAAGTCCGTACGATTGCAGACCGGATCATGTCATTTAAGATGACGGTCCGTACCATTGCCAAACGCCATGGACTTCATGCGACATTTATGCCGAAACCAAGGGCAGAAGTAAACGGTTCCGGAATGCACATTCATTTCTCCTTATTTAAAGATGGAAGAAATGTATTCGTCAATCCGGGAAATCCACAGGAATTAAGCGAAGAAGCTTATTACTTCGTAGGAGGTCTTCTGGCTCACAGCAAAGAGATGGCACTGATCACCAATCCTATCGTAAATTCCTACAAACGTCTGGTTCCGGGCTATGAAGCCCCGACAGAACTGACATGGACAAAGAACAACCAGAATTCACTGGTAAGAATTCCGGGATCCAGAGGTATGGAGACAAGGATCGAACTGAGAAGTCCGGATGCAGCAGCAAATCCGTATCTGGTATTTGCAGTATGTCTGGCAGCAGGACTGGATGGAATCAATAAGAAGATTTATCCGACTAAGTCCTCCAGCAGAGAGTTATCCGAAACAGATCAGAAAACAATGAAGATTGAAAATCTTCCGGGAAATTTGAACGAAGCAATTGATTACTTCGAACAGAGTGACTGGATCAAAGAAGTACTTGGAACAGAATTTTGTAAAGAATACGCAGCAGCCAAGAAAAAAGAATGGCTTCGCTATACAAGAGAAATTTCAGCTTGGGAAATCGAGGAATACTTATACAGAATTTAATCGAATCAAACAAGTCCCCTGTAGAAATTGTAAAAGGCAATAAGCAGTGAGTGGGGACTTGTTTGTATCAGGAGGAGCGAAGCTTCTTCTGATAAACTGCGAAGCAGTTATTCGGTTATGAGCAAGTAGCGAAGCGGATTGCGAACATCCGCTTGATCAAAATCAAACAAGTCCCCTGCGGAGGTTGTAAAAAGCAATAAGCAGTGGACGGAAACTCAGGCTGTAATAGAAATAGGAGTGGCAGAGTTATGAGCAGCAGCATTGTGATTGCGTTACCGAAAATTGAAGACGCAAAGAAAATCCGCACAATACTTAACAGACATGGGCTCACAGTAGCCTCTGTCTGCAGCTCTGTCTCTAATGCGCTGGCCAGTATCTCAGAACTTGACAGTGGTGTCCTGATATGCGGGTATAAGCTGACAGATGCCTATTATAAAGACGCTCTCGATGACCTGCCACAGTATTTTGAAATGCTGCTTCTGGCTTCTCAGCGTATTATAGATGAAGCACCGAATTCCGTCAGCACTGTACAGATGCCGATGAAAGCAAGCGTACTGATAGATACGGTCAATGACATGCTCTATCATCTGGAACGCCGGATCAAAAAAGAAAAAAAGAAACCAAAGCCCAGATCAGAAAAAGAACAGAATTATATCTCGAATGCCAAACGCCTTCTGATGGAAAAAAACCAGATGACAGAAGAGGGAGCATACAGACATATCCAGAAATGCAGTATGGATTCTGGTACTAATATGGTAGAAACTGCACAGATGCTGCTTATGCTGATGTATGATGAGATTTGATTTATCGTATGTACTAAATAAAACATCTGAAAATAATCGGAAAAATTTTGTAAAAAATGACGATATTATTTTGACAGAATATGTGGTAATATACAGAATATATTTTTGTTCATATCAAGTTAGAGGCAAAATATATTTTGACCCTAACATCATATTATATATAGAAAGAATACAAACAAACATAAAATAGATAATAACAGGAAGAATGATTACAAAGGCGTAATCAGAGAGTCCAGGGGATAGGTGTCTCCGGATTTTCTGATTACGCCTTTTTGATATTCCAGGGTTTTAAGCCAAAAAGTCGTTGTGCTTGCACGAAAAGCCTTTTGAACTTGAAACCAGTGAAGATATCACAAAGGTTTTCAGAAATGAAGAAATGGAGGATGAGGAAATGGAATTTATGGATGGAACATGGAAAAAAGAAATCAATACCTGGGAGGAACTCGTAGGTAATAATCTCCTGAACCAGGAAGCCGTAATCGAAGGCGCTGTTCACAGCATCCGTAATATGGGTGATGTGGCATTTATCATTCTTAGAAGAAGGGAAGGCTTATTCCAGACAGTCTATGAAAATGAAATGGCAAATGTTTCCATTCATGAATTGAAGGAAGCAATGACGATCAGGGTGAAAGGAATCCTGCATGAAGAGGAGAGAGCACCCCACGGAAGAGAGCTTCGTATTCGTCATATTGATATTTTATCAACACCGGCAGAGCCACTTCCAATGGCAATCGACAAATGGAAACTGAACACTTCCCTGGAAGCAAAATTAAACTACAGACCGATTTCCCTGAGAAATATTCAGGAGCGTTCCAAATTTAAAATTCAGGAGGCACTGACAAAAGCATTCCGCGATTATCTCTACGGACAGGGATTCACAGAAATCCACACTCCAAAGATCGGAGCAAGAGGAGCAGAGGGTGGAGCAAACCTTTTCAAGTTCAGTTACTTCCACAAACCTGCAGTACTTGCGCAGAGCCCACAGTTCTACAAACAGATGATGGTTGGCGTATTTGACAGAGTATTTGAGACAGGCCCCGTATTCCGGGCTGAGAAACATAATACCAAACGTCACTTAAATGAATACACCAGTCTGGACTTCGAGATGGGATATATTGACAGCTTCGAAGAAATTATGGCAATGGAAACAGGATTCCTCCAGTATGCCATGAACCTTCTGAAAACAGAATATGCAAAAGAAGTACAGATTTTGAAGCTTGAGATCCCGGATGTATCCAAAATCCCGGCAGTCCGTTTCGATGTAGCCAAGGAACTGGTATCACAGAAATATAACCGTAAGATCAGAAATCCATTCGATCTGGAGCCGGAAGAAGAAGCACTGATCGGACAGTATTTCAAAGAAGAATATGGCTCAGATTTCGTATTTGTCACACATTATCCGTCAAAGAAACGTCCATTCTATGCAATGGATGATCCGGAAGATGCAAGATTTACCTTAAGCTTTGACCTGTTATTCAAAGGCCTTGAGATCACAACAGGCGGACAGCGTATCCATGATTACAACATGCTGGTACAGAAAATTGAAGACAGAGGTATGACGCAGGAAGGCATGGAACAGTATCTGGATACCTTCAAACATGGTATGCCGCCTCACGGTGGACTGGGAATCGGTCTGGAACGTCTGACCATGCAGCTTATCGGTGAAGAGAATGTTCGTGAAACCTGTCTCTTCCCGCGAGATATGAACCGTCTGGAACCGTAAATAAGTCAGAAACTTGGAAAGCTGCCTATATATTGACCGAAAACGGCAGGTTGATTCCGGGCAGAAAGAAATAAAAGCAATATAGAATGTTACAGGCAGTATATATAAGGAGAAAATCATGGCAAAGATCATAGATGATGAAACAATGGAAAATGTCTGCATCCTGGCCAAGCTTTCCCTCTCGGAAGAAGAAAAGGAAAAAGCAAAAGCTGAAATGCAGAAAATGCTTGATTATGTAGAGAAACTGGATGAACTGGATACATCGGAAGTAGAGCCTATGTCCCATATTTTCCAGGACGAAAACGTATTTCGTGAGGACGTTGTCACAAACGGAGACAACAAAGAAGCAATGCTGGCAAATGCACCGAAAGCAAAAGAAGGACAGTATCAGGTTCCGAAAACCATAGGATAGGAGACAGGACAATGGAGTTGGAGAAATTAACAGCCCTGCAGCTTGGGGAAAAAATAAAACAGCGTCAGGTCAGCGTCCTGGATGGAGTAAAAACTGTTTTTGAACAGATTGAGAAACAGGATTCAGAAGTACACGCTTATCTTGACACATATAAAGAAGAAGCATACAAACGTGCAGAAGAAGTACAAAAAGGCATCGAGGACGGTACTTATACCAGTCCTCTTGCAGGCGTACCGATTGCGATCAAAGATAATATCTGTATTAATGGAAAGAAAACTACCTGTGCATCAAAGATTCTTGAGAATTTTGTGCCTCAGTATAATGCAGAAGTCATTGATCGTCTGGAAAAAGCCGGACTGGTCATTATCGGAAAAACAAACATGGATGAATTTGCCATGGGAAGTACAACAGAGACCTCCGCTTACGGCATCACCAGAAACCCATGGAATCTGGAACATGTACCAGGCGGTTCTTCAGGTGGTTCCTGTGCAGCAGTAGCAGCAGGAGAAACTTATCTGGCACTTGGTTCAGATACAGGCGGATCTATCCGTCAGCCAAGTTCCTACTGTGGTGTAACCGGAATTAAACCAACCTATGGAACAGTATCCCGTTATGGTCTTGTAGCTTATGCATCTTCCCTGGATCAGATCGGACCTGTAGGAAAAGACGTATCTGACTGTGCAGCTCTTCTGGAGATCATCGCAGGACATGATACAAAAGACAGCACATCCATGAAAAGAGAAGATCTTCAGTTTTCCAAAGAACTGACAGGAGATATCAGGGGGATGAAATTCGGAGTTCCTGAAGAATATCTGGCAGAGGGACTTGATCCGGAAGTAAAAGCATCTTTTATGGGTGTTCTTGATACGCTGAAAGAACTGGGAGCAGAAGTAGAATTCTTCTCTATCAAAACCATGGAATACATGATTCCGGCTTATTATATTATCGCCAGTGCAGAAGCAAGTTCCAACCTGGAACGTTTCGATGGAGTGAAGTACGGTTTCCGTGCAGCAGAATATGAAGGTCTTCACGACATGTACAAAAAGACCAGAACAGCAGGTTTTGGTGAGGAAGTAAAACGCCGTATCATGCTTGGTTCCTTCGTGTTAAGCTCCGGTTATTATGATGCATACTATCTGAAGGCACTCCGCACAAAAGCCCTGATCAAGAAAGAATTTGACCAGGCATTTGGCAAATATGATGTGCTCCTTGCACCTGCATCTCCATTTACAGCACCGAAGATCGGTGAAAGTTTAAAAGATCCCCTTGCCATGTATCTTGGAGATATCTACACAGTAGCAGTCAATCTCTGCGGTCTTCCGGGAATTACAGTTCCATGCGGAAAAGACAGCAAAGGTCTCCCAATCGGTATCCAGATGATTGGGGACTGCTTCATGGAAAAGAAAATCCTGCGTGCAGCACACGCCTATGAAACCAGCCGCGGCTCCTTTGCCGTGCCAGGAGAAGGAGGCACCAGATAATGAAACAGTACGAAACAGTCATAGGACTTGAAGTCCATGTAGAACTTGCAACAAAAACAAAAATTTTCTGCGGATGCTCCACTGAATTCGGAGGAGCACCCAATACACATACATGCCCGGTCTGCACAGGTATGCCGGGTTCCCTGCCTGTATTAAATAAGAAAGTAGTAGAGTTTGCCCTGAAAGCAGGTCTTGCAGCAAACTGCCAGATCCATCAGTACTGCAAATTTGACCGTAAGAACTATTTCTATCCGGACAACCCACAGAACTATCAGATTTCTCAGTTATATCTGCCAATCTGTCATGACGGATGGGTAGAGATTGAAACCTCTGCAGGCAAAAAGAAAATCCGCATCCATGAAATGCATATGGAAGAGGATGCAGGTAAACTGATCCATGATGAATGGGAAGACTGCTCCCTGGTAGACTATAACCGAAGCGGTGTCCCGTTGATCGAGATCGTATCCGAGCCGGATATGAGAAGCTCCGAGGAGGTTATCGCATATCTGGAAAAGCTCCGCTGCACCATGCAGTATCTTGGAGTTTCTGACTGTAAGCTCCAGGAGGGCTCCATGCGTGCCGATGTCAATCTTTCCGTCCGTGAGGTGGGAAGTGAGACCTTCGGAACAAGAACAGAGATGAAGAACCTGAACTCCTTTAAGGCCATTGCGAGAGCGATCGAAGGAGAGAGAGAACGTCAGATCGAGCTTCTGGAAGAAGGAAGAGCCGTTGTACAGGAGACAAGAAGATGGGACGATAACAAAGAGTCTTCCCATGCTATGCGTTCCAAGGAGGATGCAAAGGATTACCGTTACTTCCCGGACCCGGATCTTCCGCCGATCCACATTTCCGATGCATGGATCGAAGAGCTGCGTACTTCCATTCCGGAGCTTCGTGAAGCCAAGATGGAGCGTTATCAGAAGGAGTATGAGCTTCCGGCTTATGATGCAGGGATCCTGACCGAATCCAGACATCTGGCAGGACTTTTTGAGGAGACAGCAGTTCTTCTCGGAAACCCGAAAAAGGTGGCAAACTGGTTTATGGTGGAGGTTCTCCGCCTGACAAAGGACAAGGGCCTTGATCCGGAAAGGGTAAGCTTTACCCCGAAGTATCTGGCAGACCTTCTTTCCATGGTGGAGAAAAAAGAGGTCAGCGCACAGAATGCCAAGAAAGTATTTGAAAAAGTGTTTGACGAGGATATTGATCCGGTTGTATATATAGAAGAGAATGGTCTTAAGATCGTAGAAGATACAGGACTTCTCACCGAAACTGTGAAAAAGATCGTAGATGCAAACCCTGGACCGCTGGCAGAGCTTCTGGGCGGCCAGCTGTGCTTTACCCGTCCCATGGTTGAGGATGGATACGGAGATAC
>ERZ827469.2817-NODE-2817-length-12382-cov-3.410400_pt1 | contig 12382 bp, 13 predicted proteins | sample MGYA00519917_ERZ827469 | MGnify/ENA primary metagenome ERZ827469 (study PRJEB31778, sample SAMEA3449314) | human gut metagenome | biome: human gut; feature: human-associated habitat; material: faeces | place: United Kingdom | collected 2010/2012 ... | reverse complement strand
GGGCAGGTAGGAGCCGAAGTAGCTCTCGAGCTGCTCGGTGCCTTCGACGCAGACCTGGACGGCCTCGGCGGTGGCGACCGATTCGCTGTAAGCCGGCCCGAGCTTCACGAGCTTGCCGTAGACCTCGGAGCGAACGGTCTGCTTGGCGGCGGTCGCAGCCTTCTGCCCCATGATCTGGGCGCCGGATTGGCACGCCATGCGCACGACGATGGCCGCCGCGGCAGCGCCGATGAGGGCGAGAGCGCCTTGCGCGTCAGCGATGTGGGCCATGCCCCCTTGGATGACGGGCGCCTCGATGCCGAGCAGCTCGGTGATGCGGGTTCTCATGACGCGCTACTTCAACGAGTCGATGTGGGCGACGAGGTCGGCGACGGTGACGATGCCCTCGGGCTGCCCGAACTCGATCTCGCAGCGCTCTTCGATGTCGCAGGTGAGCTCGACCATGTCGAGAGAATCGATGCCGAGCGAGTCGAGCGTCGCGTCGGCGGTCACGGTCGCGCCGTCGATGTCGAGGTTGGAGGAGAGCACGTCGCGGACGATCTCGATGGTCTGCACGGATGATCCTTTCGTAAATACTTTGAGTATCAAACTATTTGAATCTTTACAGAAGGGGAGCGCTTATGCAATAAATTAATTAGATAATCAAAGTAATTCACAAATTCGCCCTCTTCTGCGTTCCGGCGGAGGGAGGAAAGGACGGGGAGTCATTTGGGTTGCAGGATCGTCGGATGCGGTAAGGCCCTCCCTCGGCGCGCGGTGACCAACGACGAGCTATCGACGATCGTCGACACCGACGACGAGTGGATCCGCGCGCGCACGGGCATCAGGACGCGCCATGTCGCCGTAGGGGAGAGCGCGACGGATCTCGCGGCGAGCGCGGGCGCGCGTGCGCTTTCCCATGCGGGAATCGGCGCGGATGAAATCGACCTCATCGTGTGCATGACCATCACGCCCGATGCGGTCATTTCCTCCCAAGCGTGCTTGGTGAAGGCGCGCCTGGGCTTGTCGCGCGCGGTGGCGTTCGATCTGAACGCGGCGTGCACGGGCTGCATCTACGGCATCGAGGTGGCTTCGAGCATGCTGGAGGCTTCTGCCGCCGACGCGGCGCGGGCGTCGCGTCGCGCGGGGCGCACGACGCGCAACCGCATGCGCCGCGCCCTCGTCGTCGGCGTTGACGTGCTCAGCCGCATCGTGGATTGGTCGGACAGGGCGACCTGCGTGCTGTTCGGCGACGGCGCGGGCGCGGTGGTGCTCGAATGGGACGACGATGCGCCGGGCATCGTGGCGAGCGTTCTGGAGAACACCGACGACGCGGACCTGCTGCTGTCGTGCGGCAATCTGCATGCCGCGTCGGGGTCCCCGTTCTCCGGCCCGGGCGGTGAAAAGCCGAAGCCCGTCGATCCGTACATCAGGATGCAGGGGCAGCGCGTGTTCAAATTCGCCTCGGCGTCCATGGCGTCGGCTATCGAGGAGGTCGTCGCGCGCGCGGGTGTCGCCCTCGACGACGTGAGTCTCATCGTGGCCCATCAGGCCAACGAGCGCATCATCCGCTACGCTGCGAAGAAGATCGGCAGGCCCCTCGATCTGCTTCAGGTCTCCATCGCCGAGGTGGGGAACACGAGCGCCTCGAGCGCGCTCATGGCGCTCTGCGATGCTTGGCTGGCGGGGCGCGTCGCGCCCGGCGACAAGGTCGTGCTCGTCGGATTCGGCGGCGGGTTGTGCGCAGGCGCCGTTTTGTTCGAGGCGTGACGGCGCACGCGATCGTGCGGCCGGTCGTCGGGGTTCGCCCGCGCTCCGAGGTTTTCCGTCTTAACGGTGAAGCGCTTCGCCGTAGGCTGCCGGTCGAGACCGTCGGCGTCGTCTTTCCCGGTCGGAGGGGGTCTCGCATTCGAATTAGTACCCTGCGTGCTACAAACCGGTGATGCCCGTATGCCGGAATAACATGTTTTATGGGATACATTGACCGCGCCGAGGGAGTAATATGAACTCATCGACGCAAGGTGTACCCCCTCCGAACGTCGAAGGCAGGGCATCATCCCCAACGGCTCTGCCGAATGGAAGCAGCGTAGGCAGGACAAGCGGAGACGCGCTGATCTCGTCCATCGGGCGCATCTTCGGCCGAGCGGCTTCCTCGCCATAAGACGCCGGTGCGGCATCCCTAGTTAACCGCACCGGGCGTTTTCTTTCTCAGCGCGCCGGGTTCTCGTTTCGAAGAGCCCGGCGTGATTTGTTTTCGGGCGGGATCGGGCGGGTGGCGGATTCTCTCAGTCGATTCGCCTGATGCCCGGCGAACGTGCTTCAAGGCGAATCGTGCGATGTCCTCCGCGCGGTTCCAGACCATTCGGTGGATGCGCGATCTCGCGAGACGGATATGCTTTTCCCCGGCGTCGGCCGCGGTTGTCGTCGCCGTGCGATCACGTCGCGACGCGAGCCCGGACGAGCGCTTCGACGATACGAGGGGGAGGGATGCATCGCTCCCCGGATAGGAGAAAACCATGTGTTTCAGACCGGCAGATGCCTCTGCGGCCGCAGGCCCGATCAAATGTCCCGAGTGCGGTAAGCTCATCCAGGCGATGGGCGGCGTCGCCTTGAAAGCGTGCCCGTTCTGCAAAGCTGATTTCAGCCAATACGCCGGCGCTCCCGGCGCCCCTGCGGCTCCCGGCGCCCCCGGCGTCCCCTCAGCTCCCGGAGCTCCCTCCGCGCCCGGCGCCCCCGGCATGCCGAGCACGCCGAAGGCGCCGGGCGAGTAAGCGCGCCTCCTCATTGGCTGCGCTGCAATATCGGGCCCCTCCGTCAGCCGCGCCTCGCGCGCTGCTCCCGGAGGGGCCTTCTTTGTTTCCTGTCGGTTACTATTGCGCGCTCAATGCGTGATTTCCTTGCGATAGCGCCCAGCGCGATTCAAAATGCTCGATGTGGTTCTCAACGGCGACGCGCAGAGGCTATACTCGTCGCGTCATGCACGCGCATCCGCTTCGTCGCGGGTGCATCGCGAGAAAGGTTCGTCATGCTCGTCACCACTGCAGATATCGTGCCCGGCGTCAACGTTCAGCTTCTTGGGCTCGTGCGCGGCAACATCGTCACGTCGAAAAACGTCGGTCGTGATCTCATGGCGGGTTTCAAAGCCATGGCCGGCGGCGAGATCAAGACCTACACCGACATGACCAACGAGGCACGAGGTATCGCCGAGCAGCGCATGATCGCCCAGGCTCAGGCCATGGGCGCCGATGCCATCGTCGCCATGCGCTTCGCCTCGGAGGCGGTCATGGACGGTGCCACCGAGATGCTCGCCTACGGAACCGCCGTCAAATTCGTTTAGCTGGAAACACGATTTCGGGCTTGTTCCTCCCGCGAGGTCGCGCCCGAGGTAAGGAGACCGACTATGTCATCGATTCGCATCGGCTTGCTGGGATACGGAAACCTCGGCCGCGGCGTCGAGCTTGCGTGCGCGGCGAACCCCGACACCGAGCTCGTCGCGGTGTTCACCCGTCGAGACCCCTCCGCGCTGGAGATTCGCACACCGGGTGCGACGGTTTACCCCGCAGCTGATCTGACGGAGCACGTCGATGACGTCGATGTGCTGGTGCTCGCGGGCGGCAGCGCGACCGATCTTCCCGAGCAGACGCCTGCGGCAGCGCGTTTGTTCAACGTGGTGGATTCCTTCGACACGCATGCCAACATCCCCGCGCACTTCGCGGCGGTCGACGCGGCGGCGCACGAGGGAGGCAAGGTCGCCGTCATCTCCGTCGGCTGGGATCCCGGCATGTTCTCGGTTTCGCGCCTGTACGCCAACGCCATCCTCCCGAACGGGGCGGACTACACGTTCTGGGGACGTGGCGTCAGCCAGGGTCACTCCGACGCCATCCGCCGCATACCGGGCGTCGTGGACGCGCGTCAGTACACGGTTCCCGTTCCCGCCGCGCTCGATGCCGTGCGTGCGGGCGAGATGCCCGAGCTGAGCACGCGCGAGAAGCACACGCGCGAGTGCTTCGTCGTCGCGGAGGAGGGCGCGGACAAGGCCGCCATCGAACAGGCCATCGTCACCATGCCCAACTACTTCGCCGACTACGACACCACCGTGACGTTCATCACCGAGGAGGAGCTTCAGCGCGATCATGCGGGCATCCCGCACGGCGGCTCGGTCATCCGCACCGGTGCAACCGGCGTTGCGGGCGAGAACAAGCATGTCATCGAGTACTCGCTCACGCTTGACTCGAACCCCGAGTTCACCGGCAGCGTTTTGGTGGCCTTCGCCCGTGCGGCGTATCGTCTGAGCTGCGAGGGCTCCGTCGGCTGCAAAACCATTTTCGACATCGCGCCCGCTTACCTCAGCCCTGAATCCGGCGAGTCCCTGCGCGCGCATATGCTGTAAGCGCCCGCTCGCGCGTCGTACGCGCTGCGGCCTTTCCGGCCCCTAAGCGAGCGCGGTCTTCCCGCCGTCTCGCTTGCCGCCTGTTCGAGAGCGCACCCGAGGCGATTTCCGACACGCCCGCATGTCTTGGAAAAGACGTGCGGGCGTCGTGTTTTCGAGAGTACCATGGGCATGCGGGGCGCTCGGGTTCCGCATCGCGAGAAAGGGGCTTGCATGCACTACGTCGAATCTCCGCATCGGCTGCCTTACGAGGCGGGTTCGTCCATCCTTCAGGTGAGCGTCGGCTGCACGTACAACAGGTGCCGCTTCTGCTCGTTGTGCAGAAAGCCGGGGAAGGAATTCCGCGTCAGCCCGCGTTCCGAGATAGAGGAGGACCTCTCCGAGCTGGCCTCCTACACGTTCAGGCGCCCGAGGATCTACCTCTACGGCGGCAACCCCTTCGGCATCGATCCGGCTGAACTTGTCGAGGTGCTCGAACTCATACATGAAAAGCTGCCCGAAGTGCGCTCGATCGGCGGATTCGCACGCGTCGCCGACATCGCCGCTCGCAGTGACGAGGAGCTGCGGACGTGGGCGCGCCTCGGCGTCGACGACGTCAGCATCGGCGCGGAATCGGGCTTCGATCCGGCGCTCAGGTACATGAGGAAGCCCAACACCGCCGCCGACCTCGAGCGGCAGTGCGCCCGCCTCGATGCGGCGGGGATCGGTTATACCTTGTTCTATCTTGCGGGCATGGCGGGCGCGGGTGCGTGCTCGCAGGCAGCCGCGGCGTCCGCCGAGGTGTTTCGCCGCATCAACCCCAAGCGCATCAACATCATGACCATGACGGTGTTCGACGACGCGGACCTCGCCGCCGACGTCGCCGCAGGTGATTTCACGCCCGCCTCCGAGCACGAGATACTCGCCGAGCTTCGGGACTTCATCGTGGGACTCGAGGGCTGCACGTCGCTTGTCGAAGCGGGGCACGATACGAACATGGTGAAGTTCGACGGCGTTCTCCCGCGTGATCGGGAGAAGATGGCGGCGTATCTGGACAGTCGCATCGCCTGCATGAACGAGGAGTCCATGAGCAGGTTGCGCGCTCGCATGCGCAGTCTTTAGCGAAACGCTGATGCGGGCGTCGCATTCGGACTCGGGCGCAGGCGCAGGCGTCGGGCGCGTCTTGAACCCGTCGCCTGCGTTTTCGATGGGTTTCGGCGGCTAGCCCAGGTCGAGCCCCGCCGCCACATCCTGCAGCATTTGGGCCGATGCCTTCATCTGCTCCTGCTCGCGGTAGTTCAAAGACGGGGGCATGCGCACCTCGATGCCGTCGGCGCCGACGACGCACGGCGTCGACAGCGCGATGTCGCTGATGCCGTATTCGCCTTGCATGTAGTTCGACACCGAAAGCACCGACTTCTCGTCGCGCACGATGGCGCTGCAAATGCGGCGCACGGCCATGGCGATGCCGTAGTAGGTGGCGTGCTTCTTCTTGATGATCTCGTATGCGGAGTTCTTCACCAGATCGCTCGTCTCGCGGCGGAATTTATCGTAGGGCCCGTCCTCGATACGCATGTTGTAGAAGTCTTCCAGCGGAATGCCCGCCACGTGCGCGCTCGACCATGCGATCAGCTCGCTGTCGCCGTGCTCTCCGAGGATGCGGGCGTGGACGTTGCGCGGATCGACCCCGAGCCGCTCGCCGATGATGTGCTTGAGGCGGCCCGTGTCGAGCACGGTGCCCGAGCCCATGACGTGGCTTTCGGGCAGCCCCGAGAGCTTGACCGACACGTAGGTGAGGATGTCGACGGGGTTCGACACCACCAGCAGGATGCCCGCGAACTCGCGCTTGCGAATCTCGCCCAAGATGCCCTTGAAGATGGCGACGTTTTTCTTGACCAGGTCGATGCGCGTTTCCCCCAGCTTTTGACCCACGCCCGCCGTGATGATGACGATCCCGGCGTCGGCGATGTCGTCGTAGGTGCCCGCGTAGATGTCGATGGGGCTCGCGAACGCGGTGCCATGCGAAATGTCGAGCGCCTCGCCCTCCGCGCGGTCGGCGTCGACGTCGATGAGAACCATCTCCGAGAACAGGCCCGACTCCATGAGGGCGAACGCGCTTGCGGATCCGACGAACCCACATCCGATGATGGCGACCTTGCGATTGTTGGCGATGGTGCTCATGGCCGTCCCTTCTCGCGGCGGTGCCGCAGGTGAATGTTGGCGAAACGTATGAAGCGTAGTATAGCGACAACCCGGGCGCTTGGTGTTTGCAAGCGGAGGCGCGCTTGAAGATGCGACGGTCGTCTTGCGCCCTTGGCCGTTTACGCGGTGCTTGCCGCTCAAAAGTTGGCTTATCATGTTTCCCACTGTTTGAGAGGGGATGATATGGCAGATCAATCAGGACAGACGGGGCAGCCCGCGCGCAAGCGCGATAGCTTCGCGACGCGTACCGGCTTCATCATGGCGTGCGTGGGCAGCGCGGTGGGCATGACCAACATCTGGCTGTTTCCGTACCGTGTCGCCGAATTGGGCGGCGCGGCGTTTCTCATCCCGTACTTCATTTTCGTGGCGTTGCTCGGATTCACGGGCGTCATCGGCGAGATGGCCTTCGGGCGCGCGGCGGGTACGGGTCCGATGGGGGCGTTCGCGTTCGCCATGGAGAAACGCGGAATCAAAAAAGGACGCATTTGGGGAAAGGTCATCGGCCTTGTGCCGACGCTCGGGTCGCTTGCCATCGCCATCGGCTACGCCGTCGTGCTCGGCTGGGCGTTCAACTACCTGGTCGCCTCCTTCGACGGGCAGCTGGCCGCCCAGGCCGACGTCGGGGCGTTCTTCGGATCCATCGCGTCGAGTTTCGGCAACGCGGGATTCCACCTGCTCGGCTTGGTTGTGACGTTCGTCATCATGATCTTCGGCGTTTCGCGCGGCATTGAGCGCATCAACAAGGTTCTCATGCCGGCGTTTTTCGTGCTGTTCGTCATCGTCGGCATCCGGGTCGCCACGTTGCCGGGCGCCTTCGAGGGCTACGAGTACCTCTTCGTCCCTCATTGGGAGGCCTTGGCTAATCCGAAGACCTGGGTGTACGCGCTCGGCCAGGCGTTCTTCAGTTTGTCCATCGCCGGTTGCGGCACGCTTGTGTACGGAAGTTATCTGAAGAAGGACGTCAACATCGTCACGTCGGCGCGCAACGTGGCCATCTTCGACACGCTCGCCGCGCTCGTGGCCGCCTGCGTGGTGGTTCCCGCCGTGTTCGCCTTCGGGCTTGACGTCTCGAGCGGCCCGCCGCTGATGTTCATCACGCTGCCCAGCGTGTTCCTCGACATGCCCTTCGGGCAGATTTTCATGGTCATCTTCTTCATCGCGGTGGTGTTCGCCGCGGTGACCAGCTTGATGAACCTGTTCGAGGCGCCCGTCGAGGCGCTGCAGACCCAAGCGGGGCTCTCGCGCGGCGCCTCGGTTGCCATCATCGGCGCCATCGCCATCGTCGTCGGGTTGTTCCTCGAGGACGGTAACGCGGTTTCGACGTGGATGGACGTCATTTCAATTTACGTGATTCCCGTCGGTGCGCTTCTGGCCGCCATCATGTTCTTCTGGGTGTGCCCGAAGGGCTTCGCGCGCGAGCAGGTCGAGCTTGGTCACGACAAGCCGCTGGGGAAATGGTTCGATTTCCTGCCCAAGTACGTGTTCGTGGGCATTACCGCGGCGGTCATCGTGCTGGGGATTTTCTACGGCGGTATCGGGTAACGCTCTCGAATACGGGAGCGGAATTGGGTCGGGCGTTTCGACGAGGTCGGATGGCATGCCATCCGACCTCGCTTGCCATCGGGCGCCGACGTTCGGCGTCGGGCATCTGCGGTCCGGCTTAGCGCTCCGCCCTCAGCTCCCAAAACGCCACGGCGCTCGCGGCGGCCACGTTGAGCGAGTCCACGTCGTGCGACATGGGGATGCGCACGGTGTAGTCGCACGCCGCGATGGTTCGCGCCGCCAGCCCGTCGCCTTCGGTTCCCAGCACGAGCGCGAGCTTGTCGCATTTTTTCAGGCGCTCGTCCTGCAGGCGGATGGAGTCGTCGGAAAGGGCCAGGGCGCAGGTGGTGAAGCCGTGCTCGTGCAAAAGCGGCATGCCGTCGCAAGCCCAGTCGGCGCCGCTGCCGATGCGCGTCCACGGAACTTGGAACACCGTGCCCATCGACACGCGCGCCGCACGGCGGTAGTAGGGGTCGTGGCATGACGGGGTGACGAGCACCGCGTCGATGCCGAGCGCGGCGGCGGAGCGGAAGATCGCGCCGATGTTGGTGTGGTTCGTCACGTTCTCGAGCACGGCGACGCGCTTCGCGCTTTCCAGCAAGCTGCCCGGCGGGGGCAGCGCGGGACGTCTGAAGGCCGCGAGCGCGCCGCGCGTTCGCTCGAACCCGGTGAGCGCGCGCATCTGCTCGCGCGTGGCGACGAAGACGGGCAGCGTCGCATCCGCTTCGATCAGGCGCTCGATCAGCGGCTCGGTCTGCGTGAGCCAGCATCGCTCCACCAGGACCGCGAACGGCTCGATGCCCGCGCCGAGGGCGCGCTCGATCACGTTTCTCGACTCGCCGATGAACAGGCCTTCCGAAAGGGATTCGGGATCGTCGCCGAGGGCGCGCGCGAGGCCGACCATCTGCTTGGGATCGCGCAGCTCCGCGTCGGTCATGCGTGAGAACGCGAGCAGGCGGGGGTCGTCGAGGTGGCTGATCTCGATAAGAGGCATGTTCTTCCTTCCGCGTCGGTTTCGGCCATTCATTCTACCGTCGTCGGGCGAACTCCGGGAGAATGAACGGCCGATGTTCTTTTGGCCGGGAGGGAGGATGCATGCGCGTGTTTCGACTTGTCGTTTCCGCTGCGGGCGCATTGCGGCGCTTCGCGCGTGGCCGCGTCGTGCTGTGCGTTTCCGCTCTCTGCGCGCTGGCGAGCATGGCGGCGGTTCCGCCTGATGCGGCGTATATCGGTTACTTCGACGTGCGAACCCTTGTCTGCCTGTTCTGCATCCTCGCCGTGGTTCAGGCGCTGCGGGGCGCGGGCGCGCTCGACGGGACGGCGCGTGCGCTCGTGACGCGGTTTCGCACCCCGCGCGCGGCGGTTCTCGCCCTCGTCGGCGCAACGGTCTGCCTGTCGATGGTCGCCACCAACGACATGGCGCTCGTCATGATGCTGCCGCTCGCGACGGCGACGCTTGCGAGGGCGGGCTGGACGAGGCTCGTCCCCCTCGTTTTCACGTTGCAAAGCCTCGGCGCGAACCTCGGCGGCATGATCGTCCCCTTCGGCAATCCGCAGAACCTGTACCTGTTCTCGTATTACTCTTTGGGCGTCGGCGAGTTCGTCCGCGTCATGGCGCTGCCGTTCGCCGTCTCGATGGCGCTCGTGTTCGCCGTCGCGTCGCTGGCTCCTCTTCGCGGGCTTGAAGCGCGTCCGGGCTCGCCCGCCCCCGTCGACTCTGCGAACATCGCGCGGGGCAAGGTGGCCGCTTACCTGGCGTTGCTCGGGCTGGTTGTCGCCGCCGTGTTCGGCGTCGTGCCCCCGCTTGCCGTGTTGGCGGTTGTGACGGCGGTGCTCGTGCTGGCCGATCGATCGGCGCTGCGCAGGGTCGATTTCGCCTTGCTGCTCACGTTCTGCTGCTTCTTCGTGTTCTCGGGGAATTTGGCGCGCGTGCCCGAGGTCAGCTCGGCGCTCGTCTCGCTGATGGAGTCGTGGGGCCTTGTCGTCTCGGCGGGGCTGAGCCAGGTCGTCTCCAACGTACCGGCGGCGGTATTGCTCTCGCATTTCACGGATGCGTGGCAGCCGCTTCTCGTTGGGGTGAACATCGGCGGCGCGGGGACCGTCGTGGGCTCCCTTGCGAGCCTGATAACCTTGCAGCACTTCCTCTCGATGAGGCGGTTGCCCTCGGCGCGCGATGCTCAGGGCGTGGGAACGGGGCGGTTCCTCGCCGTTTTCATGGGGGCGAACCTGGCGTTCTTCGTCGTGCTCCTTGCCGTTTGCGTGCCGCTTTACTGATTTCGCTCGCAAGGCGTCTGCCTTCGGCGGGCTTCGTCGCTTCCGGCGGCCCCCTGAGGGCCTATTTGCGGCCCTTTCGACGGCTCTCTCGGCGCTCCCGACGGTTTCCAAGGATTATTCCCATTCGTTTCAAATTTGACGAAAAAGTAACGCAAGTTTGTACGTTTGTTGATGTATATTTAACCCGTTCTCAACACGCGGGCCCTATGATAGGCTTGCGCGAACGAAAAGGCGGTTCGGCTGATCGTTCGATGAAGGTCGGCCGGACGTCTCAGGAAAGGAGCATTCTCATGAACGCGTACTTGATCGCCGCTAAGGCGAATGCATGGGAAGTCGATCAGCATGTGGGACATGCAATCGTGGCTAATCAGCCCGAGTATGAAGTCGACGCGCTCGGCCGTGGCGCAGGGTGCGATCTGAAGCTCAAGGCTCAGATCATGCGTCGTCCCCATCTGCTGAAGAGCATTTTCCGCGCAGCATAAGGGGAGTGGGCTCGGAAGAGCCCGCTTGACCTGTCTAGCGAACGCCGGCTTTGCGCCGGCGTTTTTCTTCGTCTTGGGCGGCTTCACGGCGTTCGATGACGCTTACCGCGGCTTGGCGCTGCTTGCTGCGCGCGCTCCCCGCGCTGCCCCGACGCTGCCAGCTACGTCCGCCCTCGTGTCCTCTCTTACGCCCGTGTTGCCGACATTCGAATCCCTCACGTCGCCCTGGCGCCGTCGGCTGCGCGCGTCCTCCCATGCGCTGTCGGCCCTCACCTGCGTGCGAGGGTGACTCCCCCTTCGCCATGTCGGCGCCGTCCGCGTGGCCCGTCAGCCCTCACCTGCGCGCGAGAACGATCCCAAAACGAATTCGACGAGATGTAAAACTAGCTCTTGACCTATATTGGATTACGTCATATATTGTTGCCGGTCTGAAACACAGCGAACACGCCGCCTGATCCCCGCCAGGCGGCGTGTTCGTGTTTCGGGCAGGTTGGGTCCGGCGGCTGCGCACCGCCGTTCGAGAAAGGATCGTGCGATGGAAACGTATTACAACCCCGATGACCTGGGACAGTTCTCCGCTGACGGCGTGGGGGAGGGCGCTCCCGAGCTGTGGGATCTGTACATGGCCTACTACGGTAGGGTCTTCGCCGAAGGTGCGTTGACTGCACGCGAGAAGGCGCTCATCGCACTTGCCGTCGCCGCTGCGGTGCAGTGCCCGTACTGCATCGACGCGTACACGAACTCGTGCATGGAGAAAGGCGTCACCGAAGAGCAGATGACCGAGGCGTTCCACGTGACGAACGCCATTCGCGGCGGCGCGGCTTTGGTGCACGGCGTGCAGATGAAGAACATCGTGAAGAATCTGGAGATGTAGGGCGTCATGTCTCGGTTGGACGACGTGCGCGATGCGCTCGCCGCGTTCCCCCCGTTTCGGGAGCGCGTGGGCGCTTACGGCCGCACGGAGGAGAAGCTCGACACGCTGCAGATCAACATAGGTTTGAAGTGCAACCTCGCCTGCAAACATTGTCATGTGGAGTCAAGCCCGGCACGAGAAGAGGAGATGTCGCGCGAGACGCTCGAACAGTGCTTGCAGGTGTATCGCGATCGGGGGTTCTCGACCATCGACATCACGGGCGGCGCGCCGGAGATGAACCCGCATTACGAGTGGTTCCTGCGCGAGGCCGTCCGAGCGGGAGCGCGTGTGATGACGCGCTCGAACCTGGTCGTGTGCGACGAACCCGAGTACGCCCATTTGCCCGAGTTGTGGGCGGAGCTCGGCATCGTGGTCATCGCATCGCTTCCGCATTACGTGAAGAAGACGGTCGAGAAGCAGCGTGGCGCGGGCGTGTTCGATCCCGCGATAGCGCAGCTGCAGCGCTTGTGCGAACTCGGCTACGGCAAGGGGAAAGGCGCCGGCCCGGGCGGCACGACCCTCGAGCTCGACTTGGTGTTCAACCCCAACGGCGCCGTGCTGCCTCCCGATCAGGGGGCGCTCGAGCTTGAGTACAAGCAGAGGCTCGCGGAGGATTTCGGC
>ERZ827469.2814-NODE-2814-length-12389-cov-3.877250_pt1 | contig 12389 bp, 9 predicted proteins | sample MGYA00519917_ERZ827469 | MGnify/ENA primary metagenome ERZ827469 (study PRJEB31778, sample SAMEA3449314) | human gut metagenome | biome: human gut; feature: human-associated habitat; material: faeces | place: United Kingdom | collected 2010/2012 ... | reverse complement strand
CTGAACGTTTCAAATACAGGAAGTCTACCAGAGATGCGTAAACAGGTAGAAATTTTCACCGATGGATCTTGTCTCGGTAACCCAGGGCCCGGCGGCTATGGCGCCATTATGCGCTATCGCCAGCATGAAAAACGAGAAGGTCAATCCCGCGCTTGTTTCTAACTATGTGCAGGATATTGTCGATTCGTTTCTGATTTCCGTAGCAAAACGATATGATGTCAAGGGCAAAACATATTTCAACTATCCGAATAAGTATTACTATACAGATATCGGTCTTCGGAATGCGCGCCTGAATTACCGGCAGTATGATCCCGGTCATATCATGGAAAACCTGATCTACAACGAGCTTTTGCGGCGCGGCTACTCGGTCGATGTCGGCGTTGTAACCGATCGAACAAAGGGCGCCAATACGCAAAAGGAGATCGACTTTGTTGTCAATGATGCTGACCGGAAAATCTATATTCAGTCCGCATTCCGAATGGACACGGAGCAAAAGACTGCGTCGGAGCTTGATTCTCTGCTTCTCACCAAGGATTTTTTCAAAAAGATCGTTGTTCGGATGGACATTCCGCATAACTTCTACGATGAAAGCGGGATTTTCCACTGCAACCTGATCGACCTGCTTCTCGGGCGAGTCGAACTGTTCTAAATGCTCTGTGGAATCTATGCCACTGCGTATGGCGTTCAATAGCTGCGTTTTTGACCATCCACGGCATAGCGCCTGCTCCAGATACCACTTGCGCACGTCTCTTGTCAGCTCTGCTTCCATGATCACCACGTTCAGCGTCCAGCCAATTTTCATCGCCAGCCGGAGGAGCGTTTGGTTATTTTCATAAGTCCGATAAAAATCGCGCATCCGGCGCACGTTGCGTGGGGAAAAGCCTGTGCGGTCAGGGAAATTCGCCTGCAAAAACTCTGCGGCTGCAACCGCCGCGCCCTTCTCCGGACGCTGGTGGATGACCTTGCCGATGGCATGGATTTCGTCCATCTGCGGAAGATTCTGCGCAAGAATTGCAGTCAATTCCCGGTACATCGTGCCGTAATCCACAGGTTTTCTGACGTTCATAGTTGCTCTTTTCCTTTCGCTCTGATAGTTTTGGACAAGTTGAAATAAAAAAGTCCTGATTTTACAAGGCTTTGAAGGCAAGAATGAACCCACTTTTCGATAAAACTGCTTAAAAAGTGGGTTCATTTTAATATGTAAAAAGCATTCTATTGCGTTGCGCGTTTTCTCATCACTATCGAAGAAGCTGTAATACGGTTGCTTTTTCATTTATCACCTGTGCCGAACTCGCCTGATGGAACAGATGGCGTGGTAACAGTCGATTTAATTTTATTAAGGAGCCCAATAATTGACAGCAAGTAGTATCCTGCCGAAATTACACTATATCCATATGCGACAAGGATTCCTGCGCTAACTGATATAAACAACCTGCAAATACAAGCCGTTTCATCAAGCGTGGCACCTAAGAAAATAAAATATACAATGGTGATTATGCCTAAAATTAACGCTTCTGTATATCGAATTTGATATATAGTTGCATACGAAAAAACTCTTGCTATACTATCCTCCGAAAGGAGCTGATCATATGAACAGCAAACACACATCAGAAGAAAAACAAGATATCCTCACCGCCTACAAAGGAGGGAAAAGTGTTTCCCAGCTCGTCACGGAAACAGGAATCCCGCGCAGCACGATTTATGCGTGGCTTGCCGACGCGCGAACCGAAAATTCTGAAAAGAAAACAAGTTTTACGTTGCGTGAATATCGCAGCTTGGAAAACAAGGTGAACCGGTTGAAGGGCATCATTGACATCCTGCAAAAAGCACCCTGCACTGCGACCGCACCGTTGGAAAACCGGCTGCACGCGCTCGATGGTTTGCATGATCAATACAGCGTCCATATGCTCTGCGATGCGCTGCGCGTGCCGCGGGGCACTTTTTATAATTATCTGCTGCGCAGCAAACGCGGCTGCGCTTGGTACGACAAACGCAGGGAGGAGCTTCGTCAGAAAATTCAAACAGTCTATGACGACAGCCGCCAGATCTACGGTGCCGGCAAAATCGCCGCTGTTTTGAAAGAGCAGGGCTGGCGCGTCAGCGAACAGATGGTGCGTGAGTTGATGCAGGATATGGGTCTGAGCAGTATCCGTCAGGGCGCGAAAAGCCAGTACGCAAAAGAGACAAAGCGGTGCAAAAACCACCTAAACCAGCGGTTTACCGCAACGCGGCCGAATGAGATCTGGGTTAGCGATGTAACCTATTTCCGCTACAAAGAAAAAGAGCTTTACATATGCGTGATTATTGACTTGTATGCACGCATGGTCGTAGGCTTCCGGATTGGTCTGAAAAACAGCACGCAGCTTGTAAAAAGCACATTCAAGCTTGCTTACGAACAGCGCCAGCCGCAGTTGCCTTTACTGTTTCACACAGACCGCGGCAGCAATTACCGTTCAAATGCCTTTTGCGCCTATTTGCAATTGCTCGGCGTGACACAGTCGTTTTCCCGCGCACACGTTCCATATGATAATTCTGTCATGGAGTCGTTCTTTGCTTCAATGAAACGGGAAGAACTCTACCGAACAAAATACCGCTCCGAGCAGGAACTCAGAGCGGCGGTCACAGAATATATCAAATTTTATAATGAGAGCCGTCTGCACGCAAAGAACGGATACAAGACACCCGCGAAGAGAGAACAGGAATACTACGAAAACGCCAAGCAAACTGAGGAAAAATGAGCCGGACTGCATAGTTCGGTTTCCGTACTTTTCACGTTTTGCGGTCTGATTTTATGTGTTTTCGATTTTCGTGTCCAAGATATTTTGCACCAAGCAAGGCGTGAAAGCATTGAAAACACATGAGAAATAAGAAAAACACCACTGTGTCCAACTCCGAGGAGTTCAGATTGCAGTGGTGTTTTCAGTTTGGTGGAGACTGGCGGACTCGAACCGTCGACCTCTTGCGTGTGAAGCAAGCGCTCTAACCAGCTGAGCTAAGCCTCCATTGCTGGACTATTATAGCAGATGGAGGGGGCAAAAGTCAACCTTGGATTTTGTTTTCTTCCTGCCAAAGCGATGGTGCGGCAGCAAGAAGCTGCGGTTTGGTGTTCTGCTCGGGATGATCCAGCGCATATACTAGCAGCAGGTGCAGCATCCGCCCCACGTCCCTGCCGCAGAGTGTGGGGAAATCCGCGCCGGTGACGGCAAGCTGGCGCAGCGTGACGCAGTCGCCGCGCGTCTCGATCTGCCGGACAGCGTCCGTGCGCTGCAGACTTGCCTGCAGGCGCGCAGTTTCCCAGCCGTGCTCCGCGATCAGGCGCTTCCACTCTGCCCCCGTCCGGTCCTCGCGCCATGTCTGTGCCGTGAGATCGACCAGGCGGCAGAATTTCGCGGGCAAGCGGAACAACGCCGGGTCGAGCGCCGGGCAGCACAGCTTTGCGGCTGTCCATCTGGCCTCCGGCGTTTTGGGAAGGGCGGAAAGCCCGGAAAAATCGGCGGTTTCCGCCTGCATACAGGCTTCCAGAAGTCCTTCAGCCAGCATACGCCCAAAGTATTCAGGCTGATCAGACAAAAGCGCCTTTTCTGCCTCCTCCCGCACGCGCTCACGCGAAAGTGTGGCGCAGAGCGGCGCGCAGCGGCGGATCGCCGCCTGTGTCTGTTCGTCCAGTGAAAAGCCAAGCTGTGCGGCAAAGCGGTACGCGCGCAGCATCCGCAGTGCATCCTCCCGGAAGCGCGTTTCCGGGTCGCCGACGCAGCGGATCACATGGCGAGTCAAATCGTCCCGTCCTCCAAACAGATCGGTGATCGCGCCGCTTTCGTCCATCGCCATGGCATTGATCGTAAAATCGCGGCGGGCCAGATCGTCCGCGAGACTGCGCACAAAGCGCACTCCGTCGGGGTGGCGGCCATCGTGATATGCGCCGTCGAGCCGGTAGGTCGTGACCTCGGCGCTGACGCCATCTAAAAGGACAGTCACAGTGCCGTGCTTGAGGCCGGTAGGGACGCAGTGCGCAAACAAGTGCATCACATCCTCCGGCAGCGCCTGGGAGGCAATGTCCCAGTCGTGAATAGGCCGGTTCAGCAGCGTATCGCGCACGCAGCCGCCGACATATCGGGCCTCAAACCCGGCACGCTCCAGCGTTTTGATAATCTCGTCCGGCCGCATGGTGCACCCCCCTTAGCAAAAATCCGAAATTGTTCTTGTTTTATTCCTGTCTTCCGTATATAATATAATGCTGTCAGTTTTCATTATACGCGCCAATCCGCGCGTGCGCAATCCAAATTTTTCGGAGGAACCTTGCATGGAATATCCTTCCTGTCAACATATTGAGCAATATCTGGTCCCCGGCAAGCGCTGCCATCTGGTCGGAATCGGCGGCGTGTCGATGCGGCCTCTGGGCCTTGTCCTGCGGCGCATGGGGATGGAGATCTCCGGTTCCGACATGAACGCGTCGGTTTCGACGGATGAGTTGATCTCCAAGGGCATTCAAGTTTCCATCGGTCACCGGGCCGAGAATATTGAAGGAGTTGACTGCCTCATCCGCACGGCCGCAGCGCACAATGACAACCCCGAAATCGCCGCTGCCCGCGCCAAGGGCATCCCCATTTTTGAGCGGGCGCAGGCCTGGGGCTATATCATGCAGGCCTACAAAAACGCCATCTGCGTTTCCGGCACGCACGGCAAGACCACGACGACCTCCATGCTGACGCATATTTTCATGCAGGCAGACCGCGACCCCACGATCATGATCGGCGGCTTCCTGCCGCTGCTCGGCGCGGGGCATCGCGTCGGCAAGGGCGACACGATCATTCTCGAAAGCTGCGAATACTGCAATTCGTTTCTGAACTTTTTCCCGACCGTCGCAGTCATTCTCGACGTGGACGCCGACCATCTGGACTTCTTCAAGGATCTTCTGGACGTGGAGCAGTCGTTCCGCAAATTTGCCTCCCTCGTCCCGGCTGACGGTCTGATCGTCGCCAACGGCGACGACAAGAACACCCGTGACACGCTGGCCGGGATGCCGTATCTGTCGTTCGGCTTCGACGAAAAAAACGATGTGTACGGGAAGAACTTCTCGGAGGATTTCAGCGAATTCGACGTTTTCTGCGGCGGACAGCCGTATGCGCATCTGCGTCTGGGCGTCATCGGCCGCCACAACGCACTGAACGCACTGGCCGCCTGCGCGGTGGCGTGGAAATTCAGCATTCTTGGCGAAACCACGGCTGCGGCACTTGCGAGTTTCCATGGCGCAGGCCGCAGACTCGAATACAAGGGCAGCTTCCGCGGCGCGGATATTTACGACGACTACGCCCACCATCCCAACGAACTTCATGCGCTTTTGCAGGCTGTCCGCCTGATGCACTACCGGCGCGTGATCTGCGCGTTCCAGCCGCATACCTATTCGCGCACGAAGGCGTTGTTTCAGGACTTTGTCGATGAACTGCGCACAGTCGATCAGGCCGTTCTCGCTGACATTTACGCCGCACGCGAACAGAATACCGTCGGCATCAGCTCGCAGGATCTGGCGGCGGAGGTTCCCGGCGCAGTCTACTGCCCGAGGTTACAGGATGTGACGACCTATCTGCGCGGGATCGCCCAGCCGGGTGATATCATCCTGACTGTCGGCGCAGGCGATATTTACAAAGCCGGTGAAGCGCTTTTGAAATAACGGAACATTTCTGCAAAACCAGCGTCTGAATCCCCAGACGCTGGTTTTTTGATTGACAGCCTATTCCAGCATCCTGTATAATAAGATCGAAGAAACAAGAATAAAGGAGGATTCTTATGGTCTCAAGCATTTTCAAAAAAACATTTTCCGTTTTGATGAAGCGCCCCTTCCGGCTTTGGGGCATATCCCTGCTTGCAGAGTTCCTGTGTCTGGTGGCCTACGCCGGGTTCATCGGTGTTCCGGCTGCCGCGTTCTGCGCTGCGCTTCTGCTGTCGGCTTCCATGTCGATGATCTTCCTCAACAGCTACCGCACGGGACTTGAGCCGAAGACGACCTATCTGTTCGCCTCATTCAAAAAGGACCGGATCCTTCGCGTTCTGGGCGGCATGGCGTGGATGCAGCTCTGGATCTTCCTGTGGTCGCTCATTCCGATCGTCGGGATCGTGTTCGGCATCATCCGTATGTATGAATACCGCTTCGTGCCCTACATCCTTATGACGCGCGACGACGTCAAGCCCACCGACGCCATCAAGATCTCCAAGCAGGAGACGATGGGCTACAAGGGCAAGATGTTCGGCGCGGATATCCTGCTCGGCGCAGTCTATTTGGGCGCGTTTCTCGTTTTTACCCTGCTGGGGAAAATCCCGTATCTCGGCGTGCTGTTCCGCATCCTGTGGGTCCTGATCGCCATCGCATACGGCCTGCTTGCGCCGCTGTTCAGCGGGATCATGCAGGCGGCGTTCTATGTGGAGATCCAGAACCGCCGCGCGGCAGGCCCGCAGCCGTCCGCACCCGCGCAGCCTGTACCGCCCGTCATCCCGGCCCCGGCTTCCGAGCCCGAGACACAGCCCGCCCCGCAGGGCGAGCCCGTTGTGACCGCACAGGAGCCCGAAGCGCCTGCCCAGCCGGAGCCGGAACAGGAAGCTCCGGAACAGCCGCAATCAACGGAACCGCGCTGCCCGCACTGCGGCGCACCCGTCAAAATGCCGGGTGCAGCGTTCTGCACTGCCTGCGGAAGGAGACTGGAATGAGCATCGTTCTATTCATTCTGGCCCTCGCCGGTGCGTTTATCGGCACGATCTTCGCCTTCCGCGCCGTCAGCCGCATCCACAATGGCGAAAGCTACACCTATGAGTCCACTGCCTGCGCCGTCTGCGTGACACTCATCGTGCTTGCGCTGATGCTGCGATAGATAATAAGCGTTCAACTTATCCGTTTCACCATAGGGGGCCGATGCTGCTGCATCGGCCCCCTATAGCTGAACTGTCCACTGGACAGTTCAGCGTCCCTACCAACAGGATCCGTTTTTCCGGATCTCGCATAAAGATAGACCAGTTAAGGCTGAATTGAGTTGGTATGCGAATGGGTATTACAAACCTTCATGGAACTATTATAATCACGCGCTTCCATTTTACAAGCCCGGCGTTTACAATCAGTTCATAAATTGAAGGAGCGCACACAAAATGACGACAAAAAAACTGACGCGCAGACAGCGCATTCTGGTGGCAACGACCCTGTTCGGTATGTTCTTTGGCGCCGGCAACCTTATTTTCCCCGTCCACCTCGGCCAGATGGCGGGCAGCAATGTGATCCCGGCCATCATCGGCTTTATTATCACCGCCGTCGGCATTCCCATCTTTGGCGTCGCCGCCATCGGCGTGACGCACTCGGACGGCTTGCAGACGCTCTCCGGCAAGGTCGGCAAGGGCTACGGCATTTTCTTCACGTGCCTGCTCTATCTGACCATCGGCCCGCTGTTCGCCATCCCCAGATGCGCGACTGTCTCGTTCACGACCGGCGTTTCCCCGATGCTCTCGGAAGCGGCACAACCGCTGGCGCTGCTGCTGTTCTCAGCTGTCTTCTTCGCATTCGTGCTGTTCTTCTCGCTGCGTCCGGGCAAAATCACGGTCTGGATCGGCAAGATCATCAATCCTGTCTTTCTGTTGTTCCTGGCCGTGCTCGTGATCGCCGCACTGCTGAATCCCGGCGCATCCATTTCGGCCGTTGCACCAACTGAGCCGTATGCTACTAAAACAAGCGCGTTCTTCTCGTCCTTTATCGAGGGCTACGGCACCATGGACGCCATCGCAGGCCTTGCCTTCGGCATTGTCGTCATCGACGTCATCCGCCGCATAGGCGTTGACAATGACGACGCGGTTGCCGTTGACGTGCTGGGCTCCGGCGTACTGACCGGCATTCTGATGGCGGTAATTTATGTCGTTACGATTCTCATGGGCACACAGTCGCGCGGATTGTTCGAGATCTCCGACAATGGCGGCATTGCCCTGACGCAGATCGCGGGCCATTATTTCGGCGGTGTCGGCCAGATCATTCTCGCCGTCACCATCACCTTCGCCTGTCTCAAGACCTCCATCGGCCTCGTGACCTCCTGCTCGGAAACATTTGTCAAAATGACACACGGCAAAATTTCTTACAAGGTCTGGGCAATTCTGTTCACGCTGTTTTCCTTTGCCGTTTCCAACGTGGGTCTGAGTGCCATCATCGAATATTCCATCCCCGTGCTTATGCTCATCTACCCGCCCGCCATCGCACTTATCATTCTGGCGTTTGCCGGGAAGTTCTTCCGGCACGACCGCGCCGTGTATGTTTCCGTCATGATCTTCACATGGGCTGCTGCGATCTTTGATTTTATGAAAACGCTGCCTGCCGGTGTGCAGACGGCTCTGCGGCTCGACGCGCCGGTCGAGCTGGCGAAACGGTATCTGCCGCTGTTCGACCTGAACCTCGGCTGGCTGCTCCCTGCTGTGATCGGCTTTATCATCGGCATGGCAATCCACCTTTCCAAGCGCAGCCGCGCGAACTGAACAAACAGCAAGCCCCGCAGCCCGGAATAGCCGGACTGCGGGGCTTTGTATCGTGGCTTCTTCGTGCTGTCTCAGCCGTCTGCGGACAGGCAGCGCCGCTCCCGGCTCTGACAGGTGAACAGGAGAATCTGCCGGTTTGCTGCTTCACGCTGCAGCAAACACAGCGCCAAGCACAGACGGTCATCGTCAAACATGGCAAGCGCATCATCCAGCACAATGGGTGCGTCCTCCGGCAGCAGCAGACGGCAGACGGCCAGGCGAACGGACAGATAGAGTTCATCCGCTGTTCCGCCGCTCAGGAAGAGCGAACGGCGCATAGCTGCGTCCGGCTGTCCGGCCTCCATGTCCATCTGGCGGCTGATCTGCACGCGGGCATAGCGCCCGCCGGTCAGTTCAGAGAAAATATCCGACGCCTCGCGCACCAGCCGTGGAGAAAAGCGCTCTGCCAGCGCTGCGTTGGCCTGTTCCAGCGTCTGCCGGGCAAGCGTGAGCGCCTCGCGGCGCTCATTCAGCAGATCAAGCTTCTGCGTGAGCGCTTGCTTTTTTGCCGACAGTTCCACCTCAGAACCAAACTGCTCCAGCCGGCCCCGGCTTTGGTCAAGCTGCGACTGTACGGCAGCGGCAAGCGCCTGCGTCCGTGCCAGCGCAGTTTCTGCCTGCTCGTTTGTCAGACCGGAAACATCGCGCGCAGGCACAGGCAGATCCGGAATGTCCCCGAGAGCCTGCGCAAGCGCATCGTAGCGCGTTTTGGCCTGCTGGGCCGCCTGCTGCGCGGTATGCCAAGCGCGGTACGCCTCCAGCGCGGAACCGATCGCGCTCTGTGCTTCTAAAAGTGTCCCTGCTTCTGCAAACATCCGGACGCTGCCGAGCAGCGCCGCTGTGCGCTCGGCGCGCAGACGGCTTTCCGCGTCGCGGGCCGCATTCTGCGCCGCAGCAGCCTCACTCGCCGCCTGCCACGCACGCAGCGCGTCGCGGTACTGAACAGCATAGGCATAAAACTCGTCGCGGCTGTGGTTTTCATAGAGCGTCAGCAGCGCCTGTGCCTCGGAAAGCTCCGCCTCACGCTTCCGGTCATGCGCCGCGTTTCCAATCGCCGTGGCGGCGCAGGCCAGCGCGGCCAACGCGAACACAGCGGGCAAAAGCGGCTCGTGCCGGATGAACCAGCTTGCCGCGCCAAGCCCGAGAAGGAGCGCCGCCAACACCCAGAGCGGTGCCGCAGGTCGGTGCTTTTTCGCCGTCAGCCGGTCAAATTCACGCATATCACGCTGCGCCTTGTCGAGAAGCCGTTCCTCATCCACCCCGGAAAACGCCTGTGGGCAGGCCGGGCGCGCAGGCGCGGATGCGGCAGGCTCCACCTCCGGCATGGAAAGCAATGCGGACGCTTCCTGCGAGAGCGCAAGCAGCGCGTCCTCTCGCGGAAGTCTCGCGCACACGGCAGACGCAGCGTTTTCCCGGTTCGCTGCCTGCATCGCGGCGCGTTTTGCATCGTAGAGTTGGGCCTTTTTCTGCTGCACGTCCGCCGCGCGCAGCGCCCGCAGATCCGCTTCGCAGGCAGCCTGCTGCGTTTGCAGCGTTTGCAGCTGCGCGCGCAGCGCCAGGTTTTTTTCATGTTCCCTCGCCAGCGCGGTCAACGCGCCGTCTACAGTGGCAAGTTCCCGTTCGGCGTCGGGGATGAGGCCGGTTTTATTGTGCCGAACACGGTTCTGCCATGCAAGCAGCCGCTTGTCGGCGGCAGCAAAGCTGATAGCCTCGTCGCCGGTCGTGACGAGTGCGGACAAACGCGCTTCCAGATCGGCGTCTGCTGTCAGTCCGAGTCCCGCCTGGCGGACAAAGGCGCTGCGCTGGTACACGCTTTTCGGAACACCCAGAAGCATCTCGCCGCAATTCGCGCCCGTCATGCCCTCGACCGGCAGTCCGGACTCGGTATAGACGGCGGAAAATACGCCGAGCGGCGCACGGGCCGTCGAGGTGCGTGTGATCGTGATGCGCCGCCCGGCGTGTGTAAGTTCAATTACGCCCTCCATCGGCTTTCCGCTCCACGGCTGATATTTCGTCTTGACGGGCAGAACACCCGTTTTTACCCGCTCGGAGGTATCGACGCCATAGAGCATGGCAAGCAGAAATTCCGCCCATGTACTTTTTCCGGCTTCGTTCGGCATTTGCAGGACATTCAGGCCATCTGTAAGCGACAACGTCTCCTGTTCAAGTCTGCCGAACGTCGCGGTCATGCGCAGAAGCTTCATTCCGCCGCCTCCCTTCCGTCCATGGCCGCACAGCCACAGCGCGCGGCCAGCGCGATCATATGTCTGTCGCTCTCATTCTCAGCCGCGTCATACTGCGCCTTGAGCGCCTGCAGAAACAGACCGCGCAGCGTATCCTCCTCCGCGCCCTCCCAAAGCGCACGGCGGGGCCGCGTCTCGTCGCGGACGGTCAGCGCGTAAAAGCGCGGGGCCAGCGCCGCCTGCAGTGCAGGCACATCGACCGGCTCCGCCTCTCCGGTCAGGAGCACACGGTAAATATCGTTCTGCGTATCCTCCGGCAGCGCCGCCGTAACGGCGGAGAGGGCATCGTTCCCCGCCTCTACGCGGAGAATTTCGTATTTTCTGCCGGGCAGCGGCAGAAAGTCCAGCCGGACGCCGGAATCGGAGATCTCACCGAGATACGCACCCTTTTGTCCGAGTTCGTCAAAGCCGCGTCCCATCGCACAGCCGGGCCATGCGTAGCACGTTTTTCCGCACCGCAGCAGCCCGCTCGCCTGATGGATATGGCCAAGCGCCAGATAGTCAAGGCCGGAGGCCTCCAACTGGGCCTGCGTGATGGGGTTATAGGGCGAGGCCGCCTGCGTCGGGTTTCCGTGGACGACCATAAGGTTTGTCATGCCATCCGATTTCGCGTGAAAGCCCTCGAGCAGCGGCTTTTCAAACCGTGCGGTAAAGCCCGCGCCATAGACGCGCAGGTTTTTCTCCGGCAGTTCAACAGCCTCAATTTCATCCGTTTTGAAAATATGCACGTTTTCCGGCCAGACCTCCGTCAGATACGCGCTGCCGGGCAGCAGGCAGTCGTGGTTACCGGGGCTGATAAAGACCGGCGCGCGAATGGCGGAAAGTGTCCGCTGAAGCGCCAGCAGCGTCTCGTCCGACGCGCCTGCGCTGTCAAACAGGTCGCCTGCCAGCAGGACAAGATCGCAGTCATGCGTGTTGGCCGCCTCGGCAAGTTCGGTCAGAAACGCGCGCTGCTCCCGCCGCCGTTCGGCGGCCTGTTCGGGGCTGAGCGCGGCGAACGGCGCGTCCAAATGCAGATCGGCAGCATGCAGAAATTTAATCACGGAGCACCACCCTTTCCGCGCCTGTACAGTGCCGGGATTGCGCGTCGATGGTAAAGACCGCGCCTGCAAGCATGCACGGCCCCGCCGCAGGCTCATAGCGTGAGGTAAGTTCCCCCCGGAAGTTTGCGATAGACTGCTCCGGCTTCACGCCGATGACGGAATGCACGGGGCCGGTCATACCGAGGTCCGTAAGATAGCCGGTGCCCTTCGGTAGAATCTGCTCGTCCGCCGTCTGCACATGCGTGTGCGTGCCGAATATGGCGCTCACGCGCCCGTCGAGGTAGTACGCCAGCGCGAGCTTTTCGCTCGTGGCGTTCGCGTGGAACTCGACGAGGGCGACGTCATACCGGCCCTCGTTTTCCTTCAAAATGCGGTCGACACACAGGAACGGGTTGTCCGGGCCGTATTTCATATCGCAGCGGCCGATCAGGTTCATGACGAGCAGGCGCATGCCCTGCGGGCCGTCATAAATGCCCCAGCCCCGACCGGGGCTTTGCGGCGCAAGATTGGCCGGACGGAGAACATCCGAACGGCTGTCCAGATACGGCACGATCTGCTGCTTGCCGAACAC
>ERZ827469.2813-NODE-2813-length-12391-cov-3.287938_pt1 | contig 12391 bp, 9 predicted proteins | sample MGYA00519917_ERZ827469 | MGnify/ENA primary metagenome ERZ827469 (study PRJEB31778, sample SAMEA3449314) | human gut metagenome | biome: human gut; feature: human-associated habitat; material: faeces | place: United Kingdom | collected 2010/2012 ... | reverse complement strand
GGGGGTCTACGCCGCCGATGCTGCGGAAACGGAGGAAACCGTCCTCCACACCGGTGACAATCAGGCCGATCTCGTCCAGGTGGGCGTCCAGCATGACCCGAGGGGCATTTTCCCCCGCGTCGTATACGTTGGCAATGACGTTGTGATAGTCGTCGATGACGACGTCACCAGTGTATTCTTTCAGCATCTCGGCGGCAATTTGGGCCGTCTCCCCTTCTTCGCCGGAAACGCCGTAGCTTTCGCAAAGCCTTTTCAGCTTTTCTTTCAGTTTCATGGTCACGATCCTTTCTCCGAGGCTGCGTTGCCTCTTCAGTACAATACGCAATCAGTTTATATTATACGTCCGCAAGGACAATTTATCAAGAAACACCGCTTAAAAAAAGCACCCCGTCTTCCATTGAAGCAAAGCAATTACCCCAATCCACAAAATGAGGATCAGCGGAATCCCCACAGTGAATTTTGGATGTTTCGTCTTATGGCGAAACACCCACATGCCGATGTAAAACCCCAGCGCACCGCCGCAGAGGGTGTTGAAGATAAGCGTTTTTTCCGGCCCCCGCCATTTTCCTTTTCTGGCACAGTGCTTGTCCCACCAACAGATGAAAAAACCGATGGCATTGAGAATCAGCAGGTATAAAAACAAATACTTACCCAAAGCAATCCCCTCCGTCAGTATATCATGCAAAATTTTTGAAACAAAAACCATAAATCTTGTTTTTTCCATATAATAATAGTATAATAAACGATGTATGTAAAGAAATTTGCAAAAATATCGGAAAGGAATGGCTGCAAATATGTCAACTTCCAGCCAGACACAAGATTTTATCCCCGTCCTGCTCGGCAGCGACGTCAACGTATACGGCATGGCCCGCTCCTTCCATGAGGCTTACGGAATTCCTTCCGTCGCCATCGGAAAAGGGCACCTGGGCGCCACATCCAACAGCCGCATCGTCTCGGTGAAAGTGGTAGAGCCGAATCTCGAGGATGACGCTGTTTTTTGTGACACTCTCATCAAATTCGCCTCCCGCTACCCCAAAGACCAGACTCTGCTTTTGGTTCCCTGCGGCGACAATTACATTAAACTTTTGGTTCGCAATCAGGAAAAACTCCGCCCCTATTACCGCTTTGAGTGCATAAGCGAGGAACTTCTCATGCGCCTTTCCATCAAGGAAAGCTTTTACAAGGTTTGCACCGAACACGGTTTCGCCTTCCCCAAAACCACTACCTGCACCTTTGATAACTACAAAACGGTGGAGCTTCCTTTCGACTTTCCCGTCATCATCAAGCCCTCCAACAGCGTGGCCTACTGGAACTGCAAGTTCCCCCACAAAAAGAAGGTCTTCATCGCTGAGAGCAGGCAGGAGTTTGACGCAATCCTCAATGCCATCTATGGCTCTTCCTACAAGGATCACCTGATCTTGCAGGAATACATTCCCGGCGACGATTCCAACATGCGGGTGATGAACTGCTATTCCGGCAAAGACAAAAAGGTAAAACTCATCGCTCTTGGAAACGCTCTTTTGGAGGAGCATTCCCCCGAAGGCATCGGCAGTTACGCCGCCATTATCAACAGCGTGGACAAAGAGCTGTCGGAGCGGATGAAAAACTTCTTAGAGGGTATCGGCTATGTCGGGTTTTCCAACTTCGATATGAAGTATGACCCCCGAGACGGGCAGTACAAGCTCTTTGAGATGAATTTAAGGCAGGGCCGGTCCAGCTTTTTTGTCACCGCCGCCGGCTACAATTTAGCAAAATTTCTGGTGGACGATGTCATCTACAATAAGCCTATGGACTGCGTCATCGCCGATAACAAGGTCCTCTGGACCATTATCCCGAAGAAAATCATCTTCCAGTACGTCAAAGACCCCAAGGTGAAGGAAGAGGCGAAAAGGCTCATCAAGGAAAAGAAATTTTGCCGCTCCCTCTACTATGCACCGGACCGGAACTTGAAACGGAGAATCTATTTCGCGAAAAATCAGATGAGCTACTACCAAAAATACCGCAAATATTTCGGCAATAAAGGACTGCATGAATGAAACATTTAGGTGTAATCGGCGGGCTGGGCCCTATGGCCACCGCCTATTTTTTAGAACTGGTGGTCAAAATGACCGACGTGAAGACCGATCAGGAGCATCTGCCCGTAACAGTGTTAAACCGTCCCGCCATTCCTGATCGGACGGCCTACATTCTGGGGAAAAGCGATGAAAGCCCCCTTCCGGCCATTATTCGGTACGCCAAAGAGCTTCAAACTTTTGGGGCTTCCTGCATCGCCATCCCCTGTATCACTTCCCACCATTTTTACGATGAGTTCTCACGTTCGGTGGATATCCCCATTATCAATATCGTCACCGAGACAGCCGCCTACCTGAAAGCCCATGGCATCCAAAAAGCCGGCATTATGGCTACCAGCGGCACCATTTCTACAAACCTGTTTCAGGACGCTTTAGCCAAGGAAGGCATTGCCTTCGCCACTCCTTCTGAGGAAGGGCAGCAAAAGGTCATGCACCTCATCTACGACAACGTCAAGGCCGGCCTTCCGGTAGAAATAGAGCTTTTCCGGGAAGTGTCGGAGGGACTGCGGGGCAGGGGCTGCCAGTGTATCATTTTGGGTTGCACTGAGCTCTCCCTCATCAAACGGGATTACCCCATCGGACCGGGCTACTTAGACGCACTGGAAGTGCTGGCTAAGTGTTCTGTTATCCGGTGCGAAAAGCCCCTCAAACCAGACTATCAAAACCTCCTGACCGCAGAGACGGCGGGACGGCTTCAGAATTTTTCCGCCGGTGAAAAAACCGGATACTAAACCCCATCACAGAAAGGATTTCACATATGTGTGGTTTTGCAGGATACATTGTTAACGGCCTCATGGGAGACCGCCTCGCCATCATCAAAGCCATGGCCGACCGCATCCGTCACCGTGGCCCCGACCAGGACGATTATTACCTGGACGATGACGTGGCTTTAGGCTTCCGCCGTCTGTCCATCATCGACCTAGAGGGTGGCAGCCAGCCCATCTTAAATGAGGACGGCACCATGGTGCTCACCTTCAACGGTGAAATTTACAATTTTAAAGAGTTGCGGAAAGAGCTCCTTCAAAAGGGTCATGTGTTTAAAACCCATACTGACTCGGAAGTGTTGCTCCACGGCTATGAGGAATACGGCCCGGAGCTGCTGCAAAAGCTTCGCGGTATGTACGCCTTTGTCATCTGGGACAAGAAACAGAAAAAGCTGTTTGGCGCTCGGGATATCTTCGGTATCAAGCCCTTCTATTACTATAAAAAGGACGGGGAATTTCTCTTCGGTTCCGAAATCAAGTCGTTTCTCGAACATCCCCGCTTTGAAAAAGAGTTAAACGAAGACCGTCTCCCCGATTATCTCTGCTACGAGTACATTCCCTGCGAGGAAACCCTTTTTAAAAATGTGTACAAGCTGTTGGGCGGCCACTACTTCGAGTACCAAAATGGCAAAATGTCCATCCATCAGTATTACGACGTGAAATTCAACATCGACGAGTCAAAATCCTTGGAGGAATGGGAAGCACTCATCACCGACGAGTTTACAAAATCGGTGGAAGCCCACAAAATCAGCGACGTGGAAGTAGGCTGCTTTTTGTCCAGCGGTGTCGACTCCAGTTATGTAGTCAAGGAAGTTTCCAAGGCCATGAAAGATGTCAAGACCTTCTCGGTAGGCTACGAGGAAGAAAAATACAGCGAACTCCCCTACGCTCAAGATTTTTCCAAAGTTATCGGGGTGCAGAACATCTCCAACAAAGTCTCCGCCGACGATTTCTTCGGTATGGCTGGCAAAATCCAGTACTATATGGACGAGCCGCTGCCCAATCCATCGGAAGTGCCCCTCTATTTTCTCGCCCACAACGCGGCGAAGTACGTCAAAGTCGTCCTTTCCGGCGAGGGCGCCGACGAACTGTTCGGCGGCTACCCCATGTATCTGGAAGGCGGCCATTTTGCCGACTACGAACGGATTCCCCTTCCTCTGCGGAAAGGGTTGGCGGGCATCGCCAAAAAGCTCCCCCATTTTAAAGGAAAAAAATTCATCATCCGCGGAGCCATGAAGCCCTATGAGCGCTTTGCCCGCAGCAACTACGTCTACCATAGCGAGGAGCGGGGCAAATACCTCAAGAAAAACATTCCCGCCAAAGACCCCACTGAATACGCAAAGCCGTACTTTGATAAGGTAAAAGACTTAGACGAACCGACCCAGCTCCAGTATGTGGACATCTACACCTGGATGCTCTACGACATTCTTCAGAAGGCCGACCGGATGAGCATGGCCAATTCCTTAGAGCTTCGGGTTCCTTTCCTGGACAAAAAGATGCTGGAACTGGCGGTGCAGATCCCTTCCCGCTATCGGGCCCACAACGACGTGACCAAAGTAGCCCTCCGTGGGGCCGCCATCAAGCAAATTCCCGAGCGTACCGCCAACAAAAAAAAGCTGGGCTTCCCGGTACCCCTAAACGACTGGCTGCGGCAGGATAAGTATTACAACATGGTCAGGGAAAAGTTTGAAGGAGAAATTGCCGACCAGTACTTCAATCGGGACGCTATCATGAAGCTTTTAAACGACCACAAAGAGGGAAAAGCCCTCAACATGAAGAAAATCTGGTCTATTTACAGCTTTATCCTGTGGTACGAGCAGTTTTTTGTGTTGAATTAGCTCAAAGGTCAGCGTATCCGCTGACCTTTTGTCAAGAAACAACATACACGAAAATACGAGGCTAATTTTGTGCCCATTTCTGAATTTTGTGTTGACTTTCTGAACTTTTCTCTGAAAGCCTTTCCTTTTTTCAGAGAACATGATATAAGAAAGAATAGCACTGTTGGAAGATCGGGGGTGTTTTGCCCCTTATAAAGAAAGGAATTTAAATTTATCATGAAAAAAACGTTTTTCTCTGTCTTGGCTGTGGGCTTGTGCATCGCCACTTTGATGACCGGATGCCAAAAAACCGCTTACAGCAACGATTACGTCGACCTACATCAATATAAAGGGCTCAATTACGCACCTGCAGATGTTTCCGTCACCGATGCGGAAGTGGAGCAGCAAATCCAGCAGGTTCTCGCTTCCCAGTCTACCACCACTGAAATCACCGACCGTACCGATGTGCAAAACGGCGATACCGCCAATATTGATTATTCAGGTACTGTAGACGGCACCGCCTTTGACGGCGGCACTGCCCAGGGCGTTGATCTGACCATCGGTTCCGGGAGATTTATCCCCGGCTTCGAGGATCAGCTCATCGGTGCCCAAGTCGGAGAAACCACTACTATCAAGGTAACATTCCCGGAGACTTACAGCAACAATCCCGATTTGGCGGGAAAAGAAGCTGAATTTACCGTTACCATCAACAAAATCAGCAAAACGGTGACTCCGGAGTTGACCGATACCTTGGTGGAAAGCCTTCCCAATTCTACCGCTAAAACAGTAGACGAATATAAAGAGTCGGTCAAGCAGCAGCTGGCTGATTACAAACAGCAGCAGGCAGACTACCAAAAACAGTCAATCCTTTGGCAGCAGGTGATGGACAATGCCGAGCTGAAAAAATACCCTGAGGGTGAAGTGGAGCAGCAAGTCCAAGAAGCTACTGAATTTTATACTCAGGTCGCTTCTGTTAACGGAATGGAACTGAAAGATTTGCTATCCTCCTACTACGGCATGTCTGTGGAAGACCTTCAGACACAGGCAGAACAGGTCGTAAAACAAAAAGTAGTTATCAACGCCATTGCAGAGGCAGAAAAGCTGTCCATCAGTGACGAAGAATATCAACAGGGCCTGCAACAGTACGCCAGTGACTATGGTTTCAGCGACACTTCCGCCTTTGAGGAGCAGTACGACAAGGAAGAGATCACGCTCTCCCTGTTATTTGAAAAAGTCATGAACTTTGTGGTGGAAAACGCCAAAGAAAAAGAAGGCTTCGTCTACGAAAGCCCCAGCAGTGCAAACAGTTCTGATAGCAGCGGCAGTGAAAGCAGTTCCGAAAGTAAATAAGCAATAAAAAAACAAGAGGCTTCGCACCTCTTGTTTTTTATTTATCAGCAAAATGCCCTCTGCAATGGCAGAGGGCATTTTCTATTACGGAATCCACAGAGGACAGAATGACAAAAAATAAACGTTACGATAAAATGTATCATTTTTTATTGCGGTTTGGCCGGTTCTTTTTCCTTTTCCCGCTGAGGCATCTTAAACTCCGTTCCTGTCAGCCCGTCCTGAGCCAGCACTTTTTCCAACGTTGAAATATCGGTGGTAATATCGAGAATATCCTCTTCGTAGAGGCTGTTCAGCAGATTGGCAAAGGCAAGATTAATGGTGTCCAGAATGTGGAGAATTTCGCTCTGAGCGTATTGGATTTCCTGGCTCTGCTCGGTTTTTTCCCCAAACTCCCGGTAAGCGTTGACCAGTTTCAAAGTAGTCGGCAGATAGTAGCTCATAAAATTCTGGATATCGGAAAGCTTTTCCGGATGCTGCTCCACATACCAGAACACTTTTGCCGTCACACTCTCCAATTTGTCTAACTTTTCAGATATCTCCTGTCCGGGGATGGCATCGTTGGCGGCTCGGATCTGACTAATGTACTCTCGTCCCACCGCTATCATCGCCGCCTGTTCGGACTGGTCGCCGCCGTCATTGGAGGAGTTCTCCTGTTTTTGATCCATTCGCTTTTGAAGGTTTAAGTATTGCTGATAGGTATCTCGATCCAGCATGATACAGGTCTCTTCTTCATCCAAAAAGGCCTGCTCAAACATGCCATTTTGAATCATCTTCTTCAGATCCTTTACCACAAAATCCTTCTGCCGGCCGCTGAATGCCGCCAGATGCTCAATAGATGCGAAGGAGCTGCCTTTCAAAAAGGTCCGATACCGAAGGAAGCGCCGAACCCGGGCCAGCAGGGAATTTCCCTTGCAAATCATGAATAGGAAAGCGGCTATAATCGGTACGAGGATCAACGTACTGGTCAAAAGCGTTCCGGTATTGGATTCCGTCAGCCCCACCGACAGCAGTGTCAGCAGAACAATGGCGCTGGGAACCAGGCCGATCCATCCGAATACCGTAAACAGAATACCTGCTGTCCGCCCGGGAATAGATTTCTTCTGCGGGTAAATAGCTGGCTTCTGCCAACCGTTTGTCGATGTGCCTTGGCTGTTCCATTGCTGATTTGATCGCGGCGGCTCTTTGGGCTGCGTCCTGGCACCGGGATTGATTTCGACCTTAAAGCCTTTTGCGGCGTTTTTCACTTCGTCCTTAAACTGCCTCGCCGCTTCGTCCACTCCATTTTTCACGTTGGTAAATCCGCCTACAGGCGCGTTTTTTAAATCCTGGATAAATTGGTTGATTGCTCTCCCAATGTCGTAATAATCTTTTTGACTCATTTTATCCTCCCGCCGCTTTGTATTCTTCTGTCCTTCCGTCATGATGGGAAGCAGTCCTTGCTAAATATACACGCTCAAAACGGAGGAAAACAGCCAAATCCGTTTTGCCGTGGTGATTCATCCACAATTTAGTTGCCGCAGTTCTACGGCCAAAGGTTTTGATAAAAAACCTTTGTAGTTGCGTTTATTATACCGTATTTTCCCAAAAACTACAATACGAACCTGCGGCTACAAGCTGTAAAATTTTTACCGCAGCATTTTTTCGCCGTCACAGCGGGGCTTGAGCACCGTCCTGGAATAGGGAATCAAAAAAGTCTGAATGCCGCTGGAATACGGGGCGATATCATACTGCTGATAATAAACCACCAACCCTTTGGGTGTCAGATAATAATTTTCAGCACGGAAGGTTTCGATAGCATTGCTTTCATGAGGTTCAAAATAGGTTGCCTGCCCTGATTCGATGTTTTGTTGCATCTGCTCTATCACTTTATCAATTAAGTAGGTCTTAAAATACACAGGCCGGGCGATGAAAGCAGAAACCGGAAGTCTTCTTCCCCCTTGCAGTCCCCAGGTATCCGAAAAGCGCACCGTATTACCGTGAGCCCCACCGGTAAACTCATATCGATCGAAATACAGGCTTAGGACGCAGTCATCATTGTAAGTAACGGAAAAATCCAGAATAGCTTCATAGGGCACGATAGGAAACTGTCCTTCCGGGTCGTAGAGCACCTGCTCCGCTGCCTGAGCGTACAGAATCGTGCGGCAGTGTTGCCGGTATTCATGGGCTTTCTGCTGGTAAAACCGGTTGATTCCCGCCAGTGTGCGCCGAAAAGCGCTGGAAACAAATTTGGGATATGTAATCCGGTAATGAAGCACGTCTTTCTCTCGAACGTTCAAGGTCTCTTCCAATATCTGTTTTTCAATTTGAATGTAGTAAGAGAACATCACTGGCACCTCCTTTCAACAGAGTATGCAGAGGAATCAAAAAAAGTTAAAAAGAAAGCACCTTTTTCATATTTTAGAATTCTTTCTTTATTTTTGTCTACTATTGAAATTTTATTTCATATATAGTAATATAGTATTGAAACTAATGTAAAAATGGTGCAATTTCCATATCTGTATCATCCTGCTTACGAAGGAGGAACTCTCAGATGTACCAAAGCCGGTATCATTATGAAAATACTCTCCTGTCCATTGCTGTAGACAGTCTGACCGGAGAACTTCTGGAACTCATCTACAAACCGACAGGGGAAAATTTGATCAAAAACTCTTCTTTTCTGCTCCATCAGCCCTTTCAGTTATTTGCTGCTATCGAGGAGCAGAAGATCCGCCTGTTTGGAGGGGACGCCTATTCCATCGCCCGGGACAAACAGCTAAAGCCCCACATCACCCAGGAAGAAAACGGGGAGAAAATCTGTGTCCATGTGTCTTATGACAAGCTGACTGATGGAGAAAAAAGCTATGAAGTTTCTCTCTGTTATCGGATCGAACTGCCGCGGGAAAGAGCAGAGCTCCATTGGCAGCTTTGCCTTTCCAATCATCAACCGGAACTGCTCATAGAAGACCTGCGTTTCCCCTGCGTCAACGGTGTGTATTTTGGGGAGACCTGGGAGGACGACACGCTGGTCTATCCCTTTAACGCCGGCCTTAAAATCCAAAACCCTGTAGACTTTTTCTGCCAAAAGGCTCCTTGCATCTACTGGAAATGGCAGGAATACCGCTATGTCTACTCTTTGGGAAACATAGCGATTGGACCGGATGAAGACGGGCTGTACTCCATGGATTACTCCTATTCCGGTCCCCTTTCCATGACTTGGCTGGACTATTACGGAGAGGACATCGGACTTTACTTTGCAAATCACGATCCCCTGCCCCACAATTGCTCTCTGCGGGCGGAAACCTATGGAACCGGAAGCCCCGGAATGAATTTTTCCTTTGTACATCACCCGTATTGCGCCCATGGATCGGAGTGGACCTCTCCTCAGCTGGTAACCGCTGTCCATCAGGGGGATTGGCACCGGGGTGCGGAGATTTACCGAGCCTTTCGGCAGAGTCACTCGCCCGCTGCTCAGCCAAAGCGGCCAAAATGGTTTGAAGAAAGTGCCGGCCTTGTGGCCCATTATGATTTTAAATACCAAAACGGCGGCGTTGTCCATCGGTACGAGGATATTCCCCGCCTTTTGGACGAGGCCCGGGAAATGGGTCTCAACCATCTGCTGCTGGCAGGCTGGCATCACGACGGATTCGACCACGGTTTTCCCGAGTACCGTACCGACGAGGATTTGGGTTCGGAGGAGGAATTTTGCAAAGCCGTCCGCACAGTCCGGGACAAAGGAGGTCACATCTCCTTTTACATCAATTCCCGAATTGCCAACACCCAATACGATCCTTCGGGCACTTTTACAGCAAAAAATGCCGTCCTGCGAAAAGACGGCTCTCCGTTTGTAGAGGCCGCCGGCAACCGGGATCTCAATTTTGCCGTCATGTGCGTCCATTCTCCCGAATGGCGCGGCCGCCTGAAAGCTGCCGTGCAGTACGCCACCCAACAGATTGGGGCAGATGGTGTCTATCTGGATCAGCTGGCAATGGCACCGCCCTGTATCTGTCACAATTCATCTCACGGCCACGCCTGGGATGATTGGAACGACGGATACCGATCCCTCCTCCAGCAAATGAACGAAAAGTCTTCTCCCGACACATCCATGAGCATCCTCATCGAAGGTGTATCCGATATCTACGGTGCCGACTCCTCAGGACATCTCATCTCCACTTTTTCGTATTATTGTACCGGCGCTTTTCCGGAACTTTACAAATACACCTATCCGGAGCAGATTCTGGTGGATATGCTTTACCCGGAATCCAACATGGCCATGCGCCCCGTCCACATCGGTCAGGTGTCTACCGATATAATCAACAAGGCTTTCGTTACCGGTGCCTACTTCTGGATATATGATCTGGTGGACGACAATAGTTTCCATCGGGACCCCAAACAGCTTCGCTACCTGAAGGATGTCATCGCCCTGAGAAGCTATTGGCTCAAAACCTTTGGACATGGTATGTTCCGGGACACCGACGGGATTTCGGAAGTGCCCGGCGTCTTGGTCAAGCGGTTTGAGTTACCGGGCGGTATTCTCCTGGCAGTAGCCCAAAAGCACGCCGACTGTGAGAAATTCTCGGTACAGTGCAGGCAACAAATCGTCGGGGCGGCTGCCTATACCGTAACAGAAGGCAAAGTGAAACAGTATCCGTTGCCTTACCATTTTAAACAGGGCAAAGTGACGTTTTCCCTTCCCAAAGAGCCCATCTCATTAATTGTCTTAAACAATAATATCTGAAATGGAGGTATTCGCAAATGGATTACAACCAACTAACAACAGAACAGGTCAATCCCCTGACGGTGGACATTGACCTGTGCTCTGCCGAGGAAATCGTGCGTTTCATCAACGACGAGGACAAAAAAGTGGCCCAGACAGTGGAGGCTGTTCTGCCAGAGATTGCAACAGCGGTGGATACCATTGCCGCACGAATGGAACAAGGCGGACGGCTATTCTACATTGGAGCAGGTACCAGCGGCAGGCTGGGCGTGCTGGACGCCTCGGAATGCCCGCCCACCTTCGGCACCGATCCCGGATTGGTCATCGGGATCATGGCAGGCGGGGACGCCGCCCTGCGCACCGGAATCGAAGAAATCGAAGACCAGGCGGAGCAGGGGAAAGCCGACCTGCGCTGCTATCATATCAGCGCACTGGACACCGTGGTCGGTATCAGCGCAAGCGGCTCCGCCGCTTATGTGGCAGGCGCTCTGCAAGAAGCACGGAAAGTTGGAGCTGCTACCATCGCCATATCCAATTCCCCCCATTCCCGAATTGCCGAAGCAGCCGATATCGCTATCCTTCCCATTGTCGGCCCGGAAGCCATTATGGGGAGCACCCGCATGAAAGCCGGCACCTCTCAAAAAATGGTGCTCAATATGCTGTCGACCGCTACAATGATCCGGTTGGGCAAGACATATCAGAATTTGATGGTGGATATGATCCCCAGCAATCAAAAATTGAGGGACCGCTCTGTCCGCATCCTAATGAAGGCCACCAATCTGCCTCGTGAAAAAGCAGAAGAAGCTTTGACTCTCTCTGGCAACACCAAGACCGCCCTCGTCATGCTGCTCACAGACTGTGACGCCGCCACTGCCCGCAATGCTCTTTCAAACCACAACGGCTCGGCGCGGAAAGCCATCGCTTCTCTTCAGCCGAATGGAGCGTCCCTATGAATTATGTCATCGGCATCGACGGCGGCGGCACCAAAACCCATCTCAAAGCCCTGGATTTTAGGCAGAAAGTTGTCGGCGAAGCACGGGGAGGAGCCAGTAACCTGACTGCGCTCTCTACAGAAACTGTCCAGGAGAATCTACGCCTCCTAATTACCGAATTTTATGAGCAGACCGGTCTCTCCCCAAAAGACTGCGTTTCCGTTTGTCTGGGGACAGCGGGGGCCAGTAGCAACACCTCTCAACAAGAGCTGTCCGCTATCCTAGCGGACCTTTTTCCCGGTATTCCCACCCTCCTCACAAACGATGCCCTGCCTATTCTGTATAGCGGCACTCCTACCGGCTGCGGTATCGTTTTAATTGCCGGAACAGGTTCGGTCTGCATGGCAAGAGACCTGGAGGGAAACCTCTGGCGCGTCGGCGGGTGGGGACATCTCATTGGCGACGAAGGAAGCGGATACCATATTGCCTGCCGCATGCTGAGCGCTGTGATGCGGGCCTATGACGGGAGAGGATGCCAAACCGTGCTCACCGATTTGTTGTTAGAGCATCTGAGACTTTCCTCCCCCATGGAACTCATCGACTACCTCTACCAGTCGGGCAACGGAAAAAAAGAAATCGCCTCCCTGGCCTCTCTCTGCGACAGGGCTTTGGAGTTGGGGGATGACACAGCTAAAGCAATTTACGAGGAATCCGCCGATAGCCTTTGCGAAATGGTGGCGACGGCGGCGCAAAAGCTTTCCCC
>ERZ827469.2810-NODE-2810-length-12413-cov-7.674543_pt1 | contig 12413 bp, 19 predicted proteins | sample MGYA00519917_ERZ827469 | MGnify/ENA primary metagenome ERZ827469 (study PRJEB31778, sample SAMEA3449314) | human gut metagenome | biome: human gut; feature: human-associated habitat; material: faeces | place: United Kingdom | collected 2010/2012 ... | reverse complement strand
GGCCTTCTCCAACGGAGATTTGCAGGCGCTGTTTGACCGGAGCGACGGATTTTATCGCCGCCAGCTGGTGCTAACCACGAAAGAAAAACCGGCTGGCCGTGTGGATGATCCTGACCTTGCCGAGAAGATGAAAGCCGAGGTGGAGGGTATTCTGCTGTGGGCTTTTGAGGGATTGCAGCGGCTGGCCGCAAACAACTTCAAGTTCACCGAAAGTGACCGCACCAGAGAAAACCGGGAAGCAGTCAAACGGGACAACAACAATGTCTATGATTTTCTGGATTCTGACGGGTATGTTCGCCTGAAAGCCGATCTATCTGCCAGCTCCAAAGAGCTGTATGAGGCATACCAGATTTACTGCACCGAAAACAACCTGCCTGCCCTGAAGCCACGCAGCTTCAGCGAAGCCCTGATCGCCTGCCAGAGCCGCTACAATCTGGAATACTGCAACAATGTGACCAACGCAGCCGGACGGCGGGTGCGTGGATTTCTGGGAATTGAGGTATTAGTGAGAAATCATATATCAGTGTTTTCCGGTGATTCGATGCGTACGTACGTACCGGAAGATGTGCCGGAGGAATTGCGGCGTTAATACTGGGGCCCCCAGCGGAACCCTGTAAAGCGGTTCCGTTGGGGAAAGGACGAGCAGCGGAACGAGTGAGCTTTCGGCTTTAGCCGGAAGCGAAGGATGTGGAGTTTGTGAGGACGCTGTACGTACGTACGCTTTGATTGACCGTTGTTCTCCCTTTTATAGCAATTCGACGGCTATACCAGTCAGAATCACCGATCAAATCCCCATGCTAAATCAAGGCAAGTGGGAATCGAAAAGTATTTGACGGTTGGAAGAAATCATTTTGCGAAACAGTGCTTCTCGCCCCGGTGAACCGGGTGCATGGAACCATGGGAAATTGCACGGTTTCAAGCCAAATCACACGAAACAGAAAAGTCGGAAGGTGCGACCTGTGGACAGGACATCACACCGGCAATTCTGGACGGATTTGTTGACGAGAGAATTTTTCACGACACAGCGAAGCGGTTATGCCAGAGGGCATACCGGCTTCGCTTTTTTATCAAGTAAATTTAGGAGGATTTTTTATGATGACGGTACGCAACGAGATTAAGGCACAGATCGTCCGGGCGGGATACACCATGCAGGAGGTAGTTGACCGGCTCCATGAGGAATACGGCTGGTCGGACAGCGTTTCCAACCTATCGGCCAAGCTCCAGCGGGAATCTATCCGCTACAAGGAGGTCGTGGAGCTGGCTGATGTGCTGGGCTATGACCTGATCTGGCAGAAACGGAGGTAAATCTATGACAAGTGAAGAAAAGAAACTGTTGCAGGCAAAGCACCGCTTGGAGGAAGCCCAGGCACGGGATCGGGTGAAGGAGCGAAAAGCCCGGACAAGGCGGCTCATTCAGGAGGGCGCAGTGCTGGAAAAAGTGCTGCCGGAAGTACAGGCGGTAGGGCTTGACAATCTGGAAGAATACCTGCGGCGAAAGCTGGCAGGATACGATTGAAAACGGCTGGGAGGTCTCCGGGAAACCGGGGGCCTTCCTCTTTTTTATCCCGAAGGGCGCACTTACTCACCACCTGCTAAAGCAGGCGGTGGTAGCCCTCCCGTTGGTCGGGCACGTGCGCTCTCCGAGGGGGATTGCGTCTCCTGCGGGAGCCGCTGGACAAGGCTGCATTTCTACCAAACTGCCAGCCTTGCCCATGCAGTCGGCGCAGGGGTTTCCACTTTGGAAGCCCCTGTTCATGGGGTGGTATATTGCCACCCCATCCCGCCGCCTGCCTGCATCAACCTGCCGCCGGCAGCTTGACACAGATACAGGGGGGAACGAATCGTTCCGCCCCTGCTGGTGGTGCGTCGTATTTCACGACGCACTGAGCGAAAACAAGGGTGCCCTGTTTCGGGGCACCCCTTTCAGAAAGGACAAGGTGATTTATGGCGATTTATCATTTGGAGGCCAAGATGGTCAGCCGTGGAGCCGGACGCTCCGCCGTGGCTGCTGCGGCCTATCTGAGCTGTTCCCGGATGCTCAACGAGTATGACGGGGTGCAGCACGACTACACCCGCAAACAGGGCCTTGGGTGGCGGCAGGTTTTTCTGCCAGCCACGGCCCCCGCAGAGTGGCAAGATCGAGAAACCCTGTGGAATGCTGTGGAGGAAACCGAAACCGCAAAGGACAGCCGCCTCGCCCGTGAATTTGTGGCGGCGCTGCCCATAGAACTGAGCCGGGAGGAACAAATCCAGCTCCTGCAAGATTTCATCAAGGAGCAATTTGTGGCAGACGGAATGTGCGCCGATGCTGCCATCCATGACCCATATCCTCCCGGACACAATCCCCATGCCCATATCCTGCTGACGGTGCGCCCGCTGGATGAAAAGGGAAAATGGCAGTACAAGACCGAGAAAGAATATCTCTGTGTCAAAGATGGCGAGGAACGGGGCTTTACTGCCGCCGAGTTCAAACAGGCGCAGGCCGACGGCTGGGAGAAACAGTATCAGTACAAGGTAGGCAAAAAGAAGGTGTATATGGCCTCGTCCGCAGCGCAGGCGCAGGGCTATGAACGGGTGTCCAAGTACCCCAAAAGCACCAAATATGGCAGGCAAAATCCCATCACGGAACGATGGAACAGCGACGAGCAGCTTGTCCTGTGGCGGGCTGCATGGGCAGATGTGGCAAACCGCCATCTGGAGCGCACCGGGCACGAAGAACGCATCGACCACCGCAGCCATGCCGAGCGTGGCCTGCTGGAGCGGCCTACGGTCCATGAGGGTGTGGTTGCCAGAGCCATGGAGAAAAAGGGTATCATTTCTGACCGGTGCGAGCTGAACCGGCAGATCAAGACCGACAATGCCCTGCTCCGGGAGCTGAGGGGACAGGTCAAAAAGCTGGCCCAGGCAGTCAAAAATACCCTCCCGGCACTTGCCGAGGCCATGGAGAATCTGCGTAAAAATCTGCTGCTGTTCTGCTATCAGCTGGGGTATCTCCGCAAGGGCAAGGAACGCCTGAACACTTCGCTGAATACGCTGCGCCCTGCCCTCACACAGTACAATCAGCTGGCAAAGGACATCCGAGATAAGACGAAGGAGCGCCGCAGCCTGCTTACCGAGAAAAAGGCGCTCTCTGCTGTCCATGTATTCCGCCACCGGGAGCTGGCCGCAAAAATTGCGTCACTGACAGAGGATTTGGAAGAATTGCGTTCTGAGAAAAATCTGCTTCTGGCGTCGCTGGCATATACCGAGGAAGATGCCGCCGATAAGTTTCCTAAAGACATTGCAGCCATGGAGCAGAGTCTGAAACGGTTGGAAGAACAGGAGCAGAAATATTCTGCCGAGCTGGACGCTGCCCTGACTGAGTATGCCGGGCTTCGGGAGCAGGCACAGAGCGTTGATCCGGTGCAGCTGTATGAAGCAAGACAGGCCATCCGCCCCAGCAAGGAGCAGGAAGCGGAGAACCGGGCGCAGGAGGTTTACGGCGAGAAGTACAACCCACTTCTGATGTTTGACAGTAAAAAGGAAGTGTCCCGGATGTTGGTCGAGGATGCAGAGCGGTTGGCCGTGCGGAGAATGGTGCGCCAGACGCAGAAGGAGCAGCAGATTTTTCGAAAGAAAAAGAGTGAACAGGAACGGTAACCCACCGTTCCTGCTCACCCAAGATGACCTTACAAAAGATCATTTAACAAATTCATACACTTTACCTTTTGCTGCAAGTTTGCACTGCCATATACATTGAGAGTAAAAGACACATTTTTATGTCCGAGAATTTCAGAGAGAGATTTCACATCAAACTCTGGTATTTCAATGGCTCTTACGGCAAATGTATGTCGTATCTCGTGGAACTTTACCTTTTGTAGCCCATTGCGTTTCAAAAAACGGGAAAAGAACTGCCTGTAAGTTCGAGGCTCTGTCGGCTTTGTTTTGCCAGTCAAGAAGTAATGGTTGGGATTTTCCGTATAAAACTTCTTGATAATGTTCATGAGCAAAGACGGTACGGGAATTGTTCGAGCTGATGTCTTGGTCTTCGGCGGCCCTATGTGCAGATAGGACTCTCCCTTTTTCTTGTCATAGATGCGTTGAACGGTTTTGTTGATGCTGATGGTTTTATCTGTCAACGAAATGTCCTTCATCTGTAAGCCGCAGAGTTCACCAATCCGCACACCGGTAAACAGTGCAATGAGTATGCCGGCGGTCTTCCGGTTCAGGTTCATGTATATACACTGAATTAAGGCCTGCTCTTGATCCTTGGACAGAGAAACCACCTTTTTTATTCCCAACTCTTTGGGGTATTCTATCAAGTCCCAGTTGAGCAGCGGTATCGCTCTTTCCTTGTAGGCATATTCCATAGCAAGCCGCAGCACAAGAATCACATCTCGTATGGTCTTCACAGTGAGACCGCCGGACTTATCCAGCCGCCCGGACTCGTATAGATACGATATATAGCTCTGAATGTCCGGCTCGGTAATGCTGCCGATTTTCCGCTTACCGAAGTGAGGTATTAAGTGATTTTCGGCTATCAGCGTAAAACTGGCATGGGTTGACGGTGTGATCATCGGCTTCTTCTGATTTAGCCAAGTGTTCAACAACGTCTTGAATTGTGTATTGTTAGTCATATTGACCACCTCCACGATTATTATCATGTGGAGGACGAAGATGTGCATTTCCATCCTCAAGTAACGGTCTCGAAAAGCGTCCGAAACTCCGCTTCCCTGGCTTTGATGAGCCGTATGTGCTGCATCGCATAGGAGACATCTATGCCGAGCGCAGTGAGCGTGGGGCAGCTGATATGGAGCTACTTTCTGTAACGATGAATGATGGGGTTATGCAGCGTTCCGAAATTGAGGGAAAAGATAACTCAAGCGAGGATAAAAGCAGCTACAAAGTTGTTCGCAAGGGCGATATGGTCTATAACTCCATGCGTATGTGGCAAGGAGCAAATGGTGTTTCCCCTTATGACGGCATTGTCAGTCCTGCATATACCGTTCTTACAGCTAAGTTACCTATCTGCAATGATTATTTTGCTGCACTCTTCAAAAACTATAAGCTGATCAATGAGTTCAGAAAAAACTCGCAGGGAATGACCTCAGATACATGGAACTTGAAATACCCGCAGATAGAAACAATAAAGGTGTATTTGCCGGTAATTGAAGAGCAGGAGAAAATCGCCTCTATCCTCGTTACCCTCGATAAAAGAATCGCTGCACAGGCAGCACTCGTTGAACAGCTCAAGAAGTATAAAAGAGGTGCGTTAAAAGCAGTATTCACTCAACAAGTTTCTTTTTCGGCTAAGCCTCAAAAATGGGATAAATACAAAATGGGAGACCTCATCTCGCTACAATCAGGACAAGACTTTGCGCCTGCTGAATACAATGATCAAGAAATAGGTGTTCCTTATATGACAGGAGCCAGTTGTATTGTGAAAGGAGAAACAGTGGTCAGTAGATGGACGCAGACACCCCGGTGTTATGCGTATAAGGGTGACACCCTACTTGTCTGTAAAGGCTCTGGTTCAGGAGCAGTTGTGAGATTAACACAGGAAAAGGTACACATAGCGAGACAGTTTATGTCTTTGCGTGCAAATGAAAAAATGACAAGCGACTTCTGCTACTACCTGACGGGTTTCTTGTCGGATAGGATCAAGCGGAACGCCACAGGACTAATTGAAGGCATAGATCGTGGAACGGTTTTGAATCAAACTGTTTTTCTGCCGCCTTTACATGAACAAAAGAAAATCGCCCGTTTTTTCTCAAAACTTGACTTCACAATAACCGCTCACGAAAATATGCTGGACACGCTTATAAACGAAAGAACGGGGCTTATGCAGCGGCTCTTTATATAAAAAGCCGCTGCAATAAAGCTATTTTTACTTGTTCGATTTGTGATAGAAGATTTTCCTCTTTGCAGATTAGATTGTCGAGATTAGTAGCCAAGGTGGAGATTTTATTTTGTAGCTCTAAGGGCGGAAGCAGAAAGCGATATTGTTTATATTGATCAGCGTTAATTCCCGGCTGGCCAGATCGAGCAGATTCAAGGAGAACCCAACGCCTATATGCCTCAGTTAATGTATTCTGAAAAACATAACCGCAATTCACATCTGAATTTACATGAATGCGAATAAGAAAGCCAGCATAATAAAGATCACCATCACTACGCTGGTATTGATCCAGAGGCATACCCTGTACTGATTGACAAGTATTTTGCTACGAAATATCGCAACTGCGACCGGAACATAAACCACTTTTTCAGCGGAAGAATTAGGGAACTCCGATTTTACGAGGAGCTTTATTGAAAGGGGTGAAAGACACGAGCGGGAAAGCATCACAGCGAAAAGGCGCAGACGGTGAAAGAGAGCTCGCCGCCGTTCTCCGTGAATACGGGTACAACATCGAGCGCGGCGGTTCCCTGTCTTTTGGTGAGGTTCCAGACCTCGCGGGATTGCCGGGAATACATATCGAGTGCAAGCGCTGCGAGCAAGTCCGTCTTTCTGAGTGGATGAAACAGGCCGAGAGAGATAGCCGGTATTTCCATGATGGCGTACCCGCCATATTTCACCGACGAAGCCGGGAGCCGTGGCGTGTGACAATGAACCTTGCGGACTTCATGAGGCTCTACGACCGCCAGAAAGCCGCAGAAACCAACGAAAGAAAGGAGTGATAAATATGACACCGCGCAAAGAAAAAGCCTTGCAAGCGCTTCTTGTGAGCCGCACACGGGCAGAAGCAGCACAGGCCGCTGGAATTGGTGAAAGCACCTTGCGCAGCTATATGCAGGATGCTGAGTTCATGGAGCGATACAAAGAGGCATTCGGGGACATGGTGCGCGACGCGACCCGGCAAGCGCAGCAGACGTTAAGCCCGGCTCTGTCAACGCTGCGCGAGATCATGGAGGATCGGGGCGAACAGGCACAGGCACGCATTACCGCCGCCCGCTCTGTGCTGGAATACTCGCTGAAGCTGTGCGAACAGACGGATATTCTGGAGCAGCTGCGTGAACTGGAAAAATGGAGGGAGGAAACCGATGGGCGGAGTTAAAGCAAGGCTGGACGATCTGCGCAAATTTGCAGAACGGTGCAGAGGAAAACAGCTTGTCTGCCTGTATCGGACACCGGACGGAGCAGAGAGACGCGGCAGCATCGATGATCTTATTTCGGACGATGGTGCATTTATCCGCGTCCTGAGCGGGAACCGGTTGAGCGATCTTGACAAAATGCTGGAATATGAATTGAGGACACTCACATGCAAGGAATAAAAGCACGCATTGACCAGCTGAACAGCTTCCGACTTGCGCAGAAGGGCGATATTCCGCCCGTTGATTCTGTCGCATTTCAGATGCGGTTTCTGATGTTTCCTATATTTTTGGGAGAAGCAAGCTTTATGAGTTCGGAAGAAAAAGCGGCGGTGCTCGCGCTGAACCCACTCGATTATGAAGAGGGCTACAGCCGCGACACAGTATTAGAGGCACAGGAAATTATCAGGCGTGAGGACACGCAGAAAGGAAAATTATGAGCAGATACAACACATACGCACGGAGACTTGACACTACATTCAGAAGCGCCCGCGACGAATACGCTGCGGCCTATGACAATCTTGTGCAGGCACGGCAGGCAGACACCGACGCGAAGGCGTGGAGGCCCAATGACACCGCCGAAGACAAGCAGCTGCGAACCGCAACAGCGGCGCTCTATCTGAACAAAGCAGACGCGGAATTCAAAATTGCGGATCGTCGAATCTGGCCGGAGTTTGACGCGAAGTGCAAAGAGCTGCGCAAGGAGCTTGAAAAGGCCGTTCAGAAGGACGGCCTTGCGAACCCGGACGCGATTGATACAAACGCGCTGGAGCTTCTGAAATCAGGCGTGCTGACCGTGAATGACTACTATTCGTTTGCGGAGCGGTACGAGAGCAACGCGACCATGCTGCGCGTGATTTCAAAATACGCGCTGGACGCTTCTGAAAACGCGGATGACACCAAAGACGCGGTTGCGCTGCGTATTCTTTCCGACAACTGCAAAACGGGTATGGGGACAGTTTTACGGGCTTGGAATGAGCTGGAAGGCGTGGCGTCCTATTGTTCCGGACGCGGCGGAAGCAGCCGCACCGCAATTGACCCAACGCATATTATCAGCATGGGAAAATGGTGGGAAGAACTGGCCGGTCAGTCTATCGAGAATTTTTAAGGGGGCAGATATGGGATATATGATCATCGGGGCGGGACTTTTCCTCGCGGGCGCATTCTTCGGAATAGTCTTTGAGAGCTACGGGGAAATCTGGCAGGAACGGAGAGATAAGCACCATGACAACCGTTGAGTTCAAAGATCATAGCGCGGAATGCAAAGAGGAAATCGAGTCGCGGGCGTTGAAAGCGCTTACGATGTGCGGGCTTGTGGTGGAGAAATTCGCAAAGCAGCTTGCACCGGCAGACACCGGCCTTTTGCGCAACAGTATCACGTGGGCACTCGCTGGGCGAAAGCCTGCAGTGCAGTCGTACAAGGCCGACAAGCCCAAAAACGGTGTGATTCAGACGGGCGAATACAGCGGAGCAGCACCGAATGATGATGAATTATCCGTTTATGTCGGTACAAACGTTGAATATGCTCCATATGTGGAGCTTGGAACGTCGAGACAGGAAGCGCAGCCGTTCTTGAAGCCTGCAGCAGCGGGCAGCAAAAACGCGCTGGAACAGTGCTTTAGAGAGGCGTTTGAAGAATGAAAACGAAAGGATGGTGTAACAGGCCAACAGCCGGGAGAAAGCCCCGGTGTCCATCGGCAGAGCGAGCGGGGCCGCCGACCCTTTGCAGCTCTGCAAAATCCCGCGCGAGGTACTGCGCTGGTCCGCCGCTAAAGCACCTGCGGCGTGCTGACCATCTGTTCTTAGCCCTAAATATAGACGAAAGGAGCGGGAAAGGCCTCCCGCTCCTTTTGCTGTTCATCAGCGAATAACGCTCGTCTGCAATAAAAACGCCGCTATGAAGCTTGTATAGCCCCACAGCGGCAAAAGAAAACTGTATCAAGCAAGACGCTTTTCAAGCGCCGCGATTCGCTCTGACTGCGACCGGATAACAGCTTTTAACAGCTGCATTTCGTCCTCGAGTTCGTCAACCCGTGTTTTCGGCGTCATCGTCTCCAAGATCGTCTTTTGACCTTCGGCCAGAAGTTTGAGGCTCGGCATGATCGTATTTTCGATGATCACTTGCATATCATGCACAGCCCCGCGCCGCGCCTCGTCTGCAATCGCTTTGACCTGCTGTAAATCTTTTTCGTCTAACATTGTTTCATCCCTCCATGTTTTCATTATACGGCGTTTCCCGCCGTTGTCAATCTGAAAAAAGAGGGGTAGACCCCTCTTTTTACTCTGCGATTACGCCCCCGTTGTTTCCGACCCGTTGAAGTTTTTCGTCTATTGCCTCGCTGATAAAGCCGTTTACGCTTTTTCCTTCTGTCTTTGCAGCCGATTCAATTTCGCCTTTCTTCCCTCGCGGGAGCCTAACGAGCACCTTGTCGTATGTTTTCGCTTCATATTTCGCTGTTGCCGCTTTCTGTGCCTTTGATACGGTCATGCTGTCACCTCCTTGTGTTGTTTATTTTACCATATATATATAACGATAGCAATTGTGCAAAAACGCCAAATATATAACGCTATCTTTATATGAATTGCCAATTGAAATATAACGATAGCGTGATATAATAAAGCCAATCAAGGGGAACAAACGAAAACAGTTCAGACACCGGCAGAAGATGGGTGAAGAACGTCTACAAGAGTTGGGAAGGAACAGCAAAGTGCAGCAAGGCTCACGAGATCAGTTGAAAGCCCCCAGCCGCCGGAGTTCCCCAAGACAAAGAAAAGCGCTCCCGGAGGCCGTGGAAAGCAAACCGGAAGCGCAGCCGAAAAGGGCTGCTTGCAGTATAGCACAGCCCGCCGAAAAAGGAAAGGGACTTTACAAATGAGCAACACAGAAATTCAGAGCAAGGTCAACGAGCTGCGAGAGCTGCGCCGCATGGCCGACGAACTCGCCGCCGAGATCGAAGCCGCGCAGGATGCCATCAAGGCGCACATGACCGCCATCGACGCCGATACGCTGACGGGTGCGGATTACAAGATCACCTGGAAGACCGTGACCAGCAGCCGGTTCGACAGCACGGCGTTCAAGAAAGCCATGCCGGAGTTGGCCGAGCGCTTCACCAAGTCCACCACAAGCCGCCGGTTTATCGTGGCGTGACGGGAGGGCAATTATGGACAATCATCAAAACAGCACAGACCCGCTGCGCGAAGAATTTGAGACTGCTATATCAGAACTGACGCCGGATGAGAGGGCGGAATTGCTGAAAATGATCCGGCAGCGAAAGGCTGAAAAAGAACAGAAATATGCGACGGAGACAAGCCGCAGCATTGGGAGGGGTTGAAAATGAGCGATATCAAAGACAATCTGTACAGTCAGATTCTTTCTCTTAACGAAAATGAAGTACGCATTTTCCTTGCTCTTATGCAGGACAAGTTGCTCGAGGAATCTGCTGCTGTACCGGACATAACTCCACCGGAGGGAATGACAAAAGCCGACTGCAAGCGCCTCATTAAGTCAATACGCACAAAACAGCCCTACGCCGATGCACGCACACAACAGTACAGCCTGCGGGTAATCTCCCACATTCGCAATGTGTGGGTTCCGCAGATCAAAAGCCATGACCAACAAGCAGGCTGAGGTCATGCGGCTGTACCGGCAGGGGCTCAGCACCTGCGAGATTGCCCAGCGGCTCGGCGTGACAAAGAGCAATGTCCGCTACTTACGCGCCGCAGCCAACGGCAAGAAGCCCAAGTCAACGTACCGGTATCGAAAGCCCCGCACGGTCTGTCCCTACAGCGCCAGCTGCTTCACCTGTCCGCTCCCGGATTGCCGCATGGGTGGTATCGCAGTAAACAAGCTTCCGGAAGGCTTTGTGTTCAGATTTGATGATTGAGGCGTTGATTTTCAACTTGTGCGCCAAGAATGTGCGCCAAGAATCGGCAGGATAAACATATCTGGCAATAAAAAGTCCGATATCGAGCGGAAACAGACAAAAACATACATAAAATTTGTGCAAAATTGAGAGTTGTAATAACTGCCCAAAAAATATGCTATCTTTTCGATAGTCGATGAAGTATAATAAAGTCAGAAATAAATCAGGAATTTGAGGTCAAGGCTTAAACGGGAGGTTTATATGAAAAAATACCAATGTCCTTGCTGCGGATATTTTACCTATAATGTTCCGGCAAATGAAGATTGTGGGTATATCTGTCCCGTTTGTTTTTGGGAGAATGACCCGTTCATTGCTTCTGATAACGAACCAAGTGACTCTAATCATGGAATAACGCTAAAAGAAGCGAAATCCAATTTCTCAAAATTTGGTGCTTGTGAAAAAGAAATGTTATGTTATGTCCGACCACCAAGAGATGATGAAAAAGAAATTTCATAGTAGTGTGTAAAGGAGAATCAAATGAAGCATAAAAAGTTTTTGTTAATTGCACTGATATGTTTAATCGGTATAGGTATTAGCTTTCTTTTGTTTTCTGCTCATAGACCATTCAAAGATTTAGAGGCAGCAGATATTACTTCGGCAAGTGTTCGGTTATCGCCACCTGATACAACAATTCAGATAGTAGAAACAGAGGAATTAGTATCATATCTCAATGAGGTAGTTATTTACAATAAGGACAACTCATATACAGAATATGCCGGACAAGCAGTTATTTTCACTCTGTCTTTGGCAGATGGTTCTCAAGTGGAGATTATAGCATACAATCCATTTATTATAATTGACGGTATTGGTTATAAATGCAAATATGAACCTTGTGAAGCTCTTAATCATTATGCTAATGAGCTAATGACAAGAGAACCATAATTTTTAAGTGTACCATCTACCCATCGGGTCAACTTGTCCCGAACTTTTACAGCTAAATATCCGCCGCCCTCACAGCGGCACACCGAGCAGGAAATCTGAAAAAGGTCTCCTGCTTTTTTTCTGCCAAAATGAGGTGGTAAAACGCCACCCCATCCACCAATTACCGAAAGGAGGGACACGAAATGCCCTGTCCACACAACGAAATCACGATTGTTCAGCGCAGCCAGCGGCAGTCTGCGGTTGCCGCCGCTGCTTACCAAAGCGGCGAAAAGCTGTTCTGTGAATACGACCAGCAAGTGAAGCACTACCCGGAAAAGCGTGGTATTGTCCACAATGAAATTCTGCTCCCGGCAAACGCCCCACGGTCGTATGCAGACCGCAATACCTTATGGAACGCCGCCGAAGCGGTGGAAAAGCAATGGAACTCCCAGCTTGCAAGGCGGTGGGTGCTTACCATCCCAAGAGAGATACCACCCGACCAGTATGCTGTCCTTGTCCGGGAGTTTTGTGAGCAGCAGTTTGTTTCCAAAGGCATGATTG
>ERZ827469.2805-NODE-2805-length-12431-cov-4.092033_pt1 | contig 12431 bp, 10 predicted proteins | sample MGYA00519917_ERZ827469 | MGnify/ENA primary metagenome ERZ827469 (study PRJEB31778, sample SAMEA3449314) | human gut metagenome | biome: human gut; feature: human-associated habitat; material: faeces | place: United Kingdom | collected 2010/2012 ... | reverse complement strand
CGATGAAGATGGCTTCGTACCGGAAACGGTTTGCGGTCATTACCCGGTCTATCCATGCGGCGAGCTCCGGAAGCGATTCGCTTTCGTTCAGCAGGGGGATGACCACCGATATGTCGGGTGTCTCACTCATGGCCAGTTCCGTTGTCGTCGCGGTCATCGTTCCCGGCGAGCGGGTCGGGCTGGCGCTGTGCCATGGCGCTCGTAAAGAGGCCGATGATGCCTCCCTGTATGAAATAACCTATTACGTAGCAGATGACGAGCACGAGCGGGTTGAACATGGCCGAATAGAGCGCGTCGTAAACCATGTCGAACTGAGCCTGTGGCAGGAGGTCCTGCATGGTGGCCATCTGCAGGTCGATTGCCTCCGTGACCGCTTCCTTAATGAGGAAGTTGTTGATGAGTGCCGAGGCGAATCCGAAGATGACGCCCGTGAAGAGCATCATGGCAAGGACGAATCCCATGCACCGGCCGTAGGAGAACCCTTCCCGTGCATCGGCCATGCCGGCTATCCGGCGCGTGAAACCGTAGGTGAGCAGGATGAACAGGACGAGCGACAGGATGCTCATCCAGCCTCCCAGCGCGAGCGATACTCGTGTAAGCTGCAGAGCAGCCGCCACGAGTCCCATGACGGTGCCGCCTTTCATGGCCTCCGTCCAGAATATCTTTTTCGTTATCTCCATGTCGGAATCTTGTTTGTCTGCGTTGCGTTCACAAATATAACGCTTTTTGCCGCTTCCGGCAACTTTCGCCTCCGTGCCGAATCCGTTGTTCCGGTACCCGGAAGGGCACTGCGCCGATGCGTTCGCCTGTTCCGGTGCGGCGGAATGCGGCGTCTTGCGGAGAGTTTCCTTTCGGGCGCGGAGACCCGTCAGTATTTGCCTTTCCAGAGCGAGGCGATGCGGCGGGCTATCTCGGCCTCCTTCGGATTGTTGCCCGGTTCGTAGAAGCGCCGCCCCTCCAGACCGGCAGGCATGAACTCCTGTTCGGCGAAGTTGCCTTCGAAATCGTGGGCGTACTTGTAGTTCTTTCCATAGTCCAGCTCCTTCATCAGTTTGGTCGGAGCGTTGCGGATGTGCAGGGGGACGGGTCGGTTGTTGGTATCCTTCGCCGCCAGCCCCATGGCCCGGTCGATGGCCATGTAGGCCGAGTTGCTCTTGGGACTCGTGGCGAGGTAGATGGTGGCCTCGGCCAAGGGAATGCGGGCCTCGGGCATGCCGATTTTGTGGACGGTGTCGAAACAGGCGTTGGCGAGCAGCAGTCCGTTCGGGTTGGCCAGTCCGATGTCTTCGGCGGCGAGGATGACGAGCCTGCGGGCAATGAATTTGGGGTCTTCCCCGGCATTGAGCATGCGGGCGAGGTAGTAGACGGCGGCGTTCGGGTCGCTGCCGCGTACGCTTTTGATGAAAGCGGAGATGATGTCGTAGTGCATCTCTCCGTTCTTGTCGTAGGTGGCGATGTTCTGTTGCAGGGCGTCGGTTACGGTGCGGTCGTCTATCACCAGGTCGCCGTCCGAGGCTCCCGCGACAATGTCGAGAATGTTGAGCAGCTTGCGGGCGTCGCCTCCCGCGAAACCGAAGAGCGCGCCCGTTTCGCGTACCTCGATGTGCCGTTCACGGAGTATCGCATCCGTAGAGAGGGCGCGGTCGAGCAGTTCCTGCAGCTGTGCGTCGTCCATCGCCTTCAGTACATAGACCTGACAGCGTGACAGCAGCGGCGAGATGACCTCGAAGGAGGGATTCTCGGTCGTCGCGCCGACGAGGGTGATGTCGCCCTGTTCGACGGCCCCCAGCAACGAATCCTGCTGCGCCTTGTTGAAACGGTGGATTTCGTCGATGAAGAGGAACGGTGCGGGCGTGTTGAAGAATTTCTGTTTGCGTGCCTGTTCGATGACCTCACGCACGTCCTTGACGCCCGAGTTTATCGCCGACAGCGTGAACATCTTCCTGTCGAGGGCTCCGGCGACGAGCCGGGCCAGGGTCGTCTTGCCCACACCGGGCGGCCCCCAGAGGATGAAGGAGGGGACGTTGCCCGTTTCGATGAATTTGCGAAAAACGCCTCCGGGCCCCACGAGATGCTCCTGCCCGATGTAGTCGTCGAGCGTCCGCGGCCTGAGCCGTTCGGCCAGGGGAATGTTGCTTTGCTGTGCCATGTGTCGTGTCCTCCGGAATTTGCGGGTCGGATACCTCCGGCCGGGGAGCTTCCCGGCAGGCATGCCTGCCCGGCAAAGGTAACGAAAAATCCCCGTTCCGCAGTATTCCCCGTCGTCTCCCGGTACAGGGGTTGCAAAAAAGACGGCATGCACAATAAGGAGGGAGAAAGGTGCGTTCTAAATTAGTCACGAATGATTTAAGAAATTAAGAAACAGAACGATATTCGCCTATGGTATGATTCGACGCGCTTTCCCGCAGCAGGCTGTCCGTGCGGCGGCCGGGAAACAGGAGTTCAACTTATACTTATTTTATATATCGTTATGAACAGAAAATGGATGTTTGCGGGTCTCATCGCCGCAGCCCTGGCGGTTGGCAGCGGTGCGACCTACCTTATCACGAAGAACAGCCGGAGCGTGCAGCCGCAGGAGCGGGTGGTGGAGAAGGTTGTGGAGATAGAGAAGTCGCCGGCGGCTCACTTTACCGCCTACCAGGCGGCCGATTATCCCGACCTGACCTATGCCGCCGAGAATGCGGTAAATGCAGTGGTCAACATCGAGGTGACGCAGCAGGTGCAGATGCGCAATGTAGACCCCTTCCTCGAATTTTTCGGAATACCGCAGGGTTACTCCCGCGGCGGGGAGTATGTGCCTCGCGAATTCAAGGCGGGCGGTTCGGGCGTCATCATCTCGCAGGACGGTTATATCGTTACCAACCATCATGTCGTGGATAACGCCACCGAACTGAAGGTGAAACTTTACGACGGGCGTACCTTCCAGGCTAAGGTCGTCGGTACCGACCCGACCACCGAGGTGGCGCTTATCAAGATAGAGGGTGAGAACCTGCCGACGCTGGCATTCGGAGATTCGGATGCGCTGCGGCTCGGTGAATGGGTGCTGGCTATCGGCAGCCCTTTCGACCTGCAGTCGACCATCACGGCGGGTATCGTGAGCGCCAAATCGCGTAACCTCGGAGCGATTCCCAACCAGTACCGCGTGGAGTCGTTCATCCAGACCGATGCAGCGGTAAACCCCGGCAACAGCGGCGGCGCACTGGTCAATACGCGCGGTGAGCTTGTGGGTATCAATACGCTGATTAAAAGTCAGACGGGAACCTATATGGGCTATTCGTTCGCCATTCCGAGCGCGATAGTGAAGAAGGTGGTGGTGGACCTCAAGGAGTACGGCGTGGTGCAGCGTGCGCTGCTTGGCGTCAGCTACCGGGAGATTGACGAAGAGTTCGTCGAGGCGTTCGGCGAGGAGTACGGCATCCGCGAAACGGGCGGCGTCTATGTGGCCGATGTCTCGGAGGACGGTGCGGCCAAGGCGGCCGGCATCCGCAAGGGCGACGTAATCACCGCAATAGACGGCATCCGGCTCGGCAACAATACCAACCTGGCGGAAATCATGTCGCGTTATCGCCCGAACGACAAGGTGACTATTTCCGTAAAAAGGGACGGGAAAACGAAACAATTCGAGGTTGTGCTGCGTAATAAGGCTGGTAAGGCCGAACTGCTCTCCCGCGACTATGTGGATGTGGCCGAGTCGCTCGGTGGACGTTTCGCGGAGATTAACGACAGAACCCGCAGAGAGCTGAGGATAGAGAACGGCATACGGGTGACGGAGGTGCGTCCGGGCGGTGTGCTGGCCAGGGCTCGGGTGAAGGAGGGATTCGTGATAACCCATATCAACGACCGCCCCATCCGTTCGGTGGCCGACCTTGACCGGGTGACGGGTCCCGTGACATATATCGAAGGCGTATATCCCAACGGGCGCGCCATCAGTTACTCCCTTGTGCAGTAGGGAGCTGCCGAGAGGGACGATAAGAGAAAGATGGTCCCGGCCCACGCAGGAGTCGCATTGCGGGGCCGGGTCCGTTTTTAAAACGCCGACAGGCGGGAAAGAGAGAAGAGACAACGTACTATTTTATATTGCAACCAACAACATGAGGCAGTTAAAGATTACAAAATCCATCACGAACCGCGAAAGTGCATCGCTGGACAAATACCTTCAGGAGATAGGCAAGGAAGACCTTATCACCGTTGAGGAGGAAGTGGAGCTTGCGCAGCGCATCAAGAAGGGCGACCAGGAGGCGCTTGAAAAGCTGACGAAGGCCAACCTGCGTTTCGTGGTTTCGGTGGCCAAACAGTACCAGAACCAGGGGCTCAGCCTTCCCGACCTTATCAATGAAGGCAACCTGGGGCTCATCAAGGCTGCGGAGAAGTTCGATGAAACGCGCGGTTTCAAGTTCATCTCCTATGCCGTGTGGTGGATACGCCAGTCTATCCTGCAGGCCCTCGCCGAGCAGTCGCGCATCGTGCGTCTGCCGCTCAACCAGGTGGGGTCCCTCAATAAGATAAACAAGGCGTTCGCCCGTTTCGAGCAGGAGAACGAGCGTACCCCTTCGCCGGAGGAGCTTGCCAACGTGCTCGACCTGCCGAAGGAGAAGGTCTCCGATACGCTCCGTGTGTCGGGTCGTCACGTCTCGGTGGATGCCCCCTTCTCGGACGGAGAGGACAACAACCTGCTCGACGTGCTGGTCAATACCGATTCCCCGAATGCCGACCGCGGGTTGATAAACGAGTCGCTCTCCACCGAGGTGGAGCGTGCGCTCGCCACGCTGACCGACCGTGAGCGCGACATCATCCGTTACTTTTTCGGTATCGGCTGTCCGGAGATGACGCTCGAAGAGATTGGCGAGAAGTTCGGGCTGACGCGCGAACGTGTGCGTCAGATAAAGGAGAAGGCCATCCGCCGTCTCCGTCACAGCTCGCGCAACAAATTCCTGAAATCGTACCTCGGATAGTGCCCGGGGCGCCGGGGCGGTTGCCGCCCGCAGGAGGGGAATCCGCAGAGGGGTTCCCCTCCTGTTTTTGTCGCCGCCGCAGGTGTTTCTTCCCGGGAACAGGTACGGGAAACGGGACAATTGGGTATCTTTGCGCCGTTTGAAAAACATTCCGACCATGAAAGCGCTTTATACCGTTCTGTTGCTCGTATGTTCCAATACCTTCATGACGATAGCGTGGTACGGACACCTGAAGTTCAATGGCTCGAACAACGGCAGTCCCCTTCCGCTCTTCCTCGTCATTCTGGCCAGTTGGGGAGTCGCCTTTTTCGAATACTGTTTTCAGGTGCCGGCCAACCGGTTGGGGTTCGTCGAGAACGGAGGACCCTTCTCGCTCATCCAGCTCAAAATCATACAGGAGGTCATCTCCTTGCTCGTGTTTACGGTTTTCACCATTCTGGTTTTCCGTACCGAGACTTTCCGCTGGAACCATATCGCCGCTTTCGTGTGCATCGTTCTGGCCGTCTATTTCGTATTCAGAAAATAGTCCGTGACAGTGCCGTGCAACGTCCGGCCCTACGCGAACCGCCCGCAGGAAACTTCCTGCGGGCGGTTCGCATATGCGGTAACGCTGCCGTTAGAACAGCGTCCGGTTGTTCTCTTTCAGAACATTCACCGCATCGAACACCTTCTTCGATATCCTGGCCCGCTGGAGGGCATCGAGATAGGCATTGGAGTGCGTGTCGGTTCCCACGAAGGTGTATAACCCCTGCCGGAGCATCTGTTCGGCATATTTCTTCGCACCGCTGCCGTGGTATCCTGCCAGCGAGAGCAGGTTGAGCTGCAATTTGTACTGTTTTATCAGGTTGATGACCTTGTCCTTGCCGTTGGCCTGTACGAACGCATATCGTTCGGGGTGGGCGAGGATGATTTCATAACCCGAAAGGGTCGCTTCGAACAGCATGTCGAAAGCCCGGAGGCTGTATCCGTTGATGGAGAACTCCACGAGAACGTGGCGGCAGTTCATGGTCAGGGGATTGCCTTCGAGGTGTTCCGGGAACTTGTCGTCGATGAAATACTCCGCGCCCAGCCGGATATCCAGCGGCCCCTGGTACCCGAAGTCGGCGAATCGCTGTCGGAGCTCCTCTTCGCCGCGGTTGTCGTAGGCTCCGTGAATGATGTGGGGCGTCATGTAGAGACCTTTTACCCCCATGCCCTGCATTCGCTCCAGCAGTCGAAGGCTGTGTTCCCGGTCGGGACTCCCGTCGTCCACGCCGGGAAGCAGATGGCAGTGGATGTCGTAAAAGTCGTCGAGCAGGTCGGCGAGATATATGTTCTTTGTATGGAAACTGAACATTTCTGCTTTAAATGATGTATAGTATCGGTTTATCGGATAATGCTTTCGAAGTAGGCGATGGTTCGCGCGAGCCCTTCGCGGAGCTGTATCTCCGGCCGCCATCCGCCGAGCAGTTCGCCTGCAAGCCCGATGTCGGGACGGCGCTGTCGCGGGTCGTCCGAAGGCAACGGACGGAAGACTATCCGCGAGGAGGAGCCCGTAAGCTCCCGGATGAGGGAGGCGAGTTCGAGGATGGTGAACTCGCCGGGATTGCCGATGTTTACCGGACCGGTCACTTCGTCCGGGGTATCCATCATGCGCACCATTCCTTCCACCAGGTCGCTGACGTATTGGAAACTGCGCGTCTGTGAGCCGTCGCCGTATATCGTGATGTCCTCTCCGCGCAGTGCCTGTACGATGAAGTTGGAGACCACGCGTCCGTCGTCCGGATTCATGCGCGGGCCGTAGGTGTTGAATATCCTCACGATTTTGATGCGGACGCCGTTCTGACGCCGGTAATCCATGAAGAGCGTCTCCGCGCAGCGTTTGCCTTCGTCGTAGCAGGAGCGGATGCCCACCGGGTTCACGCTTCCCCAATAGCTCTCCGGCTGCGGATGCACGTCCGGGTCGCCGTAAACTTCGGAGGTGGAGGCCTGCAAGATGCGTGCCTTGACGCGCTTGGCGAGCCCCAGCATGTTGATGGCCCCCATGACGGATGTCTTGGTGGTCTTGATGGGGTTATATTGGTAATGTATCGGGGAGGCGGGGCAGGCGAGATTGTAGATTTCGTCCACCTCGGCGTAATAGGGAGCGGTGACGTCGTGGCGCACCATCTCGAAATTGCCGCATCCGGCCAGGTGCATCACGTTTCTCTTGCTGCCGGTAAAATAGTTGTCGAGGCAGATGACGTCGTGGCCTTCGCTTACCAGCCGTTCGCACAGGTGCGAACCTATGAATCCGGCTCCTCCGGTTACAAGCACTCTCTTCATCGTCAATCGTTCAGTGTCGCCGACGGTATGCGGAATACCGTATTTGTGGATGCAAATATAGCTTTTTTTACCATCCCCTTCGAACGCTTCCCTATTTTTATCCCTTCCGTTTCCGCGGTCGGACAATGAAACGGAGGGCGATGCCGTTGTTTAGGAAGAGGGATTGCCGTGCGTGCGGTTTTGCGTGGATAGGTTTTTTGCCTATCTTTGTACATTAAACGGACGCGAGCCGTGTCCGAAGGAAAAAATTCGGCCTATGAAGGGTAAATGCTGGAGAATGTGCGCTGTTGCGGCCGTTGCGGTCGTGCTTGCGGTTTCGGCGTGCAACAAGAAGGGCGAGATATTCGAGCAGCAGATGGATACCATCCGTTCGTGGGTGGAGAGCAGGAATGAAAACGGTAGTGCCTATACCGAAATCATGTCGGGGGTGTTCCGCGACATCGTCTATCCGGAGGATGGCCGGGGAACTCCGCTCGCGGAGCGAGGCGACAGTCTCTATCTGATGTATGAGGTATATAAGTTTTCGACCTCTTTTTCCGAGACGAGTACCGGAGACCTCATCTATACCAACAGGCCGGAGCGGATGCCCGACCGGGTGGAGTGGAACCGCGATACGCTGCGGATAGTGCTGGGTGACGGAAAGCTGATGAAGGGCGTAGAGGAGTCGTTGGCGGAGAGTGCGCCGGGCGACCTCGTCATGGTGGTAATGACCTCCGGTAATGCCTATGGCGACCATACGGTGCAGCAGCTTCCGCCCAACACGCCCGTAGCCTGGCGGGTGAATGTGGAAAAAGTGATTGAGAACCAATGAGAAGGCATAGCGCCGAACAGTGATATATGATGAGACATGTTTTGAAACCTTTGGCGGTCGCCGTCGCCGCATGCGCCTTCTGCTCGTGCGCCAGGACCGAGAGCGAGAATTTCAACGAGATAGAGGACAAGGCGCTCGACATCTGGGTGAGCAGTAATGCTCCCGATGCCGAACCGCTCGGAGATACAGGGATGTATTATGAGGTAATCGAGGCCTTGCCGGACGGAAGTGCCACGAAGGTGGACGTCCGGGGCAGGTGGGTGGATGTGGAATATGTCATCCGTGACCTGAACGGCGACATCGTTTACAACCGTAACGAGGAAACGGCCCGGCTTCTCGGAACCTTCACCAAATATACGCATTACATCCCCGACAGGCTCTATATCGCCAGTCGGCAGGACCTGAGCGATATACCTTCGGGCATCTACCAGGCCATCACGGAAATCACGCCCGGAGAGACGTGGCGTGTCTATATCCCTTCGCGTCTGGCTTTCGCATCGTACGGTATTCAGACTTCGACCGGATACGGGGGGCAGCAGGCCCTTGAATCGGACGTGCCGGTCATTCTCGACAGCCTCCGCATCGTCAATATCGTGGATAATCCCCAGTCCGAAGGGCGGCAAGCGATAGAGGAGTTCGTCACCGCATCCCGGCCGGAAGGGTGGGGCAAACCGCTGAACGATACGGTGCGCGAGGGACTGTATATGGATATACTCGCCCGACCCAATCCCGGTGATACGGTGCCGCTGAACCAGAGCGCCAATATCTACTACAGGTGCGGGTTTCTCGACGGGCATCTGATAGATTCCAATATCGATACCGTATTGTACAACCAGTTCGGTACGGTGCGCAGCAGCGACATTACGAGTCCGATAAGGGTGACGCGGATGTCCACCGACCCCAACAATGCCAACCAGATGCCGGCGAAGGTGTTCTATGCCATCCTGCCCGACCTCTGTTACGGCGACAGCGTGCGTATCGCCGTCCCGTCGGAGTACGGTTATTACCGTCAGTACATGTATCCGGACAAGAGCAGCTCCATGTGGTCTTCCTCGGCCACGTTCACGTTCGACTTTACGTATCAGTATAAGGACTATACGACGGAGGATACGGACTACTTTTTCGCCTCCTCTACCTATTATATGCCCTATTCCACCTCTTCGGGCACTACTGTACCGGTAGCGGAAATCAAGCCTTATACGCCGTTGATATACGAGTTCGTCGTGCAGAAGCCGGAGTCTTGACGGTCCGGCGGATGAACGACCGCAGGAGGCTGTGCCAGATTGAATCGATACGGTTCAGAATGGCACAGCCTTTTTCGGTGTCGGAGTCGACAAGCTGAAAGATATTCGGGTACGGGAGGAGGACCGTGCAGGACTGAATCGATGCCGATGGTGATACGGCGGGTGGCGGTCGGAAGATACCGCCCTCTCTTTTCGCCGTAGTCGGGCTTGCCTGTCGGGGATGTATTTTCATGCCGTCTCGGTTGTACCGTATGTGCCGAGCCGGGCGGCCGGTGGTTGGCGCAGCGGAAGGACGGGAAGAAACGGCGGGGATGCCGCCCGTGGCGGTCGGCGGATTCTTTCAAGTTTCAAGTCCGTATTTCGATGGAGTGAGAAGGATGCCTGTTGTCCGGTCTCCGTTCCCGGGATTGCCCGGGCCGAGGCATTTGCTGGAAGCCGACGAAAAAGGGGACGAATCGTTCCGTCCCCCTTTGCTTCTGTCTTCCGTCCCCCTGACTGTGCCCCTGCTGATTTATTTGTTTCCCATGAGGTCGTTGGAGGTGTCCTGATTCTCCATGAACGAACGCTGCGACTTGAGAAGGTTTCTCGACTGGAGTACCATGGTCTTCGTTTCGTTCAGGATAGTCAGGTAGAGCATGCTGGCTTTGGTGCTCGTGGCCTTGTTCTGTATCCTGCGGAGCTGGCTCTTCACCGCATCGTCAATCGTGACGAACAGCTCGTCGCGCATCTCCAGCACCACGTTCGTGTCGGAGTAGTCGTTGTCGTTGAGCATGACGTTGATGCGGGCGTATATCTCCGATACCTTGTCGTTGATTTTGAGGAGGTCTTCCACCTGTTCCTCGCTCATCCCCTTGTGGTTGTTGTCGATATGTTCGAAGCAGGGACGGGTGATGTGCACTAGCGCCTTGGACATCTCGCTGATGTAGTCCACGACCTGTACGTAGAAGTGTCCCGCTTCGATGTAGTTGTCCTGAAGTTTCTGGAGGGTGGGCAGCAGGGCGTATTTCTTTTCACGGGCGTTGTAGAAGAGGTCGTTCGATTCGCGCACCATTTCGCGCAGCGTCCTGCGGTCTTCGTTCAGCGTCGCCATGATGGTCTTGCTGTATATCTCGGTCGTTTTGGTCATGACACCGCTTATCTCGGCGATGAGATTGCGCATCACCTCCTGGGTGCTGTTGCCCGAAGCGGTGACGATTTCTTCGGTTTTATGTTCTTTGGCCTTGCGGCGCTTGTGGGTGATGGAACTCTGGATGAACATCCCTACGCAGAGTAGCGAGATGATGATGACGGCCCACGTACCGCCCCACAGCAGGGCGTAGGTCACGACGAGGGCGATGACGAAGGCGATGAGTGCTGTGACGAACCAGCCTGCGATGACCGTCACCACGCCCGTTATTCTGTAAACGGCGCTTTCGCGGCCCCACGCCTTGTCGGCGAGCGAACTACCCATGGCCACCATGAAAGTGACGTAGGTGGTCGAGAGGGGGAGTTTGAGCGAGGTGGCCGTGGCGATGAGTATGGAGGCGACGGTGAGGTTCACCGTGGCGCGTATCAGGTCGAAATGGGCGCTTCCGGCTTTGGGGCGCAGCGGAATGAACCGTTTGTTTATCGCCCGCTGGAAGGATTCGGGAGCGTGGTCCTCGTACCACCTGTTGACGGTGATGGCTCCCCGCACGATGGAACGGGAGAAGAGGGTGGAGCCGAAACGCTCCGTTCCCTCGTCCTGTTTGGCGAGGTTGATTTCTGTTTCGCTGACGCTCTGTGCCTTTTTGGATGTCCAGAGCGTCACGACCATGATGCACCCGGCTACGAGCAGCAGCAGGTGGTTGGCCACTACCGGTTCGCTGAGCTTGCCCATCATCATGCCGTCGTCGCCTCCGGCCGCAAGGGCTATCTTGTAGGAGTCGAGGCCGGCTATCGGTACGCCGATGAAGTTCACCAGGTCGTTGCCCGCGAAGGCGAGCGCCAGCGAGAAGGTGCCGGCGAGTATCGTAACCTTGAGGATGTTGATTTTGGCGAGCTGAAGCAGGAACATGACGAGCGAGCTGACCGCGAAGAAACCGAGCAGGATGGGGAACATGTGGGCCGAGAGCGTATCGAAAAAGGCTGGACTGAATATCCCGGAATCCTGCAGCCCCTTGAAGAGAGCGAAGTAGGCGATGGCGGTGAAGGCGATGCCGCACCACAGGGCGCCGAAGCGCTTCAGCATCTTCTGGTAGCGGAAAGTGAAGATGAGACGGCTGATGAACATCACGAAGGCACCCACCACGAAGGCGATGGCCACGGAGGCCAGGATACCCGATATGATGACGAGAGCCTTGCCCGAGTTGATGTAATTGGACATGTCGGCCGCCGTCAGCGTCGGGTCGGCGCTTATCTTGAGCGAGGTGACTGCCACCGCGGCGCCGAGCAGTCCGAAAACGAGGGAGACGGTCGTGGAGGTGGGCATGCCCATAGAGTTGAAGACGTCCAGAAGGACTACGTCGGTCAGCATGACGGCGAGCAGTATACACATGATTTCGGCAAAGTAGAAATGCTCGGGCTGATAGATTCCGTGACGGGCTATATCCATCATGCCATTGGACAGGGATGCGCCAATGAAAATACCGATCCCGGCTATGAAAAGAATGGTTTTGAACGAAGCGGCCTTGGCGCCTACCGCCGAATTCAGAAAGTTGACTGCATCATTACTGACTCCGACGATGAGATCGAACACGGCCAGCACGAACAGGAAAATGATAATGCATAAGTAAATTGTCTCCATAAAGAAAGTTGTGTATGTTTATTTATGGAGGCAAAGAACGGAGTTTAACGTTGCGGAAAAATGTCATACGTGTTACATTTCTGTTACAATGTCTTTTTTGAGCCATTCATAAAAATCGTATTGGGCACGGACAGCAGGGGTGCCGGATGCTCTTTTTTTGAATACGTTTTGCAGTTTGTCGTCTACCCAACAGGCTTTTTGGTTGTCAGCGAGCTGGATATGGAGCATTTCGATCAGACTGGCGCGCAGGTCAGGGTCGAGGATGGGGGTGACGGCTTCGATACGGCGGTAGAGGTTGCGGCGCATCCAGTCGGGCGAGCCCATGTATACTTTGGGGTGGCCTTCGTTGCCGAAAT
>ERZ827469.2793-NODE-2793-length-12474-cov-3.910299_pt1 | contig 12474 bp, 8 predicted proteins | sample MGYA00519917_ERZ827469 | MGnify/ENA primary metagenome ERZ827469 (study PRJEB31778, sample SAMEA3449314) | human gut metagenome | biome: human gut; feature: human-associated habitat; material: faeces | place: United Kingdom | collected 2010/2012 ... | reverse complement strand
AAGGCTTAAGCATCCTTCTTCGCCTGTCTGTTCTCCGGATGTCTCCAGGATCACCGGATTGATCAGGACGATCGGTCCTTCTCCGATATCAATGACTACGATACGCTTCAGGATCCCAACCTGTGGTGCCGCAAGCCCTACGCCCATTGCTTCATACATGGTATCTAACATGTCGTTGATCAGTACTTTTGTGCGAAGCGTCATCTTCGTTACTTCTTTACATTCTTTATTCAGAACTTCATCCCCAAATTCTCTGATTGTTCTAAGTGCCATCTCTTTTGTCTCCTTTATCTTTTAAAAAATATTCATCGGATTAAAGTCAAACTGTATCCTCATGTTCGCAAATCCTCTGTTGATCTCGATATAGCGTTCCATATGGTTCTTGATCCGCACAAGCACCTGATATTCCTCACTTTTCAGATATATGACTTTCCGGTAAACGTCATTGACTTTTCCAACCGACGGACTTGCCGGTCCGATTACCTGCACTTCTCCGTCTGCGCTTACCCTGATTGCATATTTCTTCAGATATTCTGCTGCCGTTGTAAGCTTATTTTCATCAGATCCGGTCATCAGGACTGCCATCAGCTGTGATGCCGGCGGATATCCCATCAGATCCCGGTAATTCATCTCTTTTTCATAGAAGCCTTCGTAATCCTGTCTCGCTGCCATCCGGATACTGTAATGATCCGGACTGTAAGTCTGTATTATTACCTCCCCCGGACGTCTGCCTCGTCCCGCACGGCCCGCCGCCTGTGTCAGGAGTTGGAATGTACGTTCTCCGGAACGGTAATCATCCGAATACAGCGACATATCTGCCGCCAGAACACCGACCAGCGTCACATTTGGAAAATCATGTCCTTTTACGATCATCTGTGTCCCGATCATGATGTCTGCTTCTTCGTCTGCGAATTTCGCCAGGATTTTCTCATGTCCGCCTTTGTTCTTCGTGGTATCCATGTCCATCCGAAGAACCCTTGCCTGTGGGAATTCCCGCTTCACCAGATCTTCAATCTGCTGTGTTCCCGCCCGGAAACCTCCGATATACGGAGAACCGCACACCGGACAATTCTTAACAGTCTGTGTCTCATACCCACAGTAATGACAGACCATTTTTCCGCCCCGGTGTACCGACAGTGATACATCACAGTGAGGACATTTTACTACATATCCACAGGCTCTGCAAGAAACAAAGCCTGCGTATCCTCTCCGGTTCAGGAATAACATTATCTGTTCCTTCTTCTCCAGCCGGTCCTGCATCAGTACTTTTAACCGGTCACTTAAGATAGAACGGTTCCCATGCTTTAATTCTTCCCGCATATCTGCCACATATACTTCCGGGAGTGCCTGTTTCCCGGTGCGGTTTCTAAGCCTCAGCATCTGATATCTGCCACACTCACACGCATAAAATGCTTCCAGAGACGGAGTTGCCGAACCAAGTACTACACTTGCGCCCTCCATCCGTGCTCTTTCGATTGCCGTCTCTCTTGCATGAAATCTCGGTACCTGTTCACTCTTATAAGTCGGTTCATGCTCTTCGTCAATGACGATCAGTCCCAGTCGTTCGAACGGTGTGAACAGAGCCGATCTCGGACCAATCATGATATCGACTTCACCTTTTTTCACACGTTCCATCTGATCATAACGCTCTCCCTGTGACATCCTGGAATTCAGGATAGACACCCGTCCGCCAAATCTTGTGTAGAACCGCATCACGGTCTGATAGGTCAGTGCTATCTCCGGAATCAGTACGATTGCCTGTCTGCCCTCACTTAGGACTTTATCGATCATTTCCATATATACTTCTGTCTTGCCGCTTCCTGTCACCCCGTATAACAGATAAGTCTTACGGATTCCCTGCTCATAATCCTTCGAAAATGTCCGGATTGCCGCCTGCTGTTCTTCTGTATAAATGATTTCTTTTTGTTCTTTCTGCTGATAAATCACCGGGTTACGGTATACTTGTTCCGATTCCAGTGCCAGAACCTTCTGCTCTTCCAGTGCCCTTACCACACTTCTCGTCAGATTCAGCTTATGGATCAGAAAATCATAATCCTGTTCCGGCTGATCCAGAAGTGCTGCCAGAAGTCTGGCTCTTGCTTTCTGATTCTTGTGCAGATACAGTTCCAGCTTTTCTTTTCCCTCTGCTTCCGGCAAAAGAAGCCGTACCTTCTGCTTTTCCTTTGCTTTTTCTTTCTTCTTGATCGGAAGTACCGTCTTCAGTGCCTGGATCATCGTTCCCCCGTAAGATTCCTTCATCCAGGCTGCCAGTGCAACAAGTTTACTTTCAATCGCCACACTTTCTTCGGCAATTTTTAAGACCTCTTTCATCTTCTCCGGTGCATACTCCGCACGTTCGGAGAATCCGGTTACATAGCCTTTGATTTCTTTATTTCCCATGCCGAACGGAACTACAACTTCCATTCCAACCTTAAGCATCCCCTCCAGATGAGAGGGGATGCGGTATTGAAAGACTTTATCTAATTTTTCATGCGTAATATCAACGATAATATCAGCGTACATTTATTTCTTTAATTCCTCTAATACTTCCTTGATCAGAACACGTTCGTCCATATCGTGTTTCACACCCTTGATTTCCTGATATGTCTCATGTCCCTTTCCTGCCAGAATGATGACATCTCCAGGCTGGCCGTGTTCGATCGCATACTTGATTGCTTCTTTTCTGTCACAGATCGTGATGTATTTTCCATCTGTCTTCTTCATTCCTACTACAATGTCATCGATGATCGCCTGTGGTTCTTCAAATCTCGGGTTATCAGATGTGATGATCGTAAAGTCGGATAATTTACCGGATACTTCACCCATCTCGTAACGTCTGGTCTTAGATCTGTTACCGCCGCAACCGAATACGGTCACGATTCTTTCCGGATGATAATCTCTTAATGTATCCAGAAGACTTTCGAGTGCCATGGCATTGTGTGCATAGTCGATCATCAATGTAAAGTCATCAGATACTTTGATCATCTCGATACGGCCTTTGACTCTTGCAACCTTCAGCGCCTTCTTAATATCTTCTACCGGCACACCGAAATGTCTGCATACAGCAATTGCTGTCAGTGAGTTATATACACTGAAGTCTCCGGGAATGTCGATCTCTACATCAAAGTCCATAAGTCCTGCTACATGATACTGTACTCCAAGGTATCCAGGTCTTGAGATGTGCTTTACATCCGTTGCACGAATATCTGCTTTTTCAGAAAATCCAAATGTTTCCACTTTGCATGTTGCGTCTTTGAATATATCTTCGAACCATTTATCATCTACATTACCGATTCCGATCTTACACTGCTTGAATAACAGGCTCTTACAATATTTATATTCATTGAAATCTTTGTGCTCATTCGGTCCGATATGATCTTCTCCAAGGTTCGTAAAGATTCCGATCTCAAATGGAATTCCTGCGGTACGATCCAGTTTCAGCCCCTGTGAAGAAACTTCCATAACTACACATTCGCAGCCTTCTTCTACCATCTCTGAAAAATATTTCTGAATGGTATAAGATTCCGGCGTTGTATTATTTGCCGGGATACTCTTATCTCCGATGATTGCCTCAATCGTACCGATCAGTCCGACTTTGATGCCGACTTCTTCCAGAATGGATTTCACCATATAGGTTGTCGTTGTCTTTCCTTTTGTTCCTGTGATACCGATGACTTTCAGCTTCTCTGCCGGATATCCGAAATATGCTGCCGAAGTTAATGCCAGTGCGTAACGGGTATTCTCTACCTTAATGACTGTCAATCCTTCCGGTGCTTCTACATCTTTTTCTACGATCACAGCCGCTGCTCCTTTTTCCGCAACCTGCTGTACATAAGCATGTCCGTCGGAAACCGCTCCGCTGATGCATACGAACACACTTCCTTCTGTCACTTTACGGGAATCGTTGATCAGTTCTGTGACTTCAATCTGGTCGTCTCCCTGTACTACTTCATATTCTAAACGTTCCAGTAACTGGGTTAATTTCATCTGATTGCCTCCTATTTTCCTACAATATCATAAGTATACCATCATTTTTCCATGCAGCAAAGGAAAAATTATGTTATAGTAATAGTTAGAATATTTTGAAAAAATAAGAAAAGGGGAATGTAACTTATGAAAGCTTATGAAAGATTACTGAAATATGTCGTTGTCCGTACACCAAGTGACGAAAACAGCGAAACTGTACCATCTTCTGTATGCCAGTTCGATCTTGCAAGACTTCTGGAAGCGGAAATGAAAGATCTTGGACTGACGGATGTTGTTCTGGATGACCAGTGTTATCTGTATGGCAAGCTTCCGGCTACCGCAGGTCTGGAGGACAAACCGGCGATTGGATTCATCGCACATATGGACACTGTATCTGATTACTGTGACCATGATATCAAACCAATCGTTACTGAAAATTATGACGGTGGCGAGCTTAAGCTTGGAACAAGTGATACTGTATTAAGTCCTAAGAACTTCCCACATCTGGAAAGTCTTAAGGGACGTACACTGATCACCTCCGATGGAACAACGGTTCTCGGTGCAGACGACAAAGCCGGAATTGCTGAGATCTTAACTATGATCGAACGTGTACAGGAAGAAAAGATTCCTCACGGACCTCTGTGCGTTGCATTTACACCGGATGAAGAGATTGGTACCGGTGCTTCTCACTTCAACGTAGAACAGTTTGGTGCAGACTATGGATACACACTGGACGGTGATACCGAAGGTGAGATCCAGTACGAGAACTTCAATGCTTGTAAGGCTGATTTTGTGATCAAAGGATTCAACGTGCATCCTGGCTCTTCCAAAGATACCATGATCAATGCAAGTCTTGTAGCTATGGAAATCAACAACGCACTTCCATCTATGGAAACACCTCGCGGAACAGAAGACTATGAAGGATTTTATCATCTGGTAAGTATGTCCGGAGAAGTTGCGGAAGCTGAACTTCATTATATCGTAAGAGACCATGACAAAGATCTCTTTGAAGCGAAGAAAAAAACTTTAAAATTAATCGAGAAAGACATGAATGAAAAATGGGGCGAAGGTACTGTAACACTTACCATTTCTGAACAGTACCGTAACATGGCTGAGATTATCTCCACCTGTATGCATCTGATTGACAATGCGAAAAAAGCATGTGAAAATGCAGATGTGACACCACTTGTACTTCCGATCCGCGGCGGTACAGACGGATGCCAGTTAAGCTTCAAGGGACTACCTTGCCCGAACCTTGGAACAGGCGGACATGCTTATCACGGACCTTATGAACATATTACTGTAGAGGGTATGGATAAGAGTGTGGATGTGGTTACAGAGCTTGTAAAATTATATGCAGAATAAATATTCTCTTTTCAATGTAAGAAGACCAGCCGGTAATTGGCTGGTCTTCTTATTTTTATATTTGTTTTAAAAAGTCCATGGGCCGTTTCCGGAGCCTTTTACTGGATAGAAGATTTTTTCAAAAATCTTTTCCAAGGAACCGCTTATTCCACGTTAAAACGCGCACCGGTAACTGCATATGGAAGCAACATCCGGAATATCGGTCTCCTTATCGGATCACTGATTTCGATATTATTCAGTAAGCGGTTCAGTATTAAAAAAATCCGTTTCGGCAAACAAGTTCTGGTATCTGAAGGATATTACAAATAGGAAAAGTGTATGGTCTTTCACATTTGACCATACACTTCTTTATTTTACAGTTCAATATCCGGAATTTCTTCCTTGAATCCCTCTCCCACAACTTCATTGGATTCTACGATGATTGTAAATGCTTTCGGGTCGATGGTATGCACCATCTTTTTAATAGTATACATTTGCTTATTATTACATGCACACATTACGACGTCTTTGTTTTTCTTAGAGTAGCTTCCCATTCCTTTCAGAATTGTGGAACCTCTTCCTGAGTAGGCATCTATCTGTTCTGCGATCTCGGCACCTTTATCGGTTACGATCAGGGTCATCTTTCCTTCGTCAATACCATACATGATTCTGTCCATTACCATTGCCATCAGATAAGTAACGATGACACCGTAGATCAGGCCGTCCACATCCTTGAATACCAGTACTGTTCCAAGGATGATCGTACAGATATCAAGAACAAATGTAATGATTCCAAGTGTAATGTGTGGTTTTACTTTCTTGATCGCTACGCTGATGAAGTCCTGTCCGCCTGTTGAAGAACCTCTCATGAAGATCATAGCGTATCCGATTCCACATAACACACCCATGCACAGAGCGGCCAGCAGTCTGCTGCCGTTATAGACTGGGAACAGTGGTGCTACGTAGTCCATCAATAATGACGAAATGATCATCGATTTCATAGATTTTAAGAAAAATTCTTTTCCTAAAAATTTATAACAGAAGATTGCAACAGGTACGTTCAGAATAATGGTTCCGGCACCGACCGGCAATCCGAATATGTGATACAGAATGATCGCGATACCGGAAAATCCGGCTACCGGGAAATCTGCATTCAGCGCAAAGTTATAGATACCAACTGCGATGATCATACCTGCTACGATATCCACAAGGATATCAATGAATAATTCTTTCCAATTTACATTTTTCATTTCCATTCCTCCTAGATTTATTTTTACATTTTCCGCGGACATACATCTCACGACTAACGTCGTTCGATGATTGTCCGCTTTCTTCATTTATGGACAAACAAAGAAAGCAGCCACAAATTATATGTAAATATAATTCGCAACTGCTCTTATATTCATAACTATAGCAAATTTCATTATGGTTGTCAAGGATTTTTCCTTTACCATCCCTTTTTTACAATCCCATCCCCATATTTTCCTTCTAATTTCTTCAACGCCTCTTTCAGATTTTTCTTTTTCTTCCTCGTCTCTTCGGATTCGAACTTCATATCGAACAGACTCAACTGCTCCGGTTCGCTTTCTTCCGATAACTTGGACGTCCGGATTCCAAGAAGTCTGATAGGTTCCCCGCTCCACAATTCACGGAACAGTTCGATAGATGCCTGATAAATATCCTGATCCTGGTTCGTCTGTCTCTCCATCTGTTTCTGATGAGACACCTGATTAAAAGTGTGGTACTTAATTTCTACGCTCACCATTCCGGCTTTTTGTCCGGCTTTTCTCAACCGTCGTCCCACACTTACAGCCAGATCTTTCAATACCGGCAATGCCTCTGCTTCTGTTATCAGATCTTTGGGAAGTGTCGTGGAATTGCCGACTCCTTTTGCCTCTGCACGGACACTTTCCACTTCCGAATCATCCAGCCCGTTGGCAAATTCCCATAGCTTTCTTCCATGGCTTTTCAAATGCAGTTCCAAAATTGCCAGATCCGTATTCGCCAGATCTCCGATCGTATAGATTTCAAGCTTCTTCATCGTCTCTACACTGGAACGGCCTGCCATGAATAATTCTCCGATCGGCAGCGGCCACATTTTCGCCGGGACTTCTTCTGGGAATAAGGTATGCACTTTATTTGGTTTTTCAAAGTCAGATGCCATCTTTGCCAGGACTTTTCTGGAAGATATCCCCACATTCACCGTGAATCCGAACCTTTTATACACCTCATCTTTGATTTCAGACGCACCTTCCACCGGAGATGTGAACCGGTCCGCAATCTCCGTAAAATCCATATAACATTCATCCACACTGACCTGTTCTATATGTGTCGTGTATGTACGTAAAAATTCCATCAGCTTTCTGCTATATTCACGGTACATCTGATGATCCGGCAGATAGGTCTTAAGATTCGGACACTTACGAAAGGCATTCGCAACAGGTTCCCCCGTACGAATGCCATATTTTTTTGCCGAAATGGATTTTGCCAGTACGATACCGTGGCGGGACTTCTGGTCTCCGCCAATGATCGCAGGTATCGTCCGGATATCCACCCCGGCTCCGTTTTTCAATTGTTCTACTGCTGTCCAGCTAAGATAAGCTGAATTGACATCTATGTGAAATATTATTCGCACACGCTCTGACTCCTTGCCACAAGCTTACCGTCTTCTACGTCTATGATGATCGTATCCTGTGCTCCAACGTCACCTTGCAGCATCAGTTTTGCTGCCAGTGTATCGACATGTTTCTGGAGGAATCTCTTCAGTGGTCTTGCACCATAGTTCGGATCGTATCCTCCGTCTACGACATATTTCTTCGCATCTTCGGTCAGGAAGATTGAAATCTCACGATCAGCCAGACGTTTGTTGACATCAGCTACTAATAAGTCAATAATGTCATAAATATTGTCTTTCGTCAATGGTTTGAACATGATCGTCTCATCCAGACGGTTCAGGAACTCTGGTCTGAAGTGTGCTCTTAAGTCTTCCATTACCGCATTCTGGCTTTCCTGGCTGATGTTGCCATTTTCGTCCATACCATCCAGCAGATACTGAGATCCAATATTGGATGTCATGATCAGGATCGTATTCTTAAAGTCCACGGTACGTCCCTGTGAATCGGTGATACGTCCGTCATCTAATACCTGTAACAAGATATTGAATACATCCGGATGTGCCTTTTCTACCTCATCAAACAGTACAACCGAATAAGGTCTTCTTCTGACTGCCTCGGTAAGCTGACCGCCTTCATCGTATCCAACATATCCCGGAGGCGCTCCGATCAGACGTGACACAGAATATTTCTCCATGTACTCACTCATATCGATCCGGACCATGTTGTTCTCGTCATCAAACAGGGACGCCGCAAGCGCTTTTGCAAGCTCCGTCTTACCGACACCGGTAGGTCCAAGGAACAGGAACGAACCGATGGGCTTGGTCGGATCCTTGATACCTGCTTTGGAACGGATAATGGCATCCGTCACCTTCGTTACCGCTTCATCCTGACCGATGACTCTCTTATGCAATTCGTCATCCAGATGCAGCGTCTTATTCCGCTCACTTTCTGTCAGCTTTGCAACCGGAATACCTGTCCACCGGGAAATAATCCGGGCGATTTCTTCATCGGTTACCGCTTCGTGAACCAGGGAAAGGTCTTCCTTCTTTACTTTTTCTTCTTCCTGCTCCAGCTGTTTTTTCAGATCCGGCAGTTTGCCATAGGAAAGCTCTGCAGCTTTCTCCAGATCGCCTTCGCGCTGTGCAATCTGAATTTCATTGTTGACCGCTTCAATCTCTTCTCTTAACTTGGAAAGGTTCTCTACGCTCTTCTTCTCGTTATCCCACTGCGCTTTGCGGTTGTTGTACTCGGACTTTAACTCCGCAAGCTCCTTCTGAAGTGCTTCCAGACGCTCCTTGCTCAGGGTGTCGTCTTCTTTTTTCAGCGCAGCCTCCTCAATTTCCATCTGCATGACCTTACGGCGCAGCTCGTCCAGCTCCGCAGGCATGGAGTCCATCTCGGTCTTGATCAGTGCGCACGCTTCATCCACCAGGTCGATCGCTTTATCCGGCAAAAACCGGTCAGAAATATAACGGTTGGACAAAACGGCGGCACTTACCAATGCATTATCCAGAATCTTTACGCCGTGATACACCTCATAACGATCCTTTAAGCCACGCAGAATGGAAATGGTATCCTCAACGGTAGGCTCATCCACCTGCACCGGCTGGAAACGACGTTCCAGAGCAGCATCCTTTTCAATATATTTGCGGTATTCATCCAGTGTCGTTGCACCGATACAATGCAGCTCGCCTCTCGCCAACATAGGCTTTAACATGTTGCCGGCATCCAGTGCACCGTCTGTTTTGCCCGCACCGACAATGGTATGCAGCTCATCAATAAACAGAATAATCTGTCCTTCGCTCTTCTTCACATCCTCCAGCACTGCCTTCAGACGCTCTTCGAATTCGCCCCGATACTTGGCACCTGCTACCAGTGCACCCATATCCAGTGCGAAGATCTTTTTATCCTTCAGCCCCTGGGGTACGTCGCCCCGCACGATTCTCTGTGCCAGTCCTTCGACAACGGCGGTCTTGCCGACGCCGGGTTCACCGATCAGAACCGGGTTGTTCTTCGTTTTTCTGGAAAGAATCCGAACCACGTTACGGATTTCATTATCCCTGCCGATGACCGGATCGAGCTTCTGGGCTCTCGCCTTTTCTACCAGATCCTGTCCATACTTCTCCAATGTATCATAAGTAGCCTCCGGATTGTCCGAAACGACTCTCTGATTGCCGCGCACCGTGGACAATGCCTGTAAAAAACGCTCCCGCGTGATGCCGTACTCGGTAAAGATCTGCTTGATCTCCTTATTCGGATACTGCAGCATGGACAAAAACAGATGCTCTACAGAAACATATTCATCTCCCATCTGTTTTGCTTCATCCTCGGCATGGATCAGCACCTGATTTAAGTCCTTGCCGATATAAACCTGACCGCCCTGCACCTTTACGCGCTTTGCCAGCGCCTGTTTGCTGCGGTCCACAAAATGCTCCTTCTGGATTTCCATCTTCTCGATCAGCTTTAAGATCAGGCTGTCTTCGATGGTCAGAAGGCTGTATAAAAGATGTTCTTCTTCGATCTCCTGATTGCCGTATTCATAGGCAAGCTTTTCACAGTTCTGCACTGCTTCTACGGATTTCTGGGTAAATTTGGAAATGTTCATACACAGCTCCCTCCTTACTCAATCTATCATGGTTTCGCCATTCGGCTCCTCTATTGGAACCTTCCGGCCGCTGTTGTTTGTTCTAGTGAAGCTATAACACTTCATCTGAATCCTACTATAGCACCAGCTATTAGCCACGTCAAGAGGTGAGTGCTAATTTTTTGAGATTTTTTTTGCAAACCTTGATTTTACGGGGTTTGCAACACTTTTTTTCCTTATAATCATCACTTTTTCTTGATTTGACACCATTTTGACACCAATTTTTTTATTTTTGGTGTCAACTAATTGCTACGCTTTCCAGCCTTGTGATTTCACTCTCAATTCTGGACATCTCACTTACATGGTTATATACGTCCATTGTTACATCTATGTGGGCGTGTCCCATAATATATTGAAGAACTTTTACGTCTATCCTCTTTTCTGCCATTCTGGTACAAGCCGTATGTCGCATAATGTGAGCGGATACCGTTGGTAACAATTCAGCATTTCTATGTTCAGTCTTTGCAATTTGAACTTCTTTTTTGTTATATGCGTCTACAATATTATATAAGATATTGTTTATTGCACTAGGCATGAGCGGTCTGCCGGACTTTGCCATGAAAATGAATCCTTTATAACCGTCTATCTCAACATCTTTTCCTTTTTGAAGCATAAAGTTTAATTTCTTTTGTTCTTCAAATGCTCTTTGTACATCTGATGTCATAGGGATAGTTCGGATTCCAGAATCCGTCTTTGGCGTGGAAATATGGAATTTATAGCCATCTCCTAAATCTTTATAAATCAACTGATGGTCAATACTTACCGCTTTTGTTCTGACATCTACATCTTCCCAAGTCAATCCAATCAGTTCTCCGCACCTTACACCAGTTCCTAACATGATTCTGAGCATTGGATAGTAGGTGTTGTATACTTGATTATTTTTCACAAATTCCAGCATTTTTTCCTGTTGTAAAACTGTTAAGGCAATACGTTCTTCTGCCTGTCTACCATAATCACTGATAGAAAACTTTGCCGGATTCTTGCGGATAATATCATCATCAACAGCCATTTCCAGTGCCGGATAAATCATATTGTTAATAAATTTTATTGTAGAATATGCGTATCCTGCTTTAGAAAGTTTTGAGTAAAACGATTTGATGTGTGATGGTAAAATCTGAACAACCTTGATGTTTCCAATTTCGTCTTTGACACGATTCTCCCATGTTTTCAGATAATTTGCTCTAGTAGATTCTTTCAGCTCCCTAGTGGACATATATCTTTCAAACAATTTATTAAGAGTAAGTTTTTTGATTGCTCCATCAGTTAAAATGTTATCTTCCAAGTCTTTTGCAATCTGCTTTTCCTTTTCCCTTAATTCCGGTAAATCCTTTGCATATACTGTCAGACGTTTTCCACTTCTTATATCTGTATAACGGTAACTATATCTACCATCTTTACGCCAGCTTTCGCCCTCTCTTAATTTTCTTCCTTTATGGTCTTTTCTGCTATTTGCCATGAGAAACATTCCTTTCTGTAATAGCCCCCTTTTTTGTTCTCATGACGTGGTTATGTCTATAAATATTATACCATATATCACAAGAAACATAAATGAAAAAGGGTGTTATTCTTCCAGATATGAGAGGTAATTTTTGACTTTTTCTACCGAATAAAGAACCCTACGTCCAATCACAATTTTTGCTCCTGCCTGTTCTCCAATCTTTCTTGCAGTAGCATGACCACAAGATAACATTGCAGACAATTTATCTATATTTACCGTTATCGGCTGTGAGGTTGGTCTTTCTTTTGTTTTGTTCATCTGTCAGCCCTCCTTTTACCGACCTGTATTATCGTCATTTTCTGCACACCAGTAAAAGTATCACTCTCCTTTATCATATGCTTTTTACAAGCAGTCAGACGGCTTCGGCAAGCTCCGCTGGTATCTCAACCATTCCCATTCCTGTGGGC
>ERZ827469.2789-NODE-2789-length-12486-cov-3.127102_pt1 | contig 12486 bp, 10 predicted proteins | sample MGYA00519917_ERZ827469 | MGnify/ENA primary metagenome ERZ827469 (study PRJEB31778, sample SAMEA3449314) | human gut metagenome | biome: human gut; feature: human-associated habitat; material: faeces | place: United Kingdom | collected 2010/2012 ... | reverse complement strand
TTAAATTGATACATTTTTAATAAAAAATTGTGTTGATTTCTTATGCCGGTAGGTGCGGGAACACCTATCGGCATTCTCAATAGGTTAACTTAGATCATTTTTCATAGGCATTTCGCTTTTAAGAATTAATACTTTATTTTATATAGATAATTTGTTTTTCATTATCTTTCTCATATTGGAAATCTATATTTTTCTGTAAGATACGAAGCGCATAATCTATTCCGTCGGTTTGTCTGAATTTCCCCGTAAAATTAATCTGCAATACATTTTTATTCTCTATCACTATTTTCACTCCGTAATACTTTTCAAAGTCTTTCATAATATTAGGAAAAGATTCGTCAGAGAAACAGATAAGCCCTTCTTTCCATCGATAAGGATTATAATCTTCCACTTTAGTCATTACAAACCGTCCTTTTTCTAATGACAATTTATGATCAGGCTTTAATATTACTGTTTGCGATGAATCTGCTTTCAAAGTGACCTTAACACTGCCATGCATCAATGTAGTTTCAAATTTTTCTGTTTCCGGATATGCATCCACATTAAACTTCGTACCTAATACTTCGATGCTATAAGCGTCTGTGTGCACTATAAACGGTCTGCTTTTATTCTTTTTCACATCAAAATAAGCTTCTCCTTTTAGTATAACGAAACGCTCCCGGCTGTTAAAAGAAGTCGGATATTGTATCGTTGTACATGCATTTAACCAAACATTACTACCATCGGGTAATGTGACATTGGTTCTTTGTCCTTCAGGAACAGAAATCGTACTCATTGCCACTGAATCCAGACCGGCTTTATACTCCTGATAGAAATAACTAAGCAGAAATGTCAATATTACAGTCATGGCAATTTTCAGCCACTCTATTTTTTTATAATGTGTAAAATTGAAAAAAGAGGTTTTCTTTACCGGAAGCGGATTATTAAGCATCAAGGCATCAAAAATTTTACGTTCCCTATAGAAGGCGCGCTCGTTTTCGTCTGATGCTTCTACCCAAGCCTTGACCCTTTGTCCTTCTTCTATGGAAACCTTTCCTTTATAAAAATTATATAGTAAATCTTTGTCCATGACAATGTATTAATGCCCCTTTATGTATAAGGCACTTCATGGGAAAGGTATCCTAGTGAAATTTCATCAAAAAATAAAGAAATAATGGAAAATAATCTTTTAGGTTAATCTGTAATGCCTTTAAAGCTTTACAAATATGAAAGTCTACACCTTTGGTTGTCATATTCATTAGAGCAGCAATCTCCTTATACGATTTGTTTTCATAACGGCTTAAAATAAATATTTTGCGTGTACGCTCCGGCAGTTTATCCAAAGTTTGCTGAATCAGCTCTTGCATCTCTTTGACTAAAAGTTCATAAGGTTCGCAAGCATCTAAAGAAACGATACGTGCATTGAGTTCCCACTCAATATATTTTCTAATATTTTCAGAATGTTCTTCCCGTATCTGCAAATGACGAAGATAATTAAGACTTTTGTTTTTTATGATGGTAAGTATATATGCAGGAATATTGGATACTTCAGATAAAGTATTTCTGTTTTCCCAATAATAAATTAACGCCTCTGTTGTTATATCTTCCGCTACATCCCAATCTCTGACATAGGTATTAGCAAAATTCAAAAAACGTGTCTGATAATCATTATATAGCTGATTAAAAGACATTTTATCTTTCGGATTAGTCTTAATATGCATTACATAGGATTAAAAGGTTCTAAAAATATTTTCATAAACATCGCACAAGACTCCTTCATTTCGTTGTGTATCTTTGACGTGCGAAGGTCACAAATTAATTATTAAACAAAGAACATTTAAAAAGATTTTAATATATAATATTATATATTATGATAGTAAAATGGCTAATTATCATTTATAATTTGCAAAAAACTTTACTTATACACTATCAACACATTAACCACTTTTTTAGGATACATACTCGTGAAAAAACAGATTTATACTCACTGACGGAGAAGGCCATACTTCTATTAGTTATATTCTAATAGATCTTCTGAACCTAGACTGATTCAGCATCAAGGATAAAGTGCAAATAAGAGTTCATATTCTAAAGTAATGTTATGAATATATCAGCACCTCAAGTCGCAAAGTTATATAAGTGTCTCAGGCAATATCTCTAAGTTAAAGACCTTTGGACTACGACTAAAAGTACCATAAAAATATAGAAATAGAACTTCAGCCGAATAAATAAAATACAAAGAAGAAAGTATAATTAAAAAACAATTCACAGCACATCCCTCTATGACAGTACCCAAGTAATTGACTGTCAGTTTGCATTCGATGGAAAAAATAAGTTCTCGCCAGGTCCTGAGAACTATTTATCCAGGAAAACGACAGTGATCGTTTCCCTGTCACTCTCCCTATCATTGTAGAAACGGGAAAAATCAGCACGCGGATAGGAGACATTGTCCGAGTGGAAGGCACTGCACAAGTCCTCGGCTTTTTAGAGAATAGTCCCAAAAGAAATGCCCCATCCAATGAAGGACAAGGCATTCCAATAATATTATGGATACATTTATACGATGCTAAGTATCCGTCAAAAGAGTATTTAAAATAGCTCCTTTAAATACCCAGTGACTTCTTCACTGCTTCTACTTTTTCAGTAGCTTCTGCATCGGCAGTAGCAAAACAGTTGCGGCATCCCATCTCACCTTTCACTTCGATATAGAATTTGATCTTCGGCTCCGTTCCTGACGGACGAACAGATACTTTTCCACCGTCTTCTGTGAAATATTGCAGTACATTCGATGGTTCCGGCATATCGATGTCAGTCACATGGCCCGCTGCGTCGGTTTGTTTCAGAGTCTTGTAATCTTTCGACAGAACCACTTTCGAACCACCCAACTCTTTCGGAGGGTTAGCACGGAAATTCTCCATCATGGCTTTAATCTCTTCCGCACCGCTCTTACCCGGTTTCACAACGTTTACAGTAAATTCCTTAGAGAATCCATATTCAACGTAGATGTCCATCAGCAACTGATACAGAGTCTTTCCGTTATCCTTGGCCCAAGCAGCCACTTCGGCAATCAGGCAGCAAGCAGAAACAGCGTCTTTATCACGAACAAAGTCCTCAGCCAGGAAGCCATAGCTTTCTTCACCACCGCCGATGTATTTCTTCTTGCCTTCACACAAACGAATTTCACGGGCAATCCATTTGAAACCGGTGTAGCAATCGAGCATCTCAATGTGATTCTTATCGGCAATCTTCTTGATCAGTTCGGTAGTAACGATAGTTTTCACACAAAATTCATTACCGGTCATTTTGCCCAGTTTGTTATATTGAGTGATGATGTAATAAAGATACATCAGACAAGTCTGGTTACCATTAATCAATACCCATTCGCCTTTATCGTTCTTACAAGCGATACCTACGCGGTCGGCATCCGGGTCGGAAGCCATTACAAGGTCGGCATCAATTTCTTTAGCCAGATTAAGAGCCATCGTCAAAGCTTCCGCATTCTCCGGATTCGGAGAGACAACTGTCGGGAAGTTACCGTCCTTAATCATCTGCTCGGGCACGGTATATACGTTCTCGAATCCCCACATCTTCAGTGCACGCGGAATCAGCATCATGCCTGTACCGTGGATCGGAGTGTATACAATCTTCATATCTTTATGGCGGGCGATCGCTTCAGGATCGATAGAAACAGTCTTCACCATATCCAGATATATCTTATCGACATCTTCTCCGATGATCTGAATCAGATCCGGGTTACCCTGGAACTTGATATCGGCAGCAGAAGCAATCTTATTCACTTCATCGATAATGCCCTTATCGTGCGGAGCCAGTACTTGCGCACCGTCGTCCCAATAAGCCTTATAACCGTTGTATTCTTTCGGGTTGTGTGAAGCAGTCAGGATAATGCCGCTCTGGCAACCGAGATGACGGATGGCAAAAGACATCTCCGGAGTGGGACGCATCTCTTCGAACAAATATACCTTAATGCCATTGGCCGAGAAAATATCCGCAGAGATCTTGGCAAACAGAGAACTGTTGTTACGGCAATCGTATCCGACTACAACCGAAATCTGTTTCATATCTTTAAAGTTTGCGTTCAGATAGTTAGAGAGTCCCTGGGTAGCAGCTCCGACAGTATAGATGTTCATACGATTGGTACCTACGCCCATGATCCCACGGAGTCCGCCCGTACCAAACTCGAGATCTTTGTAAAAGGCCTCGATCAATTCTGTCTTATCTTCGTTCTCCAGCATGCGTTTCACTTCAGCCTGAGTTTCGGCATCATACGCCGGGGTCAGCCACTTTTCGGCTTTCTCAGTCACCTGTTTGATTAGTTCTTCATTCCCCATGGTTCTATCTATATTTTAGAGATTAATAATTAGTTTATTTAAAATACAAATGTAAAAGAATAAGTTTGAAATTCCTATCTTTTAGTCAGAAAACTCTTTGGAAGCGATTATTCGGTTACCTTATAGCGTTCTCCTGTTTGCTTCACATACTCTTCGAGGAATTCCTTTGAATAGCCCGGACGTACCACGCCTGCGGGTTGACCAATGGCATTACGCTCGAACTTGCCGTCCTTCATCTTACGGATGACACCATCATTGTACTTCACAATGATAAATTCACCCAAACGTTTCCAAGTATCGAAAGTGCTTTGCGCTGTCATGTCGGTATAGTTGGTCAGAAACTTCACAGCCGTTTCCGGACTCTTCTCGTACAACTTAACAGCAGCTGCTTCAATACCTTCCTGTGCCTCGTTGAAGGTGGTTTCAAGTTCGTTCTGCGTAGCACGTACATCGCCGATCATCAAATCGTAGCGGGGATATACCATGTTGGCCACCCAGTTGAAAATCCAAAAAGCGGAGTTCCAAGAGAAGGTGATGTAATCGGCACCGTCTACACGCGTATAGCATACCGGAGCTTTGGTAGTACAACAATATACGGGAGTGAAAACAGTCATGTTGGCATCATCCGTACCAAACCAAAGCACACCGCCTACAGCATCGGGAAGATTGGCACGCATCTGAGCCACAAAAACGAAACCGCTCTGTTGTGTAGAGATGGGACGCTCATTGAAATACTCCTGGTCGCCTACCTTGAAAGTCAGCGGAGAGAGGCGGTAAGGTGTTTTATAAGGCCCGGCACCAAAATCATTGCTGATGTCGAGGGCAGTTCCTTCATAATGGTCGCGCATGGCATTCTTTACATCCTGAACGGAGAGTTTGCGTTTCGGCTTTACGAACAGAGGCATAGGGTCATTGGTCTTTCCTTGGATATAAGGCAGATAGGCTTCACCTTGGTCGGTAAACATATTGAAGTAGCTCCACACACGGGCTTCACAGAAACGGCGGGCACCGAAATCGAGCGGTGCATAAGCATCGGCAAAGCTGAAGTCTTTGTTCACACCGCTGAAATATCCTTTTTCGCGGGCAAAAGAAATAACGTCATTAGAATACATGCAGTTGGCCTTGTCAGCCATATCGAACTGATGGATGCGCGACTGGTTGGCATGTGCCGAAATGCAGTCGTCCGGCACTCGGACAGCTACCCATACGGCTCCCCGGATGCCGGGACCTTTACCTATCATCTCCATAATCCATATTTCATTGGGATCGGCAATGGTGAACGACTCGCCACTGCTGTAATATCCGTATTCCTGCACCAGTTCAGTCATCACCTTGATGGCTTCACGGGCAGTACGCGAACGTTGCAAACCCACGTAAATCAGGCTTCCGTAGTCGATAATTCCCAACGTATCCACCAATTCGGGACGGCCTCCAAAAGTCGTCTCACCGATGGTTACCTGAAACTCGTTCATATTACCGATTACATTATAAGTCTGGCGTGCCTGTTCGATCTGTCCCAGATATTTGCCGGTATCCCATTCGTGAATATCCATCATGGTGCCTTTGGGATATGTGGCTGCCGGATAGTGATACAGCTCGCCAAAGAGTCCGTACGAGTCGGCCGAATAGGAAACGATGGTTGAACCGTCAGTAGACGCATTCTTGCCGACAATTAAGTTAGTACAGGCGAAGGTTTCCGCCACTGCCGCTGTCAGAAGAGCGGCAAAGAGAAAGATTCTTTTCATATAATAAATTATTAATACATTGTCTTTATTCTGTCTTTATCCGGAAAGCTACCAGACAAAGGTGGCTCGAACCGTTGTTTCGTTTCCGCAATCGTCTGTCGCAGTCATTACTACGGTGTGACGTACCCCCTTCTTGACATGCTTAGGATCGAGCTTACACTCCCAATGGGATTTGGTCAAGTTGGGACGTCCGAACAAGGCAAATTTTCCATCGATAGTTCCACGATAGGCACGGATGCCGGTTTCTTTGTCCTTCAACCTGTAAACGACCTTCCCATTACGGCCCCAGGTATTCTTACCTACCGGGGTAATTTCGGGGGGCACTGTGTCTACAGCAACCGTATAAGTTCCCAATTCACGGATTCGGGTCTTCATAAATCCATCCTCGTAAGTACCTCCGGCACTGTACATACTTCCTTTGGGAGTGACACGTGCCACATAATACTTGGTGCTGTCGGCAACCGGCTGACGTCGGAGACCAATACGCAACTCACATTCCCCGTGCAACGGCACTTTCTCGTCATTCAGCTGATAAGTATAGGCTATCGCCCCACTATCGGAATGCACTTCGTAGTTGAGAGGCACATTATCGTATAACATTCCCCGGGGAACGGTAAGGGTCAATCCGGGTTCTTGCAGAAAGTTCGTCTTATCCCAGGCAAAGAAATATTTCTCCCGATGCCCAAGCGGCTGAATCGGCTGTCTCTTTCCACGCACCGTAAAACGGTAGCGGGAAGTATTGCCGAAAGCATCCTTCAATTCGTATTCAAACTTATAATCCCGCTCTTCATCAATGGTGACCAGTCCCCGGTTGTCGTTCGAAGCCCGAAGCATGCGGAGCGTATTGCCCGGATCAATAAACGACTTCATATATTGTCCGCAGGTCCAAGAGTTTATCATCCGGTTTTCATCCGGTGAAAAACGGTCGACCACACTGCGGAACACTTCCGTACCGTCCACTCTAAGCACAACGGTATGCACTCCGTAACGGTTGTGCACACCATCCATATAATCGTAGGCCTTAATGCCCGACCCGATCACTCCCCATGCCTCGATGGGACGCACTGTGTTTATCGGGAAGCTCTGCCGTTCCGGGCTCCCTCCCACTACCCCACTTCCCGGCTGTGGAAACAGCATGATTCCTTCTGCCCGGGGAGCGGTGTTATCTTTTATTTTCGACTTGAAAAAGGGCATCGGATCAATCGATTCACCGGTAGCGGTCTCCATCACATCCAGATGCAGATGCGGGCCGAATGAATAACCGGTATTACCACTCCAGGCTATTTGCTGCCCGGCCTTCACCGGATATTCACCCGGCTCGGGAACAATCTCGACTTCCCAATCTTCTTTTTCATATTGCAATTTCTCCACTCTCCGGGCAATATCGGGCATGAAACCGCTCAAGTGCCGGTTGATTGTCGTATAACCGTTGTTATACACCACATCGAGTACATGTCCCGACCCATTGGTGACGCGAATACGGGAAATATATCCGTCGGCGAGCGCACGTACCGGTTTGCCAATGACACCCTGAGTCTTGAAATCGAGCCCTCCATGAAAATGGTTAGCCCGGATTTCTCCGAAGTTGCCGCTCAGAGTCAGTGTAAAGTCAAATGGAGGAACAAAAGTAGCCTGCTTCACATCTTGTGAATGTCCCTGAATGCTGCAGGCAAGCATCAAGGCAACTATATACTGTTTCATGTAGTTTGCTTAAAATGGAATCTTTGCAAAAATACATCATTCCTGCCATATTAGAAAACAGAAGGGTGGATTTTATTCCTATCCGTCACCCTACTATCATTCTGCTGTAAAACATCCCTACATGGATAACAACGTAAGCAGAATTTTCCTACATTGTGCCATGTTTAACCCTTAATAGAGTAACGTTATGATTATCGGAGTACCTAAGGAGATTAAGAACAACGAGAACCGTGTGGGCATGACGCCCTCGGGAGTTGCCGAGTTAGTGAAACGCGGGCATACTGTATACATACAGCACACCGCAGGAGAGAACAGTGGTTTTCAGGACGAGGCATATACAGCCGTAGGAGCACAAATACTGCCCACTATGGAAGAGACATACGCTATGGCCCAGATGATAGTAAAAGTAAAAGAACCTATCGCACCGGAGTACAGACTGATCCGCAAAGGACAGTTGTTGTTCACTTATTTCCATTTCGCTTCCGATAGAGAGTTGACTCTTGCCATGATAGAGAACGGCTCGGTCTGCCTGGCTTACGAAACAGTGGAAAAAGCCGACCATTCTCTCCCGCTGCTGATACCTATGAGTGAAGTAGCAGGACGCATGGCCATACAGGAAGGTGCCCGTTTTCTGGAAAAGCCACAAGGTGGAAAAGGCATTTTGCCGGGTGGTGTACCGGGGGTAAAGCCGGCAAAAGTGTTAATCCTGGGTGGAGGGATCGTAGGTAGTAATGCGGCCCAGATGGCAGCCGGATTGGGAGCCGATGTCACAATTGCAGACATCAACCTGAGCCGTCTTCGCTACCTGAGCGAGACGTTACCGAAAAATGTAAAAACACTATATGCCTCGGAAGTGAGGCTGAAAAAAGAGTTGCCGGACGTAGATCTTGTAGTAGGTTCGGTACTGATTCCGGGAGACAAGGCTCCGCACCTGATCACCCGTGATATGCTGAAAATGATGCAACCGGGTACGGTATTGGTAGATGTAGCCATCGACCAGGGAGGATGTTTCGAGACTTCGCATCCCACAACTCATAGTGAACCGACGTATGTAGTCGATGGAATCGTACATTATGCTGTAGCCAATATTCCGGGGGCAGTGCCTTACACCTCTACATTGGCATTGACCAACGCCTCTCTGCCCTATGTCATAGCATTGGCAAACAAAGGATGGAGAAAGGCATGCAAGGAAGATCCGGCGCTGGCTCTAGGTCTGAATGTGGTAGAAGGGAAAGTGGTATATCGAGCGATAGCCGATGTATTCGGCCTGAAATACGAGCAATTGAACTTAGAATAAAAGAGTTTCACCACGGAGTAACAGAGGGTTAAGCGTCATTATTCTACCCTGTGATTAGCCCGTGGTGAAATCCGCAGTGCTTCTCCCGGCACTGTTTATAACCCGGCAGAACGTATCTTGTCCGAAGCCCTCCGGTATCCTTCTAAAAGTTCTTTCATCACTTCGTCCACACTTTGTCTACGGCGGAACAGGGCAGCAACCTGTCCTATCTCGAGTTCTCCTTCCTCCAGGTCTCCTTCAAAGATTCCTTTCTTGGCACGACCTCTACCCAACAGTTCACGAAGTTCCTCGGCAGAAGCCCCCCGTCCTTCAGCGGCCTCTACCCTATCACGAAACGAATTGGTCACAAGCCGGGTCGGTGCGAGTTTTTTGAGCAATAATTTGGTATCGCCTTCGTTCAGCCGCAAGCAATACTCTTTAAAAATGTCGCTTGCCGAACTTTCATCCGTCAAAGCAAAACGGGTGCCCATCTGAACTCCTTCGGCTCCCAACGCCATCAGGGCAAAAATCGCCTCTCCCGTACCAATGCCTCCGGCTGCAATCAAAGGTAAAGTGGTGGCTTCACGCACTGCCGGAATCAGGCAAAGAGTTGTAGTCTCTTCCCGCCCGTTATGTCCGCCGGCTTCAAATCCTTCAGCCACTATGGCATCGACTCCCGCCTCTTCACATTTCATGGCAAATTTGGAGGAAGAAACGACATGTGCCACTGTGATGCCGCGCTCTTTCAACCATCCGGTCCACGTTTTCGGATTTCCGGCGGAGGTAAATACGATTTTGACGCCTTCCTCCACCACGATGTTCATGATTTCCTCTATCTGTGGGTACATCAACGGAATATTTACCCCGAAAGGTTTGCCGGTAGCCGCCCGGCATTTACGAATATGTTCACGCAAAACGTCGGGATACATCGAACCGGAGCCTATCAGTCCCAGACCACCGGCATTACTGACAGCCGAAGCAAGCTTCCAGCCGCTACACCACACCATACCTCCCTGAATAATGGGATACTGAATACCGAAAAGAGAAGTAATTCTGTTCATAGTTATATCGTTTTTTGAAAAAGGAACAAGGATGCCTTTGTTTATCTTTTAACAAATTCAGTGCACAATCGGTTCAGGAAGCAGCACTGTTGTTGAATCGCCATAAGCCTTCAGCACCTCCAACGTGCGCGATCTCCGGTTGCGTCCCTTCTTGTCCCAGAAGTCCTTTGTAAAAATGGTCATTAAATCAAGTCCGCCAATCATACCTCCATTCACGGTCACGCCGCTTTTTCCAAGTTTCATGGCAGAGGTATGTACCATGCTCTGCGTAGGCACCATCATTCCATTGGCACGTTCGCCAAACAGATTATGCCTCAATCCACTGGAACGTATCTCTTCGTATGAACTGCGTATACCTTTATCATATACATTCTTAGCCCAGTTGGAAGGAACCGTCTGATACAACTCGACAAACGGATCTCCCCTCCATGTATCGGCATCTACCCGAATCTTCTTTTGATAAATAGGATCCCAATTATATTTGGTATTGGCCGTATAGGGACGGAGGGTCAGCACCACCTTCTTCTTTTCAAGTACCTGCGGAAGCGTTTCATCCAATCTCAGACCGGGCCGTTCCTTCGACATTTTAGGAACAGTCGGCGAACTGTTGAAATCAATCTGTTTCACAGCATCCATATTCAGCTTAATATCCTCTTTGCCATTCAGGATGCGCTGCAGATTCACCGAATCTTTCGCGGTCCATTGGGCATGAAGGGTCACTGCCATCCCTAAAGACAGCATCAGAAAGACAATACGTTTCATCTGATTTAATTTTTTACCACCAACGGTATCCGCTTCCGCAAAGGGGCTCGTCAAAGCATGCGTCGATGGTCCATGCCGTACGAGGATACTGTCTGTTTTCCCACCAGCGACGGTATCGGGCAGCAGCATCGAGCAACTCTTCATCAGTCAGGAAATAGATACCTTCATAGTTCTCGGCATTGGCTCTCACCATTTTGCAGCCAAACGAAGCATAATGACCTAACCGGATGGTTTCCACAACCCACAACATACATTCACCCAAGCGGACCTTGCCACTATAATAAGCAGACACCGGCGGAAGCGGAAAAGAAGTGATCAAAGTCAGATCTTCGGCATAATTGAGCAATGTCGGAATATCCTTCTCCGTAAATTTAGGTACTTCTACAAAGCCCTTCGGACTCTTGGTATTATAATTTCCCGCTTTGAGTTGCCTTACGAAAAGGTCTACATCGGGGTTGTTGTAATCTAATGTCTCTTCGCTGCAACTTACGCAAGTAAGCAATGACAGAACAAGTGTGAGCAGCATTAAAAATGTTTTTTTCATAACATCCGTACTAAATGGTTAATAGGTCATACGCAGACCGCAAATCAGGTTAAAATTCGTAGGCCTCGCCGAACGTACTGTTTCCAGTTTGGAGTCTGTCTTGAAATGGTGCGTTACTCCCGGTTCGGCAAATAAAGCCAGTTTATCATTAATCTTATAATTCATTCCTACGCCCGCAGTCAGAGCCAGCTGCACAGGTTCATTCTTAAAACTGTTATCCGGCGCTCCCGCTATGCACTTATCTGCAACTCCGCCTACCGAAGCATATAGATCAAATTTGGGAGTTTCCGCCAGCGTCACATTCAGTTTTACGGGAATTCCCAGATAATGCAGATTCTGTTCGGCACGCAGGTTTGAATACAATAAACCGGTTTCGACAGCTAAATGTTTATTTATTTTTTTCTCTACCGTCAGTCCGGCAGTTACGGGCATCTTGTACTTACCGTTAGCGGCAGGCAAAGCGGTACCCACAGCAGCTTTCACAGCCCATGTCCTCGATTTGTCCGCCACAACTGTGTGATCGTCCGGCCGGGGTCCATCAGCAGAACTTGCCAAAGCCCCACCTTCTCCACCAGCTTGCCAATAACTTTTGTCCGGATGATTATTTTGTCTCCTGCGTGTAGTCGTAGAAGAGAAACTGAATGACATGGAGACTGTAACCGATACCGAATCATCTTCCTCTCCCGATGATTGTGCCAAAACACCGGAACGCTTGGGAGCCGGTTTACCCAAAACCGGTTCGGAGCGCATAGGGGCAAAATCCTGTTTCACCACGTCTCCATCCAGATGTGTTGTATTTCCGCTGACAACCGCCACTTGGGTAAAAGCTTCTTCTATCTCCGCTTTCGGAGAGAAGAACCAGAAAGCAGCCGACGAAGCAGCCAATACCAGCAGTACGGAAGCTGCTGCCGCTACACGAAAGAAAACTACTTTCCGGTGATGGCTGCGCACCATCATCTCAGAATTCAGTTCTTCCCAGAAACCGTCCCGCACGGTCATTTCGGCATTTCCCAGACGGGAACGGAACAGATCGGTTATTTCATCATTTTCTTTCTTCATGATTTCTATA
>ERZ827469.2788-NODE-2788-length-12490-cov-5.068597_pt1 | contig 12490 bp, 8 predicted proteins | sample MGYA00519917_ERZ827469 | MGnify/ENA primary metagenome ERZ827469 (study PRJEB31778, sample SAMEA3449314) | human gut metagenome | biome: human gut; feature: human-associated habitat; material: faeces | place: United Kingdom | collected 2010/2012 ... | reverse complement strand
TCTCGGCCAGGGCCTTGGTGTCGCCGATCAGGCCGAGAATGTGGGTGTCGCTGCCCTTGGAGTCGTTGATCTGCAGCCCCATATCCTGCAGCTCGTGGCAGAACTCGCGGACCTGTGCGTCGGGGGCATTCTGTTTCAGTACAATGATCATGGTGGTCGTCTCCTTATCCTTCTCACACAAACGGCACAGGAGACCGGCTCCATTGCCGCGATTTATTTTCGTGAAGTTCAGTTTCCTGAAGCATGGGCCTATGATAACACTTCAGGGAACTGAAGTCAAGAGAAATTTTGAAATTTAGGAAAGAAAGTGGTAGAATAGGGGCAGCCTGAGAGGGCAAGGAGTTTACAAGGAGCGATAACGATGGGAAAAGAAGCAAAAACGAATGCCATGCGCATCCTGGAACGGGCCAAGGTGCCCTATACAGCCCACGAATATGCCCACGAGGAGGGCGTGGCGGTGGACGGCGTGACCGTGGCCGCCAGCATGGGGAAGGACCCGGCCTGCGTATATAAGACGCTGGTGACCCAGGGCAGCAGCAAAAACTACTTTGTGTTTGTCATCCCGGTGGCGGCCGAGCTGGATCTGAAAGCCGCCGCCCGCAGCGTGGGCGAAAAGAGCGTGGCGATGATCCATGTAGCCGACATCAACAAGGTCACCGGCTATGTGCGCGGCGGCTGCAGCCCCGTGGGCATGAAGAAACAGTACAAGACCGTGTTCGACGAGAGCGTCCTCGCACAGGAAAAAGTGTATGTTTCCGGCGGGCGCATCGGCACCCAGGTGTGCTGTGCTCCGGCGGACCTCGTCCGTGCCGCCCGGGCCACCACGGCAAAGATCATCTTCTGAACCGGGCGGAAAAGTACGTCTTTTGGGGCAAAGACGGGTTGGAAGATTTTGCGGAAAATATACTCAAACCATAAGTCGTACTTAAAAAGAAAAACGATGGCGAAACTGCACAAAACTTTTGAAAGTTTTTTGGCGCATGGAAACACAAGGGAGAATTTGCCGCAACACCCTTTGCAAAGCCATTATTTTGCCGTAAACTGTATGTAGCACAGGGACGGTCACCCCATAGAACGGGCCCCGCACCCTGCAGAAATGTCAGCACAGAAACTGCGGAGGAAGAGATCCATGAAAAAGACGCTGCCGGGTCGCATGGAACGAAACAATATTCGTGCATGTCAGGGGCATCGTGCAGCTTCGTGCAAGGCATGGGAACAGAATACGCAAAAATAAAGGCTGTGGTGCAGGTGTACCACTGCCTTTTTTGTTTGTCAGAAGTGGAAAGAGAGGGTTTGGATTATGGTTCGTAAAGTTGCTGTGATCATGGGTTCCGACAGCGATTGGCCGGTGGTCAAGGGGGCCTGTGCCCAGCTCAAAGCGCTGGACATCCCCTTTGAAGCACACATCCTGTCGGCACACCGCACGCCCGCCGAGGCGGCTGCGTTTGCCAAGAGCGCAAAGGCCAACGGCTTTGGCGTCATTCTGTGCGCGGCCGGCATGGCAGCCCATCTGGCCGGAGCCTTTGCCGCCAACACTACGCTGCCGGTGATCGGCATCCCCATGAAGGGCGGTGCCATGGACGGTCTGGATGCCCTGCTGGCCACCGTGCAGATGCCCAGCGGGTTCCCCGTTGCGACCGTGGCGCTGAACGGTGCCAAAAATGCAGCCTATCTGGCTGTGGCGATCCTCGCCGTGGCTGATGACGCGCTGGCTGAAAAGCTGGATGCGTTCCGGGCTGACACCGCCGCCGCCATTGCAAAAAAGGACGCAGCCATCGCCGCTGAGGCCGCCGCGCTGTAAGTCCGTCACACTTGTTTATCCATCATCAATCTTTAAAAGGAGCGTTTATCATGAACTACGAAGTCAAAGAGCAGCTGTACGAGGGCAAGGCAAAGCAGGTTTTCTCCACCAATGATCCCGAGATCGTCATGGTCCACTATAAGGACGATGCCACCGCCGGTGACGGCGAGAAGAAGGGCACCATCCGCGACAAGGGCATCGTCAACAACAAGCTGTCCAACGCTCTGATGCAGAAGCTGGAAAAAGAGGGCATCCCCACCCATTATGTCGAGGAAGTCAACGACCGCGACACCTTCGTGAAGAAGGTCGAGATCGTTCCTCTGGAGGTCATCGTGCGCAATGTTGCCGCCGGTCATTTCAGCCTGCGCATGGGCGTGCCCGAGGGCAAGGTTTTCAAGACCCCCATTCTCGAGTACAGCTACAAGAACGATGATCTGCATGATCCGTTCATCAACCACTACTACGCTCTGGCCCTTGATCTGGCCACTCAGGAGGAGCTGGACACCATCGCCAAGTACGCCTTCAAGGTCAACGAAGTGCTGAAGAAGATCATGCTGGACGCCAACATCCGTCTGGTCGACTTCAAGCTCGAGTTCGGCCGCCTGCCTGACGGCACCATCATTCTGGCAGACGAGATCAGCCCCGACACCTGCCGCTTCTGGGATGCCACCACCGGTGCCCATCTGGACAAGGACCTCTTCCGCCGCAACATGGGCGGTGAGGCCGACGCTTATCAGGAGGTCATGAAGCGTCTGTTGGGCTAAGCCATTTTTACAGGTGAGGTGCAGCGTGGCCTGCCCCTAGGCTGCCGCACATTCCATTATGCGCCTTTTCCGTAGGGGTGCATTCCATATGCGCCCGCAAGAGGCATCTTACCCCGGGCGGATATAGAATTCGCCCCTACGGTATTTTACATTCCGATAAATGGAGCAAAAGATGAGCGAATTTTCCCATTATGCCGAGGGCCTGCACGAGGAGTGCGGCGTCTTTGGTATCTACGATAAAACCGGCGCGACCGATATGGTCAGCGCCGTCTACAGCGCATTGTACGCGCTGCAGCACCGCGGGCAGGAGAGCTGCGGCATCGCCCTGAATGTGGACGGTGTGCTTTCCGGCTACCGCGATTTGGGCCTTGTCAGCGAGGTTTTCACCAAGCGCGTGCTGGAGGAACTGCCGCATGGTGCCAAGATGGCCACCGGCCATGTGCGCTATGCCACCGCCGGTCAGCGCAGCCGGTCCAACGCGCAGCCGATGATCCTGCATCACTGCAAGGGTGCCATGGCTGTCTGCCACAACGGCAATCTGGTCAACGCCCCCAAGCTGCGCCGCAAGCTGGAAATGAGCGGTTCTATCTTCCACGGCACCTCCGACACCGAGGTAATTGCCTACCTGCTGACCCAGAACCGTCTGCTGACCCCCAATATTGAGATGGCTGTCAGCCGCACGATGGATGATATTGAGGGTGCTTACAGTCTGGTCATCATGACCCACACCAAGCTTATCGCCGCGCGCGACCCGCACGGCTTCCGCCCGCTCTGCATCGGCGAGCTGCCCGATGGCTCCGGCTGGGCCTTCGCCAGTGAGAGCTGCGCGCTGGATGCAGTGGGTGCCAAGTTTGTGCGCGATGTCAAGCCCGGTGAGATTGTGATTGCCGACCACGAGGGTCTGCGCAGCATCGAGGATCACTGCGGCACCGCCCCCCACACCCTGTGCGTGTTTGAGTACATCTACTTTGCCCGCCCCGATTCCATCATCGAGGGCACCTGCGTGCATGAGGCCCGCCTGCAGGCCGGCCGTTTCCTTGCGCAGGAGCATCCTGTAGAGGCCGATGTTGTCATCGGCGCACCGGATTCCGGTCTGGACGCCGCGCTCGGCTATGCGCAGGAGAGCGGTATCCCCTACGGCGTTGGCTTTATCAAGAACAAGTATGTCGGCCGCACCTTTATCCAGTCCACTCAGGCTCAGCGTGAGAGCAGCGTGCGCATCAAGCTGAACGCCATCTCCGCTACCGTCAAGGGCAAGCGCGTTGTGCTGGTCGATGACTCGATCGTGCGCGGCACGACCAGCGCCCGCACCATCCGCCTGCTGCGCGAGGCCGGTGCCAAGGAAGTGCATTACCGCATCAGCGCCCCGCCCTTTGCCCACCCCTGCTACTTCGGCACCGACATTCCTGACGAAAAGGATCTGATTGCCACCGGCCACACGGTCGAGGAGATCAACGAGATGGTCGGCTCCGATTCGCTGGGCTACCTGAGCATTGAGCATGTTCAGCAGTTGGGCATCCACAGCAGCTGCGGCTACTGCACCGGCTGCTTTACCGGCAAATATCCGGTCAACCCGCCCACCGAGACGATGGAGATCATCTACGACAAGCCGTTGAGCGTGTCGAACCCGAATAAGAAATTGTAACCGCAGGAGCGCATTTCCTATGCGCCTGCAAACGGCAATCTCACCCACGGGCGGATAGGGAATCCGCCCCTACGAATCCATTCGCAAGGGAGATATTTCGATTATGGAAAAAAGTTATTCTGCCAGCTACGCCGCTGCGGGCGTGGATATTACCGCCGGATACCGCTCAGTAGAGCTGATGAAGCAGTATGTTGCCCGCACGATGACGGAGAACTGCATTGGCGGTTTGGGCGGCTTCGGCGGTCTGTTTGAGCTGGACTGCACCGGCATCGAGCATCCGGTCCTGATCTCCGGCACGGACGGCGTCGGCACCAAGCTGCGCATCGCCATGCTGCTGGACAAGCATGACACCATCGGCATCGACTGCGTGGCCATGTGCGTCAATGATGTCATCTGCGCCGGTGCCAAGCCGCTGGTCTTTTTGGATTACATTGCCTGCGGCAAGAACATCCCTGAGAAGATTGCCGAGATCGTCAAGGGCGTAGCCGAGGGTTGCGTGCAGGCGGGCTGCTCTCTGGTAGGCGGCGAGACCGCCGAGCATCCCGGCATGATGCCGGAGGAGGAGTACGATCTGGCCGGCTTCACCGTTGGCGTTGTGGATAAGGCCAAGATCCTTGACAACTCCACGATGCAGCCCGGCGATGTCATAATTGCCCTGCCCTCCACCGGTGTACACTCCAACGGCTTCTCGCTGGTGCGCAAAATTTTTGACATCGACAATGACCCCGATGTGCTGAAAAAGACCTTTGACGGCATGGACAAGCCGCTGGGCGAGGCCCTTCTGGCCCCCACCAAGATCTATGTCAAGCCGGTTCTGGCTGTCATGGACGAGGTCACGGTCAAGGGTGTGTCCCACATCACGGGCGGCGGCTTCTATGAGAATATCCCCCGCAGCCTGAAGAAGGGCTGTGCCGCCCGCATCGCCAAGGCCGATGTGCGCACCCCTGCCCTGTTTGAGGTAATGCAGCGCGAGGGCGGCATCACCGAGCATGACATGTTCAACACCTTCAACATGGGTGTCGGCATGGTGCTGACCGTCGCCGCTGAGGATGCGGACAAGACCATCGAGATTCTGCAGGCCAACGGTCAGGACGCCTACCGTCTGGGCACCATTGTTGAGGGTGACGGGGTCGAGCTGGTATGAAGCGTGTAGCGGTACTGGTATCGGGCGGCGGCACCAACCTGCAGGCCCTGCTGGAAAGTGAGCGCCGCGGCGAAAACCCTGACGGAAAAATCACGCTGGTCGTTGCCAGCAAGCCCGGCGTGTACGCGCTGGAGCGGGCCGCCAATTTCGGCGTGGAGAGCGCTGTTGTCAGCCGTAAGGAGTATGCAGACAGCGCCGATTTTGACGCTGCCCTGCTGGGCGTTTTGCAGGCCCATGACATTGATGTGGTCGTGCTGGCAGGCTTCCTGAGCGTGCTGGGCGAAAAGGTCATTGCGGCCTACCGCAACCGAATCCTGAATGTCCACCCGAGCCTGATCCCCAGCTTCTGCGGTCCCGGTTTCTATGGGCTGAAGGTTCATGAGGCTGCGCTGGCCCGCGGCGTCAAGCTGACCGGTGCCACCGTCCATCTTGTCAACGAGGAATGCGATGGCGGGCCGATCCTGCTGCAGAAGGCTGTGGCTGTACAGCCCGGTGACACCCCCGAGACTTTGCAGAAGCGCGTCATGGTCGAGGCCGAGTGGCAGCTATTGCCCAAGGCGCTGGCCATGGTGTGCAGTGACGAGGTATAAACCATGAAAAAGAACATCTATAAATATCTTGCCGGGAACGACTACCCCGGCCGCGGCATTGTGCTGGGGCAGAGCCCCGATGGCCAGAAAGCATTTGTTGCCTATTGGATCATGGGCCGCAGCGCCAACAGCCGCAACCGCGTGTTTGAGCCGATCACGGGCGGCATCCGCACGGTAGCTGCCGATCCCGCCAAGCTCGAGGATCCGCATCTGATCATCTACAATGCGGTGCTGACCCTGCGGGAGACCACCGTTGTGACCAATGGCGACCAGACCGACACGATTGCACAGTTCATGAACGGCAATCTCTTCCCCGGCTACAGCTTTGAGGCAGCGCTGGCCACCCGCACCTATGAGGATGATGCCCCCAATTTTACGCCGCGCATCTCCGGCGTGGTGGATATGCGCCGCGGCGGCTACAAGCTCTCCATTGTCAAATCCAACGAGGGCAACGCCGCCAGCGTCCAGCGCCAGACCTTCGACTACCCCCAGCCTGTGGCCGGTGAGGGACATTTCATCAGCACCTATGTCAAAAACGGTGCGCCCATCCCCAGCTTTGCGGGGGAGCCGCTGCGCGTTGCCATCGACACGAACGATGCCGACCAGTTTGCCAAGCAGCTGTGGGCCAGCCTGAATGATGACAACAAGGTCAGCCTCTTTGTGCGCAGCATTGCACTGGAGACCGGCAGCTATGAGGATATTATTCTGAACAAATACACCGCTGTGGAGGGCTAACATGAACGAATTTCAGCTGAAATACGGCACCAACCCCAACCAGAAGCCTGCCCGCATCTATATGGCTGACGGCTCCGAGCTGCCAGTACAGATTTTGAACGGCCGCCCCGGCTACATCAACTTTCTGGATGCCTTCAACTCCTGGCAGCTGGTGCGCGACCTGAAGAAGGCGCTGGGCCTGCCCGCCGCTGCCAGCTTCAAGCATGTCTCCCCCGCCGGTGCGGCCATCGGCCTGCCTCTGGATGACACGCTGCGCGCCATGTATCACATTGCGCCCGAGACCGAGCTTTCCCCGCTGGCCTGCGCCTATGCCCGCGCCCGCGGTGCCGACCGGATGTCCAGCTTCGGCGACTGGATCGCACTTTCCGATGTCTGCGATCTGGCCACCGCCAAGCTCATCCAGCATGAGGTTTCCGACGGCATCATTGCCCCCGGCTACGATGCCGATGCCCTCGAGGTCCTCAAGGGCAAGAAGAAGGGCAACTACAACATCGTTGCCATCGACCCCGGCTATGAGCCGCAGCCTCTTGAGACCCGCACCGTCTTTGGCGTGACCTTTGAGCAGGGCCGTCAGGATCTGGAAATCTCCGATGCCACGATGCTGCAGAACCTCGTCACCGAGAACAAGACCCTGAGCGCCGAGCAGCGCCGTGATCTTATCATCAGCCTGATCGTGTTGAAATACACCCAGTCCAACAGCGTCTGCTATGTGCAGGACGGCCAGACCATCGGTGTGGGCGCCGGTCAGCAGAGCCGCGTACACTGCACCCGTCTGGCAGGCCAGAAGGCCGACAACTGGCAGCTGCGCCACATGCCGAAGGTGCTGGGCCTGCCCTTCCGCGAGGATATTGCCAAGCCCAACCGCGACAATGCCATTGATGTCTATATCGGCGAAACGCCGGAGGATGTCATCGGTGATGATGTGTGGGCCGAGACCTTTACCGAGCAGCCCGCCCCGCTGACCGCTGAGGAGAAGCGCGCATGGCTGGATGCTGTGACCGGTGTCAGCCTTGGCAGTGATGCCTTTTTCCCGTTCGGCGACAACATTGAGCGCGCACGCCGCAGCGGCGTGACTGCCATTGTGCAGCCGGGCGGCTCCATCCGCGACGCACAGGTAATTGACACCTGCAACAAGTACGGCATTGCGATGGCGTTCTGCGGCATCCGCTTGTTCCACCACTAAGCCTTTTTCAACGCGCCTGCGGCGTTTTGTCGTCGCGGGCTGTTGATGTTTGTAAGAGGTGTGCCTTCCCCTGCGGGGGAAGGTGGCCGAGGCTCCGACCGAGGCCGGATGAGGGGCAGCAGTATCGCAGCCACCCGCACATGGGATATTGCGGCAAGACCGCCCCTCATCAGTCACCTTCGGTGACAGCTCCCCCCCCCAGGGGGAAGCCTTATGTTAGGAGGTCACATCATGAAAATTCTGGTTGTAGGCGGCGGCGGGCGTGAGCACGCCATCATCCGCGCGCTGAAAAAAAGCCCCCGCTGCACCGAGATCTGGTGCGCACCCGGCAACGGCGGCATCAGCTATGATGCCCGCTGCAAGGCTATCCCCGCCACCGATGTGGACGCCATGGTGCAGTTTGCCAAGGATGAAGCCTTTGACTACGTGGTCGTTGCACAGGACGACCCGCTGGCGCTGGGCATGGTGGACGCACTGGCCGCTGTCGGCATTCCCGCGTTCGGCCCGGACAAGGCTGCGGCGCGCATCGAGGCCAGCAAGGTATTCAGCAAGGATTTAATGAAGAAGTACGGCATCCCCACCGCCAAATATGAGACATTCGATGATCCTGCAAAGGTCATGGATTACATCAAGGCCGAGGGCAAGTACCCCGTGGTCATCAAGGCAGACGGTCTGGCGCTCGGCAAGGGCGTGCTGATCTGCCAGAGCGAGCAGGAGGCTGCTGACGGCGTCAAGGAGATCATGCTGGACAAAAAGTTCGGTGCCTCCGGCAACCATGTCGTTGTTGAGGAGTTTTTGACCGGCCCCGAGGTCAGTGTGCTGTCCTTCTGCGATGGCAAGACCGTCAAGCCGATGGTTTCCAGCATGGACCACAAGCGCGCACTGGATCATGACGAGGGTCTGAACACAGGCGGCATGGGCACTGTGGCCCCGAACCCCTACTACACGCCCGAGATGGCCGACCGCTGCATGAAGGAGATTTTCCTGCCCACGGTGGCCGCCATGCAGGCCGAGGGCTGCCCCTTCAAAGGCTGTCTCTACTTCGGCCTGATGCTGACGCCCGACGGCCCCAAGGTCATCGAGTACAACTGCCGCTTTGGCGACCCTGAGACGCAGGTCGTGCTGCCCCTGCTGGAGAGCGATCTGCTGACCATCATGGAGGCCACCACAAACGGTACGCTTGACAAGACGGAGGTTCGTTTCCGCGATGGCGCGGCCGCCTGTGTGATTCTGGCAAGCGGCGGCTATCCCCTTTCCTATGAGAAGGGCAAGGAGATCACCGGCCTTGACAACGGCCAGCTGAACGCGGCCGATGTGACCGTCTACCACGCCGGCACCGCCGTCAAGGAGGGCCGCCTTGTCACGAACGGCGGCCGTGTGCTGGGCGTGACGGCCACTGCCGACACCCTGCCCGAGGCCCTGAAAAAGGCTTACGCCGCGACCGAGAGCATCCACTTTGACAAGCTGCACAAGCGCAGTGACATCGGCGCACGGGCATTGGCCGCAATGCAGTAAAAAGGCTTCCCCATCGGGGGAAGCTGTCACCGAAGGTGACTGATGAGGGCAAACCTTCCGCAGCAATCCGTCAACGGGATACAGCGGTACACTTTCCCCTCATCCGGCCTCGGACGGGGCCTCGGCCACCTTCCCTCAAGGGGGAAGGCTTTCCGTCCGTCACTTCCTGCAAAATCAACTCTCAGGAGGAAATAGTATGGTATATCGTATTTATGTCGAGAAGAAGCCCGGCTTTGATGGCGAAGCACAGGGTCTGCTCCATGAGCTTGTCGATCTGGTCGGCATCAAAAATCTGACCGGCCTGCGTCTTTTGAACCGCTATGATGTCGAGGGTATCGACAGCGCGCTGTTCCAGCAGGCCATCCCCACCGTATTCTGCGAGCCGCCGGTGGATGTGACCTACGACACCCTGCCCGAAGCCAAAACGGTCTTTGCGGTCGAGTACCTGCCCGGTCAGTTTGACCAGCGCGCCGACTCTGCCAGCCAGTGCATCCAGCTGCTGAGTCAGGGCGAGCGCCCGGATGTCCGCTCTGCCCGCGTCTATCTGCTGGACGGCGAGCTGACTGCCGATGATCTGGCCGCTATTAAAAAGTATGTCATCAACCCGGTCGAGGCCCGCGAGGCCGCTCTTGAGGAGCGCGCCACCCTGAAGATGGAGTTTGCCATCCCCACCGAGGTCGAGACGCTGAACGGATTCACCGCGCTGGACGATGACGCGCTGGAGGCATTCCGCACCGGGAAGGGTCTGGCGATGGATCACGCCGACATCGTGTTCTGCCAGGATTACTTCAAATCCGAGCACCGCGACCCCACCATCACCGAGATCCGGCTGATCGACACCTACTGGTCTGACCACTGCCGCCACACCACCTTCGGCACGATCATTGACGATGTCAAAATCGATGACGAGCTGGTACAGGCCGCCTTTGACCGTTATATGGCGCTGCGCGCCGAGACCGGCCGCGACAAGAAGAACCGCACCCTGATGGACTGCGCCACAATCGGTGCCAAGGCCCTGAAGCAGCGCGGCATCCTCAAGAACCTCGACGAGAGCGAGGAGATCAACGCCTGCACCGTCAAAATCAAGTGCGATGTGGACGGCGAGCAGCAGGACTGGCTCTTCCTCTTCAAGAACGAGACCCATAATCACCCCACCGAGATCGAGCCGTTCGGCGGTGCAGCAACCTGCATCGGCGGTGCTATCCGCGACCCGCTGTCCGGCCGCAGCTATGTCTATCAGGCTATGCGCGTGACCGGCGCAGCCGACCCGCTGAAGCCCGTCTCTGAAACGATGCCCGGCAAGCTGCCCCAGCGCAAGCTGGTCACGACCGCTGCCGCCGGTTATTCCAGCTACGGCAACCAGATTGGTCTTGCCACCGGTCAGGTTGCAGAGCTGTACCATCCCGGCTACGCCGCTAAGCGCATGGAGATCGGCGCCGTCGTAGGTGCCACCCCGGCCAGCCATGTCCGCCGCGAGGAACCCGCCCCCGGCGATGTGGTCATCCTGCTGGGCGGCCGCACCGGCCGTGACGGCGTGGGCGGTGCGACCGGCTCCTCCAAGGCACACAAACTGACGAGCCTTGAGACCTGCGGCGCCGAGGTCCAGAAGGGCAACGCCCCCATCGAGCGCAAGCTGCAGCGCCTGTTCCGCCGTGAGGACGCCTGCCGCCTGATCAAGCGCTGCAATGACTTCGGTGCGGGCGGTGTGTCCGTTGCCATAGGCGAGCTTGCTGACGGCCTGCACATCGACCTGAACAAGGTCACCCGCAAATACGAGGGTCTGGACGGCACCGAGCTGGCGATTTCCGAATCGCAGGAGCGCATGGCCTGCGTCATCGAGCCGGACATGCTGGAGCGCTTCAAGCAGATGGCTTATGAAGAGAATCTGGAGGCGACGCAGGTTGCCGTCGTCACCGAGGAAGCGCGCCTCGTGATGCACTGGCGCGGCAAGACGATCGTCGATCTCTCCCGCGCATTTCTGGATACCAACGGCGTGACCCAGCACGCCGAAGCCGAGGTTTCCGCGCCGGACGAAGCCGCGCCGTATCTGACCGAAAAACCCGATTTCGCGAAAAACCGGACCGTGCGCGAAGCGTGGCTGGCAATGCTCGGCGACCTGAATATCTGTTCGCAGAAGGGGCTTGTCGAGCGATTTGACGGCACCATCGGCGCGGGCACGATTCTCGCGCCTTATGGCGGCGTATACCGTGACAGCCCGAACGAAGCGATGGCCGCGCTGATTCCGACGGCGGGCGAAACGACCACGGCCACGCTGATGAGCCACGGCTATGACCCGGATCTGAGTACGTGGAGCCCGTTCCACGGTGCGGTTTATGCCGTTACGGAGTCGCTGGCGAAAATCTGTGCGGCGGGCGGCGACGTTTCCCGCGCGCATCTGACGTTCCAGGAGTATTTTGAGCGGCTGAACAAGAATAAAATCAGCTGGGGCAAGCCGGCGGCGGCGCTGCTCGGCGGCCTGAGCGCCCAGCTTGGTTTCGGCACGGCCTCTATCGGCGGCAAGGACTCCATGAGCGGCACGTTTGAGGATATCCATGTTCCGCCGACGCTGGTTTCCTTCGCTGTGGGCATGGTGGACGCGCGCGACGTCGTCTCCACCGATCTCAAAGGCGCGGGCCACCGTCTGGCGCTGCTGACCCTGCCGACGGATGACGCGCTCGTGCCGGAATACGACAAGGCGCTGATGCTCTATGAATCGCTGCATCAGGCGATTCTCCGCGGCGATGTGCTCAGCGCGCACACGGTTGGTCGGGGTGGCGTCGCGGCGGCGGTCACGATGATGGCGCTGGGCAGCCGAATCGGCGTGAATCTGACGGGTGTGGCGGAGGACGCGCTGTTCCTGCCCGCCTATGGCGGCATTGTGGCCGAGCTGAAGGACGGGGCGCCTGTTCCGGCGGGGCTGCGCGAAATCGGCATGACGACCGAAGGCGCGACGCTTTCTGCCTGCGGCATGAATCTCAGCCTGTCGGAAGCGCGCAGCGCGTGGAGCGAACCGCTGGAAACCGTTTTCCCGACCGACGCGAAGGCCAAGCATACGACTGCGCCGTTCATTCCCTATGAAACGCGCAATACCGCGTGCCCGAAGATCCAAATCG
>ERZ827469.2784-NODE-2784-length-12498-cov-4.672266_pt1 | contig 12498 bp, 9 predicted proteins | sample MGYA00519917_ERZ827469 | MGnify/ENA primary metagenome ERZ827469 (study PRJEB31778, sample SAMEA3449314) | human gut metagenome | biome: human gut; feature: human-associated habitat; material: faeces | place: United Kingdom | collected 2010/2012 ... | reverse complement strand
ATGTATTTACAGGAACAAGCATTGGTTCCACCAGAGAAGTCATCAGTGAGATCGTGTTTAACACATCGATGACCGGTTATCTGGAGGTTCTGACCGATCCGTCCTATGCGGGACAGGCAGTTGTGATGACCTATCCGCTGATTGGAAATTACGGAATCACGCCGGATATGGAGTCGGGACGGCCGTGGCCGGACGGTTATATTGTGAGGGAACTGTCCAGAATGCCGAGCAATTTCCGGTGCGAGGGGACGATTCAGGATTTTCTCGCAAAATACGATATTCCGGGAATTGCCGGAATTGATACGCGTGCGCTTACCAAGATCCTTCGTGAGAAGGGAACGATGAACGGTATGATCACGACGAATGAGAACTATAATATAGAAGAAATCATTCCTAAATTAAAAGCATACACGACAGGCAACGTGGTAGATAAAGTTACCTGTACGGAAAAACGAGTATTAAAAAAGCAGGGAAATGCCCCTGAGACGAAAAAAGTGGCGCTTCTTGACCTTGGAGCGAAGCGCAATATTGCCCAGTCCTTACGAGAGAGAGGCTGTGAGGTGACGGTATACCCGGCACATACTTCTGCGGAGGAGATTCTGGCGGCGAACCCGGACGGTATCATGCTGAGCAACGGACCGGGAGACCCGAAAGAGTGCAAGGAGATCATTGCAGAGATCCGCAAGCTGTATGAATCCGATACACCGATTTTTGCAATCTGCCTGGGACATCAGCTCATGGCGCTTGCGACGGGAGCTGACACGCACAAGATGAAGTACGGCCACCGCGGAGGTAACCATCCGGTCAAGGATCTGGCGACGAACCGCGTCTACATTTCTTCACAGAATCATGGCTACGTGGTAGACACCGATACCCTGGATCCGAAGGTGGCGACACCAGCATTCGTTAATGTCAACGACGGAACGAACGAGGGACTTTCCTATGTCGGCAAGAACATTTTCACGGTGCAGTTCCATCCGGAAGCGTGTCCGGGACCGCAGGATTCTGCATATCTGTTTGACAGATTTATAAACATGATGGGAGGAGCGAAATAATGCCAAGAAATCAGGAGATTAAGAAGGTACTTGTAATCGGTTCCGGTCCGATTGTCATCGGACAGGCGGCGGAGTTCGACTATGCAGGAACACAGGCATGCCGTTCCCTGAAGGAAGAGGGCGTGGAAGTTGTTCTGGTCAATTCCAACCCGGCGACTATCATGACGGATAAAGACATTGCAGATCAGGTCTACATCGAGCCGCTCACCGTGCCGGTGTTAGAGCAGATCATTGCAAAGGAAAAGCCGGATTCCATCCTTCCGACCCTTGGCGGACAGGCCGGATTAAATCTCGGCATGGAGCTTTCCGAGAAAGGAATTCTGGATAAGTACGGCGTGAAGCTGATCGGTACGACCGCAGAGACCATTTTCAAAGCGGAAGACCGCCAGGCATTCAAAGACACGATGGAGAAGATCGGAGAGCCTTGTGCGGCATCCGAGGTCGTGCACAATGTGCAGGATGGTATTAAGTTCACAAACACCATCGGCTATCCGGTTGTGCTCCGCCCGGCGTACACGCTTGGCGGAAGCGGCGGCGGTATTGCACACGATGAGACCGAGCTGATCGAGATCCTGACAAACGGACTCCGTTTAAGCCGTGTCGGAGAGGTGCTCGTGGAGCGCTGCATCGCAGGCTGGAAAGAGATCGAGTACGAGGTAATGCGTGATGCGAACGGCAACTGCATCACGGTATGTAATATGGAGAATATTGATCCGGTCGGCGTGCACACCGGTGACTCCATCGTAGTCGCACCGTCACAGACGCTGGGCGACAAGGAATATCAGATGCTCCGTACCTCTGCTTTAAATATTATATCTGAATTAAATATCACGGGCGGATGTAATGTGCAGTATGCACTCAATCCGGAGAGTTTTGAGTATTGCGTCATCGAGGTAAACCCGCGAGTGTCCCGTTCCTCCGCGCTTGCATCCAAGGCGACCGGTTATCCGATTGCAAAAGTTGCTGCAAAGATCGCGCTTGGCTATACGCTTGACGAGATCAAGAACGCCATCACCGGAAAAACCTACGCAAGCTTTGAGCCGATGCTTGACTACTGCGTTGTCAAGATTCCGAGACTGCCGTTCGATAAATTCATTACCGCAAAACGTACACTGACCACACAGATGAAGGCAACCGGAGAGGTTATGAGTATTTGCAATAACTTCGAGGGAGCCTTGATGAAGGCGATCCGTTCCTTGGAGCAGCATGTGGACAGCCTGATGTCCTATGATTTTACCGGACTTTCCAGAGAGGAACTGGTAAAACAGCTTCACGTTGTGGATGACCGGAGAATCTGGGTGATCGCAGAGGCACTGCGCCGTGGTATGGATTACGATGTGATTCACGATATTACCAAGATTGATAAGTGGTTCATCGATAAGCTGGCAATCCTGGTTGAGATGGAGCAGAAGTTAAAGAGCGAGCCGCTTACGGTAGAACTGTTAAAAGAGGCAAAACGAATTGAGTTCCCGGATAAGGTGATCGCAGAACTGACCGGCAAGACCGAGACAGAGATCCACGATATGCGCTACGCTAACGGTATCGTGGCAGCATACAAGATGGTAGATACCTGTGCGGCGGAGTTCGAGGCGACCACACCGTACTACTATTCCGTATTCGGCAGCGAGAATGAGGCGGAAGAGACACATCCGAACAAGAAGGTGCTGGTACTTGGTTCCGGACCGATCCGTATCGGACAGGGAATCGAGTTTGATTACTGCTCCGTACATTGTACCTGGGCATTCGCAAAAGAAGGCTGGGAGACCGTCATCGTCAACAACAACCCGGAGACCGTATCGACAGACTTTGATATTGCGGATAAGCTGTACTTTGAGCCATTGACACCGGAGGATGTGGAAGCCATCGTAAAGCTTGAGAAGCCGGACGGTGCGGTGGTGCAGTTTGGTGGACAGACTGCGATCAAGCTGACGGAGAGCCTGATGAAGATGGGCGTGAAGATCCTCGGAACCAAGGCGGAGGACGTCGACGCTGCGGAGGATCGTGAGCTCTTCGATGAGATTCTCGAGAAGACCAAAATTCCGAGAGCAGCAGGCGGAACGGTATTTACCGCGGAGGAAGCGAAGGAAGTGGCGAACCGTCTGGGCTATCCGGTGCTTGTGCGTCCGTCCTATGTACTCGGCGGACAGGGCATGAAGATCGCGTTTAACGATGACGAGATCGAGGAATTCATCGGCATCATCAACCGGATTGCACAGGATCACCCGATCCTTGTTGACAAATATCTGCAGGGCAAGGAGATCGAGGTCGATGCCGTATGCGACGGAACGGACATCCTGATTCCGGGTATCATGGAGCACATCGAGAGAACCGGTGTCCATTCGGGAGACAGTATTTCCGTCTATCCGGCGCCGACGATCAGCGGCCATGTAAAAGAGACGATCGTGGAATATACGAAGCGCCTGGCACAGGCACTGCATGTCATCGGACTGATCAACATCCAGTTTATTGCGATGAATGAAGAAGTCTATGTCATCGAGGTAAACCCGAGATCTTCAAGAACCGTGCCGTACATCAGCAAGGTGACCGGTATTCCGATTGTCGATCTCGCAACGAAGGTCATTATCGGAAATACGATCCGCGGACTTGGCTATGAGCCGGGACTTGCACCGACGGCTGATTACATTGCCATCAAGATGCCGGTATTCTCGTTTGAGAAGCTGCGCGGAGCGGAGATTTCCCTTGGACCGGAGATGAAGTCCACGGGTGAGTGCCTTGGTATTGCAAAGACATTCAACGAGGCATTGTATAAGGCGTTCCTTGGCGCCGGAGTGACACTGCCGAAATATAAGCAGATGATTATGACGGTAAAGGATGCGGACAAGCCGGAGGCCGTTGGTGTTGCAAAGCGCTTTGAAGCGCTCGGCTACAAGATCTACGCGACCAGAAGCACCGCAAAATATTTGCAGGAGCATGGGGTGAATGCGCTGCGTGTCAATAAGATCACACAGGAATCCCCGAATGTCATGGATCTGATCCTTGGTCATAAGATTGATCTTGTGATCGATACTCCGACACAGGGCAATGGAGACAAGACGCGCGACGGCTTTTTGATCCGCCGAAATGCGATCGAGACCGGCGTGTACTGTATCACAGCGATGGATACGGCAAACGCACTTGCAAGAAGCCTTGAGACAGCGATGGATACGCTGACTCCGGTTGATATTGCGAAAGTGAAGAATTTATAAACAAAAAAAAGAATCTCGCTTGCGAGATTCTCCGCGCGCGAGCGGTTCGCAAAGCGATATTTTCCATACCGCGAGCTGCGCATCCGCGCGGAGCGATTCTTATTTCATAGGAAGGACCTACTTTCGTACATTAATGTGTCAAGGTATTTCTTATGAAATAAGAAAGAGCCTGTATACGGATGGATGAGAACTCATCGCACCGTTACAGGCTCTTTTTTGGTAAAATTTTCTGTTGTCATGGCGTTGCTCCGGGATTAGTTGTAATATGGATGAATGTCAACTCCGTACATTGCTTCAACACCCATTGCGACTCCGTCGATATTCTCCATGAAGAATGCTTTGATTTTTGCTAACATAATAATTTCCTCCTTTATTGAATTGGTACATTTTTGCTTGTTCATCAAAGGTTTTCCCTTTGACAGCTATTATAATACACGGAAATATGGTAATATTATAGATAAGATATTAGCAAAAAGTTGGGTGATATTGACTTTTAGGAGAAAAAATGGAAGAACAGAAAAATACATATGAAAATGTTACGCTCGAACCGGACGTCGGCTTTGATATCCGGTTTGTTACGATGGATCATAACTCTCCGTTTCACTGGCACCGGGAGATGGAGATTCTCTACATATTAAACGGGCATGCCACTGTGCATATGGAGGGTGAGGAATACGAACTGAATCCGTTGGACGCGGTTGTGATGGACTATGCCAGAATTCATGAAGTCATCTATGCGCTGCCGCAGACAATGGGAATCTGTATCCACGTGTCAAGGCAGCTTCTGCGGCGCTATCTGCCGGAGGCGGAACCTTTTGCGATCCGCTGCGCGGGACAGCGTCTCCGTCCAGGGCAGCAGGAATATTACAATGAAATCTGCGGGTATTTAAAAGAACTGACGGTGCTTTATGTGAATCAGAATGAGACGTACCGGTTAAAAAGCACGGCGCGGATTCTGGAATTGCTGGCATGTCTGGTGGAACATTTTTCGGAACCTGTCTCCATGGTGGCAACGCAGACGAGGGCGGGGAAGATGGAGCGGCTGGAGCAGATCTGTATGTATGTGGATCATCACTACAGGGAAGAAATGACGCTGCAGGAAGCGGCGGATGAACTGGGGCTCAACCGGGAATACTTCTGCCGGTTCTTTAAGCAGAGCACCGGCAGCTCGTTTATGCGCTATGTAAATCAGGTGCGGCTCAATTATATCTATCAGGATCTGCTGCACACGGACGATCCAGTACAGGAGATCATGGAGCGGCATGGCTTCTTTAATCAGAAGCTTTTTTACCGGATGTTTAAGGAGCGTTACCACTGTACTCCGCGCCAGGCGCGCCGGATGGCGGAAAACAATCCTTATGTGGAAGCAAAATAACTGCGCTGTATATGCAGGGGGAGAGGATATAAGTTCCGGATGCAGCCCGGTGTGAAGCATCCTAACCGCCAAATCCGGCATTTCTAGCCGCATCGTGTTTGACATTCTCGATGATCCGTGTCTTTCCAAATTTTGAGTACTCCACGAGGTGTGTCCGCAGGTTGCAGACAATTTTAGGACTTTCGTGTGTGTCCCTTACTGTCATCGCTGAACAAAACATAACCGCGCGAAGCCGATGTCTGAGCAGGTATCTGCCGTGTCTTCAATAGCAGATGCCTGCGAGTTTCGGTTCGCGCGGTTTTATATTGTCTGTGAAGCGATGATATTAGGGACACCAGGAAGTCCGCTCATTGTCTGCAACCTGTCGGACACATCCTCGTGGATTGTCAAAACGTGGCAAGGACACAGAATAAAATGTCAAACACGACGCGGAAGAAATGCTCGTATTATGCTTCAAGGATGCTTCACACCGGGCTGCATCCGGAACGATACGCCGTTCCCACCCTTCACATAAAATATTAAACCAGTTTCATACGCTTGCGGGGCGCTTTCCTGATCGGGGAAGCGTCCTCTTCCGGCACCGGTGCAATGGGCGGAGGTGTGAGCACTCTGGCATTGTCCAAAAGATCATCCATGCTCTTCTTCTGGGCAGCTTTCTGCTTGCGCTGTGCGATGGCAAGCTTTTTCTGCCGGAAACGGTCAGCCGTCTCACGGATGTACTGGTCTGCGACAAAATGCTCGAGCGCCTCCTCGTCGATCGCAATCCGGTTGTCCATGGTTTTCATGATGTCCGTCACACGTAGGGAATCTCCGATGACCGGATCACTCAGATCGTAGATCATATTGTTGGAGAACTTTAAGATCATCGGGCGGGTAAAATCCGCGGCATTTTCCACGAGGACGAGCGCCTTCTCACCGTCGGAGAGATCAACGCACGCGCCGGTCGGGAGAATGTGGATGCATTCCGCCAGTGCGGCAACGACGCGCGGATTGTAGGTCCGGCTGTGTCTGCGCAAAAAAGACATCGCGGCAACCTCCGAGACCGGCGGATTGTTAATATTCATGGCGGTAAGCCGGTCAAACTGATCTGCCACCTTTAAAATATCACAGAGCAGACGTGTCTCCGGGGAAGGATCCTTGATCTTTAAGGTCTGACTCTTCTGGAAGATGAACTGCTGGATAATCTCTAAGGAAATCTTCGGAAGGTTGCACTCCTCATAGCGCGGGCGGATTGATTCATAACCGCGTTCCAGATTCATCTGGATAAAATTCCGGTCGCTGTCCGAGAGGTCGTCGCCCTTGTCGAGGATGGCCTGTGGAACATACAGATAACCGAAATCATACAGCAGGGAAGCCGTGATCAGCGCCCGGATATCTTCTGCCGGGAGCTGCATCTCATTGGAGATCATTGCGGATAGGATACCGACACTGATCGAGTGTTTGTATACAAAGTCCGCGGAACTGCGGAGTGTCTGCGTAAAATTCAGCTTGTGGTCAAGACTGCCGTAATGCCGCTGGATATCATCGACCAGCGAGAGCAGTGTGGACGGGACAAGATTGTCGACAAGCTTGTCCATGTTGTCCTTTAACTTGAACATGTAGATGGTCTGGAACTGTTCAAACTCCAGATCTTCCCGCGAAAGCGGCGGCAGCGGTTCAGCCGGCTCCAGAATAAAAATGCCGATCAGACCAAAATTCTCAATACTGTTAATACCCTGGATCGTGAGCCTTGTATCCCGTTCGTATAACAGAACCCCCATCCTGTTGTAGATTGGCTTTGCAAGGCGCATACCGGGCTTTAGATCAGCAGTTTTGACAAATTGCATGATTATCTCCCCCTCTTCCGGTATTGTCATACCAAAATCCTCTTTATCTTCCCTCTATGATAGCATATTGAAAGCTGAAATACAATCTGATATGATACTCTTAGAACCGGGGTTTTTGAAAGAAAATCCTACTTTTCCGGAGAAAGAGGTACTTATGATACAGATTCCGTGGAGACGCGTGGCGGGAGCGGCGCTGGTGATGTGCCTGCTTCTGGCAAATACATCTTATGCCGAGACGACACAGGACAACATAAATGATGCGAAGAATCAGATTGAGGATCTGAAAGATCAGAAAAAGGATGCCGAGGATACCGTCAATGACATCTCCGGCAAAAAGGACGCACTGGAGTCGGATCTTAGCGGGTTAAACGGTCAGCTTTCCGATATTGTCGCACAGATCAATGACCTGGAGGGGCAGATTTCGGACAAACAGGGGGAGATTGGCCAGGCGAAGGAGGATCTGGCTGCGGCGGAGGCACAGTCTGCGAAACAGTATGAGGATATGAAGCTGCGGATTCAGTTCATGTATGAGAACGGAAGCACGCCGGTATGGCAGATGCTTGCGGAGGCGGAATCTTTTTCCGACTTCCTGAACCGCACGGAATATATTACCGACATCAACGCCTACGACAGAAAAAAGCTTGTGGAATACCAGGATCTGCAGGAGCAGATAGCCGCCCAGAAGGAAGATCTGGAGAGTGATATGACCGAGCTGGTGGCGATGCAGGATGACATGAAGAAAAAGCAGGCGAACGTCAGCAGTCTCATCAACACCACCAAGGCGAATCTGGCGCAGACACAGGAAGATCTGGCGGATGCGCAGTCCAACGTCGCGGACCTGGAGGATAAGATCAACCAGATGGTCGAGTACGAGAAGCAGCTGGAGATCCAGAAGGCGAAGGAGGACGCTGCGCGTCTGGCGGCGATTAAGGAGCAGGAGAAGGAGGATACCTCCACCGTGGTCTATGTGCCGACGGACAGTGACCAGTACCTGCTTGGAGCAATCATCCAGTGCGAGGCGGGCGGAGAATCCTACGACGGGAAGCTTGCGGTCGGAAGCGTTGTGATAAACCGTGTGAAGAGTTCGTATTTTCCGAACTCTGTCTCGGGTGTGATTTACCAGAGCGGTCAGTTCTCGCCGGTGGCGAGCGGCAGACTGGCGTATCGTCTGGAAGCGGGTGTGGACGGAAGCTGCCTTCAGGCGGCGCAGGATGTGCTAAACGGCAATATTACGGTGGGCTGCCTGTATTTCAGACAGAATAACGGCATCATACAGGGAACCGTAATTGGAAACCATGTATTCTATTAGAAGTGAAAAAAGTGCGGAAAACCGCAGAATGGCAGCAGGGCGATTTTTGTGAAAAGTACACAAGAATCGCTTTGCTTTTGTTTGGAAAATAAAATTTGCATGATAAATTTTTAACAAAAAAAGACTGTAAAACAGACGTATAGAGGGGGAAAAAGGAGCGTAAAGAAAACTTTAGAAAGATGAAAAAAGAAGAAAGTTATTGCATTTAAGAGTGAAATATGGTAGCATGAAAAAGTATTAAAAAGCTAGTAAAAACGCCGATTATTTAAAATGCACCTTGTGAAAAAAAGAGGGAGAAACATAAATTTTAACTGCAAAGTTGAATTTATTTTTTTTAGCAAAAAGATTGTTAAAAAATTAACAGCGTTTTTCGGCAAAATTATTTTAAAGAGGAACAAATTCCCCGTACATACGGGGTTTTGTGTGTAAAACTGAAAGGAGAATTCAAAATGGCAAAGAAAGTAGTTTTAGCAGGCGCATGCCGTACCGCTATCGGCAAGATGGGTGGAGCACTGAGCAATACTCCGGCAGCAGAGCTGGGATCAATCGTAATCAAAGAGGCATTGAACAGAGCTGGCGTAAAGCCGGAGCAGGTAGATGAAGTATTGATGGGATGTGTTATCCAGGCAGCACAGGGACAGAACGTTGCACGTCAGGCTTCCATCAAGGCAGGACTTCCGATCGAAGTACCGGCAGTTACTCTGAACGTTGTATGTGGTTCCGGACTGAAATGTGTCAATGAAGCAGCTACTATGATTCTGGCTGGTCAGGCAGATATCGTTGTTGCAGGTGGTATGGAGAACATGTCCATGGCTCCTTATGCCATGACGAAGGCTCGTTTTGGATATCGTATGAACAATGCGACCATCATTGATACCATGGTAAACGATGCACTCACCGATGCATTCAACCACTATCACATGATGATCACAGCTGAGAACGTATGTGAGAAGTATGGTCTTACAAGAGAAGAACTCGATGAGTTCTCCGCAAACAGCCAGCAGAAGTGCGAGAAGGCAATCGCTGAGGGCAAGTTCGATGACGAGATCGTTCCGGTTCCGGTTAAGGTTAAGAAAGAGACCGTTATGTTCGCAAAAGATGAGGGACCGCGTCCTGGCACAACAGCTGAGTCACTGTCCAAGTTAAAATGTTGCTCCGGCAAAGAGGGCGGACTGGTAACCGCAGGTAACGCTTCCGGTATTAACGATGGTGCAGCAGCAATCGTTGTAATGAGCGAAGAGAAAGCAAAAGAACTTGGTGTTACACCAATGGCTACATGGGTAGCTGGAGCACTTGGCGGTGTTGAGCCAGAGATCATGGGTGTTGGACCTGTTGCTTCCACTAAGAAAGTATTAGCTAAGACAGGACTTACAATTGATGATATGGATCTGATCGAAGCAAACGAAGCTTTCGCAGCTCAGTCTATCGCAGTTGCAAGAGATTTACATTTCGATATGTCCAAAGTTAACGTTAATGGTGGTGCAATCGCACTTGGACATCCAGTAGGAGCTTCCGGATGCCGTATTCTTGTAACATTATTGCATGAGATGCAGAAGAGAGATTCCCACAGAGGTCTTGCTACATTATGTATCGGTGGCGGAATGGGATGCTCTACAATCGTTGAGAGATAATTAATCAGACAAAACTGTCCGGAAAGCGGGTAACTGCTTTTCCGGGCGTTTCCATTACATATTAAAAATTCAGAATGAATTCAGGAGGTACTAACATGAAAGTTGGTGTTATTGGTGCAGGAACCATGGGACAGGGTATTGCAAAAGCATTTGCTCAGGTAGAAGGATATGAGGTAGCTCTCTGCGATATTAAGCAGGAATGGGCTGACGGCGGAAAAGCCAAAATCCAGAAAGGTTATGCAAGACTTGTAGAAAAAGGAAAAATGACACAGGAAGCTGTTGATGCTATCCTTGCTAAAATCACTCCAGGATTAAAAGAAGACCTTTGCGCAGACTGCGATCTGATCGTAGAAGCAGCATTCGAAGATATGGGAGTAAAGAAAACAACATTCCAGGAATTAGATAAGATCGCAAAACCAGAGTGTATCTTTGCTTCAAATACATCAAGCCTTTCCATCACAGAGATCGGAAATGGTCTTACACGTCCAATGGTTGGTATGCATTTCTTCAACCCTGCAGACCGTATGAAATTAATCGAAGTTATCGCTGGTGTAAATACACCGGATGAGACTGTTGAAGCTATTAAGAAAATCTCTGTTGAGATCGGAAAAACACCTGTACAGGTAAATGAAGCAGCAGGATTCGTTGTAAACCGTATTTTAATCCCAATGATCAACGAAGCAGCATTCATCAAAATGGAAGGTGTATCTGATATCGCAGGTATCGATGCAGCTATGAAACTTGGCGCAAACCATCCAATGGGACCATTAGAGTTAGGAGATTTCATCGGTCTTGATATCTGCCTTGCTATTATGGATGTTCTTTACAAAGAGACTGGCGACAGCAAATACCGTGCATGCCCATTGATCCGCAAAATGGTTCGTGGTGGTAACCTTGGTGCTAAGAGCGGAAAAGGATTCTATGTATACAATGCTGACCGCACAAAAACACCAGTTGACGCTCAGTAATTAACAGATATTAAGGTTTAGGAGGATTTGAAATCATGGATTTCACTTTAGACAAGAAACATGAAATGGCGCGTTCTCTGTTCAGAGAATTCGCTGAAAACGAAGTAAAACCTCTTGCACAGGAAACTGATGAGACAGAACAGTTCCCGGCAGAGACAGTTAAGAAAATGGCAAAATATGGATTCATGGGAATCCCGGTACCAAAGGAGTACGGCGGACAGGGATGTGATCCATTAACATATGTTATGTGTGTAGAAGAGTTATCAAAAGTTTGCGCTACAACAGGTGTTGTTGTTTCCGCACATACTTCTCTCTGCATTGATCCAATTATGACTTACGGTACAGAAGAACAGAAACAGAAATATGTCAGACCACTTGCTACAGGCGAGAAACTTGGTGCTTTCGCATTGACAGAACCAGGTGCTGGTACAGATGCTCAGGGTGCTCAGACAAAAGCTGTTTTAGACGGTGACGAATGGGTATTAAACGGATCAAAATGCTTCATTACCAATGGTAAAGTTGCAGATGTTTATATTGTAATCGCTATCACAAGCATTACAGAGGACAAGAGAGGAAGAAAGAAAAAGAACTTCTCCGCATTTATCGTAGAAAAAGGTACTCCAGGATTCTCCTTCGGAACAAAAGAGAAGAAGATGGGTATCCGTGGATCTTCTACCTATGAGTTAATTTTTGAAGACTGCAGAATTCCAAAGGATGCGTTACTTGGACCTGAAGGAAAAGGATTCCCAATCGCTATGCATACATTAGATGGTGGACGTATTGGTATCGCTTCCCAGGCACTTGGTATTGCAGAAGGTGCATTAGAGCGCGCAATTGCTTATACAAAAGAAAGAAAGCAGTTTGGTCGTTCTATCGCACAGCAGCAGAATACACAGTTCAAGTTAGCTGATATGGCAACAAGAATTGAAGCCGCTCAGATGTTAGTTTATAAAGCAGCAATGGCAAAAGCAAACCAGAAAGTTTACTCTGTAGAAGCTGCAAAAGCAAAATTATTCGCAGCAGAGACAGCAATGGCTGTTACAACAGAAGTTGTTCAGTTATTCGGTGGATATGGATACATCAGAGAGTACGATGTAGAGCGTATGATGCGTGATGCTAAGATCACAG
>ERZ827469.2780-NODE-2780-length-12524-cov-2.882348_pt1 | contig 12524 bp, 7 predicted proteins | sample MGYA00519917_ERZ827469 | MGnify/ENA primary metagenome ERZ827469 (study PRJEB31778, sample SAMEA3449314) | human gut metagenome | biome: human gut; feature: human-associated habitat; material: faeces | place: United Kingdom | collected 2010/2012 ... | reverse complement strand
CTTTATTTTACATGCACAAGCTCAAACCGCTTCGCGCGTATGGGCGAGCGAAGCGATCAACGCACCGTCCGCACGCACGCCGTCGGGGATGACGGCGCCCTCGGGCACGGCCAGCCCGCCGCCGACAAGGGTAAGGCCGGAGGCATTCTTCCGCTCGCAACCGACAGAAGCGCCGCAGCCCACCGTCGTGTCCGCGTCGAGTATGGAATAGTGTACCTGCGCGCCTTCACAGATGCGAACGCCGTCCAAAATCACCGAATCCTTAACGACGGCGCCTTTTTCCACCACCACATCGCCGGAAATAACCGAATTGATCACACTGCCGTAAATTTCACATCCTTCGGTCACCAGCGAATTGCCGACGACCGCATTTGCACCGATAAAGTGCGGCGGCTCGGCATAGTTGCGTGAGAAGATGCGCCAGCTTTCATCCCGCAGATCCAGCGCGGGACGGTCGCCGAGCAGGTCCATATTCGCCTCCCACAGCGACTGGATGGTTCCGACGTCCTTCCAATATCCCGAAAACGGGAATGCAAACATCCGCTCACCGGCCGCAAGCATTTTGGGAATGATATTCCTGCCGAAGTCGTTCTTGCTTTCGGGGTCGTGCTCATCCTCTTCGAGGTACTGGAACAGCTTCTCCTTTGAGAAAACGTACACGCCCATCGAGGCCTGCGTGCTGTCGGTCTGCTTAGGCTTTTCTTCGAACTTGACGATGCGGCCCTGCTGCGCCTCCTGCGGGAGAACAGCTTCACAAGAGCCGTTCAGGAGGACCAATTTGCCCAGCGCCTGGCCCACACGGCGGCGCAGGCACTCCAAGGGAAGTATGGGGCTGATGTCCGGGAGGGCTTCCAGGAACTGGTGCGGGCGTTCCTGCTGAATGAAAGCGTTTTTATGCCGCTCAACCATATGATCATCCCGCTGGAGTGGAACGGAAGGGCGATGTATTCTGAGCTTTGGGTAGATCCTGATGCGGGGGACCGGGAGAAGGGGAGCCGCCAGCCGGGCCAAGAAAAAATTCAGTTCCTCTTCAAGCTGGATATCCAGTCGCTGGGGTATCTGGAGATGACGCTGGCCGCCCGGCAGGAAGAGATCGAACTGGATATTTATGGTCCGGATGCGGTGATGGAGTGCGGCGGGGTGGTCGCAGAGGACCTTCGGGAGATACTGGCCTCCCACGGATTGTCTGGAAAGAACGTCCGCGTGATGAAACGGGAAAGACCACTGGCTCTGACGGAGGTGTTTCCCGACCTGTTTGAGGGAAAGAGGAGTGTAAATGTCAAGGTCTAGTAGAGGCCAGATCCCCGGGGAGGGGGAGCGGGCGGTAGCCCTGCAGTATTCTCCGGGAAATGGGGCACCGGTCATAGTGGCGTCAGGTATGGGCCACTTGGCAGAGAAGATCGTGGAAGTGGCGGTGGAGAGCGGAGTGCCGGTCTATGAGGACAACTCGCTGGCCACGGTGCTGTCCCAGATGGAACTGGGACGGGAGATCCCGGAGGAGCTGTATCAGGCAATTGTGGAGATTTATGTCTATTTTCTCAATTTCGACCCAAAGGACCCTGAGAAATTTCGGAGAGAACGAAACAAGCAGACTGGACCAGCCGCAGGAGGGGAAAAGACATGAGACATCAATATTTGATGATCGACAGCCGCGGGAACCCCGTGGCCCACGGAACATCTGATGACGGGCTGGAAAAGTCGGTCTGGGAGATCCAAGTGGACAGCGGGGATATCAAGCGGGTGCTGTCCCATGAGTATGTCAGCTTGGTGAGCTCATCGGAAAAAGTTCCGGCGATGGAGGGACGGATCATCCGCCGGGATGGAAATATCATCTCAGTCGAGTCGGTCCGAAGGCTGGGAGAAGATGTGCGGCGCAACCTGCGGATGCCGGTCCGGTTTGAGAGCTACCTGTACCCGGTCTCAGGGGAATGGAAGGGCAGACTGCCTATTTTGAGCAATGACCTGAGCTGCGGGGGGATATCTTTTTTCTGCGCAAGGACGCTGGCGGAGGGAGAGATCGTGCAGATCGCCGTGCCGATCACGGCTCAGCCCCTGCTGCTGAACATAAAAGTGCTGCGGCAGCGTCCCTCAGGGGAACCGATCCCACTGTTTGCAGCGGCGTTTGAGGAACTGGTCCATGAGGAAGAAAAGATGATCCGGGAAGCAGTATTCAGTCTGCAGCTGAGCGGGACGACCGGGATCTGAGTGAAGCTGAAAGAGAAAGGAAGCAGTGGACAGAGATGAAGAGATGGAAAGAGTTTCGTTTTGAATATCTGAGGACGGCGGCTGTCTTCCTGCTGCTGTGTGCCATGGCCTGCACCTTGATATGGGCGCTCCCGGCACAGGTCCATGCGGACTATACAGAGCCATATATGAAAAGAATGGAAGAGCTGGGACTGCTTCAGGGGGATGCAGATGGGGATCTGAGGCCGGGAGACCCCATCACCCGGGCGGAATTTGTCACTATCATCAACCGGGCATTTGGCTATCGATCTGCGGGGGGACATCCCTTCCGGGATGTTCCGGGCACCGCATGGTATGCGGAAGATGTAGACATCGGCTATACGGAGGGATATATTACGGGGACCTCCCCTACTGCCTTTTCCCCGAACCTGAGCATCACCCGGGAGGAGGCGGCTTTCATTCTGGCGAAGAACCTGATGATGGAACCGGCAGTGGGGGAGAACACCAGTTTTGCGGACGGAAGAAGCATCAGTACATGGAGCCGAGGAATGGTCTCCGCGGCAGCGGAGAATAACCTGATCAGCGGTTATCCGGACGGCACCTTCCGGCCGCAGAAAAGCATCACCCGGGGGGAGGCTGCGGTGATCCTCCTGAACGCCGTTGGCACCCCGGTCAGCAGGCCTGGTACTACTACACTGGGAGATGTTTGGGGCAACGTGACGATCACATCCTCCGGTGTTACTCTGAAAGATACCGTTGTGGCGGGAAATCTGTACGTCACTGCGGGGGTGGAACTGGGTGACGTGGTGCTGGAGAACGTGAAGGTGCTGGGGGAGATCGTGGTCAGCGGCGGCGGCGTCAGTGAAGCGGGCGAGGACAGCGTGATCCTCCGCAATGTGGACGCCCCCAAGCTGGTGGTGGACAACATCAAAAACCAGCAGGTCTCCCTCCGGGTGGAGGGAGATGGCCTGATCCAGCAGGCCAGCGTCCGGACAGACGCCTTTTTGGCGGACAATACCCCAGCCGGACACGGCATCGGGGAGATCGAGCTCAACGGAGAAAACGGCCTGGAGCTGAAGCTGGCAGGCAACATCAAGAATGTGGTCAACCGCACACCGGAGTCTGCACTGAGCATCTCTAGCGGACGTGTGGACACCATTACAGTGGATGAGAAGGCAGTGGACAGCACACTGGAGATCTCTTCCGGCGCGGAGGTAGATCATGTCAATCTGGATGTGGGGACCACAGTCACTGGGGACGGAGACATCGGAGATCTGGTGGTGAACGCACCGGGGAGCAATGTGTCCATGCTGCCCGATCAGATCGTGATCCGGCCGGGGGATACGGCCAACATCGACGGAGAAAACATGGACAGTGAGGCAGCGGCAGAGTCCTCCGCAGATCCGCGTCTGCTCTCAGGGTATCCCAAAATCACTGACCTGGCCCCAACCTCTGCCACAGCGCAGTTCAGCGGCAATAAGCGTGGGACCGTGTACTGGGCTGTCACCTCGGTGACAGATGGTTCGGTGGGGACGGATGAGCTGATCGATCCGCCCTCCTATACCACGAAGATCGTGGCAAATGGCTCTGCCGCCCTGAGCGGGGCGGGAGAGAGGTCTACGGCAAAAATCAGCAAGCTCGTCTCCGACGGCTCCTACTATCTTTCCGCGGTGCTGGTGGATGCCAGAGGGGATCAGAGTCCGTTGAAGGTGCTCTCCTTCACGACTCCGGACAATACGGTGCCAGGCTTTGCCGATGGGTACCCCTATATGTCCAAGGTCACAAATGTGTCTGCGCAGGTGACTGTGATGGCGACCAAGAGCTGCCGGCTTTACTGGGCGCTGCTGCCCAAAGGCGCGCAGGCTCCCACGGCGCAGGACTTCAAGGCCAACGCCGTAACAGGAAATCTTGGCTATGGAAGCAGAGATGTGACCAAAAACACCGCCTATTCCTTTGATGTGAACAACGTGGCACTGGAGGAACTGGAGAGCTATGATCTGTATCTGTGGCTCACTGATGTGGAAGGGGGACAGAGCTCCCGGGTGGAGAAGCTGTCCTTCACGACTGTGGACCGCACCCCGCCCAAGTTCAACACCAACGCCACAGTAAACAAGGTGGAGCGGACCTCGGTGGGCCTCTATGCCAATCTGAATGAGGCGGGAACCCTGTATTGGGTGGTGGTGGAACAGGGGACAGAGTACCCCAAGCCTCTGGCGGGGCAGTCCGGCCCGGTGGACCTGTCCAGTGATACGGCCAAGATGCAGGTTTCTGCGGGGATGAACGCCCTGAAAAGCGGCAAGGTGAACATGAGCCAGGACAAAGATGTGAGCTTCAATGTCAGCGGGCTCGACCCAGAGAAGGCCTATGACCTGTATTATGTAGCGCAGGACAAAGCAGGCAACTACTCCGCCAGAGTTCAGGTGATCACCATCCATACCCTGGACCCCAGCGCCCCCACCGTGGTCCAGGAGTTTACCCGCTACAACGGGGACGAATCGGGGACGCCTTATCCGGATACAGATATCCGGCTGGTGTTCAGTGAGGAGGTCCAGGACGCGGCAGCCAATGTGACACTGAAGGAGTATTACGACCGGGTGACTGCCGCCAAGGGGGAGACGGAGAAGGAACAGGCCAGAACGGCCCTGGGAAATGTGCTGAGAAACAGCATCAAGCTCTATGTGGACACAGGGAGCGGGCGCCCGGAGCTGGTGGCCGATGGTGTGGATGCCGCAGACAAGACCCAGGGAGGCTGGGTGATCGACTACCGTTATGCCGAGGTTACCATGGAAGAGGGAAAAACGGTGGTGATCTTCCGGACTGCGGACAGCGAGAAGGAGAGTGCTCTGAATCTCCAGAGCGGTGCAGAGTACCACTTTGAGATCGAGGCCAACACCATTTCCGACACCTCAGACGCCAAAAATATCATGGGAAAGACCAAGCTGGATACCTTCAAGACCATTTTCGCAGTGGTCAACCTGAGCAACCCCAATGAGTCCACGCTGGAGGGAACGATCACAGACTACCATGACCCGGGGCAGGAGATCCAGCTGACGGGGGATGACAAGCTGGTAGATATCAGCTGGCTGCTGGCCCCCGCCACTACTGAGAGCGTGCCGGACAACGTGGACTGGGATATGATCATCTGGTCAGACACCAGCATTGCCTTTGATCTGTACCGCCGGACCAATCTTGCTGAAACGCCGGGGAAATGGGAGCGGATCGGCGAGGAGATCGAGCTGACAGTGCCGGACGGAGACGACCGGAGGGGCGTCAGCCTGACTCGGATCCTCCAGAAGGGAAACAACCCCCAGTTCCAGCAGTTGAATCAGCTGCTGGAGGAGAACCAGTATGAGTATGCCGTCCACTTTACCCGGGTGGGCACCCTGGGGGACCGGGATACCTGGAGCCAGCGGGTAACGATGGGGGTCACTGTGGTGGCGGGCAGCACCAGCGATCTGGGAAGCCTGGCCAACGGACGGCTGGACAGCTCCGCACTGGAGGAAGCGCTGGCTGAAGGGGTGACCAACATTGGACAGCCGGACGACTTTACGCTGCGCAAGCAGTTCAGCGACCAGACCCCGCCCATCTTTGTGGATAACCGGCCGAACTTTGAGACGGGAGATTCCAGCGTCAAAATGTACCTGATGCTGGACCGGCCGGGGACCATCTATTATATGGTGGCTCCATACGGGACGGTAACTACAGAGGGCGAGAAGCGGGACGGCTCAAAGAAATATCATTTCAGTACCGATAAAACAGACTACGAAGCGCTTCCAAAAAATGGGGAGAACGATCCGGGCAGCGGCGGAATGGAATACCCATTTAACATCACCGCACCCACGCCCTTGTCTATCATCAACGCGGGGAATCAGGCCAACGCACGCATCAAGCACGGCTCCATTCAGGGCGGCGCCACAGAGGTGGAGAAGATCGTCCAGGATCTGGAAGTCAAAACGGACTACATCGCCTATTTTGTGATCCAGGGCAGCTCCTCCCAGGTCTATTCGGAGGTCTATGCCTACCGGTTCAGCACAGACGATGTGACTCCGGCCTACATCACGATGCGGGCGGTCAACCCGGAGGTGGAGTTCACCACCTCCCAGGATGCCACCCTGTACTATTCCCTGTTTGCCTCCAACAAGCTGCCCCCCCTGTTTGGGCAAAACCTGGCGAGAAATCATCTGGACCCAGAGTACCGAGATGAGGTTGGAACAGAGATAACTGACCTGACGCTGCTGGAGGCCATTCAAAAGACCATCAATGGTGTGACAGGCGAATCCTATTTTGACCGCTATGCCAGTGAGGAGACCAAGGAGCAGGTGCGTCAGGCCATCACCAGCCAGACCAGCAGCGAGGCGCTGGACAAGGGCAGTATCCCCAATATGGCGCAGAAAGAGCCCCAGGCCCATGACTTTACCAATGCCATGGACCCGGAGAGCGCCACTGCCTATGTCTGTTTGGCTACAGCCCAGAATGCGCTGGGCGGGAAGTGGACCTTCAAGGCGGTGGACGGGGTGCGCATCCCAGACGAAGACGCCCCTGTGCTGCTCAAGGTGACGACCACGGTGACCAAGGTAAACGATGCTGCAGATCCTGTACGGGTCTCCGGAACTGTGACACTCCAGTTCAGCGAGACCATCTACCACATCAACGATTCCGGCAATCCGGACACCCTCCGGGCCATCATCCAGCGCGATGTGGACAAACAGAAGGAAGTGGGCTTCCTGAATCTGGTCAACCAGAGTCAGAGCAATTTGAAGTACAGCAAGGAATCGGGCAATCCCACCAACACCATTACGCTGGATTTCTGGGATGCACCGGTGGGGGCCACGTTCAGCTTCTGCAACACGGGCCATCTGGCGGACGCATCCGCCAACAGCCGCCAGAACGACAGCTATACGCTGGAGCTGCAGCCGACAGAGGGGATCGGGCTGATCACAGGAGGGACCACCTATCGCTTTGTGGTGACACAGGGCAATTATCCGGGAAACTAAAGGAAAAAGCCGACATGGGCGGGCAAAGCATTGCCCGCCCATGGCTTAAGATCCGGGAGGGATCATGATGAAAAGAAGTATCGCGAACAGGATCGCCGCCCTGGCATTGGCACTGGTGCTGGCGGGCTCTTTGGTGCCCGGGGCCTGGGCGGCAGAGGGGGAGCCGGAGGGCGGCGGACAGCTGACCGGTGTGACGGTCACACCCTCCAACCTCTCCATGAAAGTGGGGGAGCGGGCCTATGTGGAGGCTTCGGCCGCCGGGCTGAGCCAGGACCAGATGGAAGACGCGCGGATCGAGTGGTCCCTTGAGAACAACGATCCGGAGCGGGTCAGGATCGCCTCTGGTCGGGACAGCTGGACCGTGGAGGTGGAGGCAGTCAACACCGCCGAGACCACGGAGACAGACCCGGTGACCCTGGTGGCCACTGTGACCTGTCAGGGAGGCGCGGAGAGGGACACCTGCGCGATCACTGTGGTTCCGGATCAGCCGGCCGGCCTTCAGATCACCCCGGAGGGGGATCAGGAGCTGGAGCCGGGTGAGACCCTCCAGCTCCGGGCCGAGATCACCCCGGCAGATCAGGCTGAGCCTGTGACTTGGTCCAGCTCGGACCCGGATGCCGCGGAGGTGGACAGGGACACTGGACTGGTGACCGCGGGGCGGGAACCGGGGCGCACAAAAATTACGGCCCGGTCGCAGAGCGGCCTGACAGATTCCTGTGAGGCTGCCGTGCGGGGCATCGTTCTGCCGGAGAACCTTATTATGCGGGAAAATGAAAATCAGCGCCTGATCCCGGAAGTCTATGGCGCGGCGCTGGAGCGGGAGGATGCCGCCTGGACCAGCAGCGATGAGAGGATCTTGAAGGTGGACAATGGGTATCTCTATCCTGTATCCGTGGGAGAGGCCGCGGTCACCGCCGAGATCCGGGCGGGCGGCCGCCTTTATACGGCTTCCTGCCAGGTCACTGTAGAGGCCAACACCGCTGATGTGATCACGGCAGCTGCAGGAGCGGGGGACCCGCTGCGCTTTGACGAGATCCAGAGAGAGTTGGAGCGGGAGTGCCGAAGCGTGCTGGGAAGCTCACTGGACTATGTGGGCGGCCTGTGGGTGAATACCCGGCAGGGCACGCTCTACTATCGCTATAATTCTGAAGGGGATACTGGAGCCGGGGTGGGGACCAGCGAGAACTACTATGCCGATCCCTCAGCCAGCCAGATGGGCCTGGGCGATGTGGCTTTTGTCCCCAAGGGAGATTTCAGCGGAACGGCAGTGATCTCCTATACCGGCTATGCAAGGGATGGGGGCTCCTTTCAGGGGACCATTGAGGTAGAGGTGGAGGAGACGGAGGAGATCGAGTATGCTGCCTCCGCCGATAAGGCGGTCCAGTTTGACCCGGATGACTTCAACCGAGTCTGCCGGAACCGGACAGGCCGGGATCTGAGCTATGTGGAATTCTCTCATCCGGACAGTGGAAAGGGAACTCTGTATTACCGTTATATCTCCCCGGCCAATCCGGGCAGCGAGGTAGACCCCTCCAAGGAGTACAAGCGTTCCGGAACTCCCAGTCTGTCCGATGTCTATTTTGTACCTGAGGGAGGCAGCGGTCAGGCCGTGATCTCCTATACCGGATACAACGTCTACGGCGACTCCTTCCGGGGGAGGATCACGATCCGGATCTCTGAGGCCAGCGGTCGGGGCGACCTGAATTATTCCATCGCTCAGGGGGGACGGCTGAACCTGGACGAGAGTGATTTCAATGACCTGGCCAAACGGATCACGGGATATGCTTTGGACTATGTCCAGTTTGAACTGCCTGCTTCTTCAGAGGGGACTCTGTATTACAACTATACCGGAAACGGCTCCTATGACAGTCGGGTAACAGAGGGACGCAGCTATTACCGGTCGTCTTCCCCTTACCTCAGACGGGTCACCTTTGTGGCAGACAGGGATTTCTCCGGAACGGCGGAGATCGATTTTAACGCCTGGGATACAAAGGGAAACCGGTTTGCCGGTACTGTGGAGGTGGCCGTTGGCCGGGGCGGCAAAGGAGATATCCGCTATTCCGTCCATCAAAATGGAAAAGTCACACTGGATGACAACGATTTCAACGCGCTGTGCCGTGAACTGACGGGGAGCACGCTCGATCATGTCAGCTTTGACCCTCCCCCCGCAGCCCAGGGGACCCTGTACTATCGCTATGATAACGGAGATTATGACAGCAAGGTGACCAGCTCTAAATGCTATTACCGCTCCGGGAGTCCCTATCTTGACCAGGTGACCTTCGTGCCGGCCCGGAATTTTTCTGGCGTGGTCTCCATTCCCTTTACCGGGCGGGGGACGAATGGAGAGGACTTCTCGGGCCAGCTGGAGATCGGCGTGGATACTGGATCGGACCTCATCGAGTACCGGGTGAAGCCCAACAGCTTTGTCACCTTTGACGATGGAGATTTTGACGATCTCTGTCAGGAGATGACTGGAAGCCGGCTGCGCTATGTCCGCTTCGAGCTGCCCAGCTCCTCCAAGGGGACGCTGTATTACGGATATGACGATGGTGACTATGACAGTAAGGTGACGGAGTCCAAGAGCTACTACCGTGGGACAGATCCCTATCTGGACCGGGTGTGCTTTGTCCCCGCTGAAGGTGTTTTCGGAGCGGTGGATCTGGAATTTACCGGCTGGAGCACAGATGGCGGCAAATTTGAAGGGACTGTGAGAATTACGGTGGAGGAGCCGAAAGGGCCTTCTGTGATCACCTACGCGACAGACGGCCGCCCGCTCTCCTTCTACGCCCGGGACTTCCAAGAGGCATGTGAGGACCGCGGGATGGGCGGACTGGCCTATGTGCGTTTTGATACACCCAGCAGCAGTGTGGGAAGACTCTATTTTCAATACCAGGGAGCGGGGGAAAGCAATACAGAGGTCCGGATGACCACCAGCTATTATCCGGCGAAGTCCCCTGGAATTTCGGAGATCACCTTTGTTCCGAAAGTGGGCTATCAGGGGACAGCAAGTATCTCCTATACAGGATGGGACACAAAAGGAAACGAATACCGCGGTCGGATCCAGATCTCGGTAAGGCCCGCCACAGCCTCACGGTATTTTTGGGATATGAGCTCCTTTGAGTGGGCGGTTCCGGCGGTGGATCTCCTGTATGAAAACGGAGTGGTCCACGGGACGGGAAATGGGACATACAGCCCCGGACAGCAGATCACCCGGGGAGACTATGTACTGATGCTCTGTCAGGCGTTTCAGCTCTCTGGGCAGGGAAAGGCTGGATTCTGGGATGTTCCCCGGGACAGCTACTATGCCCAGGCTGTTATGACTGCCCAAGCGCTGGGCATTACAGGCGGCTATCCGGACGGAGGGTTCCATCCAGGATCACCGGTTACCCGCCAGGATGCTGCGGTGTTCCTGATGAAGGCAATGCAGGCGGATGGATGGAGCCTGGGCGGCGGAAATGAGCAGATGCTCAGCCGCTTCCGGGACGAAAGCAGCATTTCAGCCTATGCGCGAAGCGCCATGGCAGTTATGGTGGAGTATGGAGTCCTGTCAGGAACAGCAGATCAAACCATAAGTCCGCAAAAGGCGATCACTCGCGCTGAGATGGCTGTGATGCTGGCCAACGCGCTGACCCTTTGAGCGTTGAATATATGAGAATAGGATCCCTGCCGGACCTCCGTGAATACGGAGGTCCGGCAGGGATTTTTCTATGCAGCAGGGCAGGCAGTGAAATAGACTTCCGTACTTGGACTCATAATACATGTAAAAACATTCACTAAAACAAGGGAACTTTGTGTCCCGCCTACTACAATAGATGCATACCTCAACATGAAAAAAGCGATTTGGAGGAGAAATTATGAGTCTAAAAAATGCAGGAAAGAATGTTTTTGAGAAAGAAGATGGGGCACTGGAAGCCTTTCGCCGATATCTGGAGCTGGATGAAAAAAGCGAGGCGACGATCAGAAAATATATGCATGATGTCAAAGTGTTCCTGACCTTTCAGAAGGGGAAAGGCTCCTTCCGGAAGGAGCAGATCATTGGATATAAAAATTGGCTGGGAGAGCGGTACGCGGTGCGCAGCGCAAATTCCATGCTGACTGCAGTGAATCAGTTTCTGAAATTTGTCGGGGCAGGGGAATGCTGCGTCAAGCTGTTCAAGCTGCAGTACCAGACTTTTTGTGACCAGAGAAAGGAGCTGGGGCGGGAAGAATATAGGCGCCTTTTGGAGACAGCCCGGCGGAAAAAACAGATCCGTCTGTACTTCCTGATCTTGACGCTGTGCGCTACTGGGATCCGGATCAGTGAGCTGCAATATATTACAGTTGAGGCGGCAGTGAGTGGAAACACTATTGCAAAAAATAAAGGCAAGAGCCGGGTGATCCTGATCCCGCAAAAGCTTTGCGATGTCCTTCTGGACTATGCGGCATGGATAGGGATCTCTCACGGCCCGATTTTTATTACCCGCGGTGGAAGGCCCGTGGACCGGAGCAATGTGTGGAGAGCGATGCAGAAGCTGTGCAGGGAAGCCGGAGTGCCAGAGGAAAAAGTATATCCCCATAATCTGCGGCATCTGTTTGCCAGCACCTTTTACGAAAAAGAGAAGGATATCCTGCATTTAGCGGATATCCTTGGACATAAAAACGTCAATACAACGCGTATCTATACTCTGGCAACAGGTGAGGTCCACCGAGCACAGATCGAATCTTTAAACCTGTTCGTTCCGGTGCTGAATACGGAGCAGCCGTCTCGCAATAAAAAACAACGTAATAATAAGTTATGTTGTTTCTTCCATTGTGGGCATGATTAGAAAGCGGTCAAAATGCCGACCTGTATTTGAACGGTTTTATCGATGTTATCCCAGCAAAATGTAAACTTTTTCGGTGGTTTAATGCGATTTTTCAAAAAATATCTTAGAAAATGTAAAAGAAAAAAGAATGGCCTCTTGTTTTTTTGTATAAAAAGAGGCAAAATTCGACTTGCAAAAGCATGGAGAAAACTGTAGAATAATAGCGCCAAAAGATTTTTCAGAACTTTTTTTTCGTATGTAAACAACATAACTTATTATTATGTGGTAACGGGTTTGTTTTTTTGCAGATTTTGTCGAAAAACCATGAAAATGACCGAAAAAGAAGAGAGGGCTGGTCGATAAAATGGATGGTCTCAGCAGCAACTCATTCCTGATGATGCAGCGCTCCATGGAATTTCTGTGGAGCAAGCAATCCTGCATTTTAGACAACATCGCAAATGTGGAGACACCGGGCTATCAGGTGAAATACGCTACGTTTGAGGAGGCGCTCAAAAATGCCGTCCTCTCCTCCGCCCAAAATGGAATCTCCTCTTCTTCCATC
>ERZ827469.2774-NODE-2774-length-12549-cov-3.504002_pt1 | contig 12549 bp, 18 predicted proteins | sample MGYA00519917_ERZ827469 | MGnify/ENA primary metagenome ERZ827469 (study PRJEB31778, sample SAMEA3449314) | human gut metagenome | biome: human gut; feature: human-associated habitat; material: faeces | place: United Kingdom | collected 2010/2012 ... | reverse complement strand
ACCTACTTTCAACTAAATTTCTTATTGTCCACTCTCTACCATTCCGATCGGAATATGGTAAAGCTCCTTGGACAGATTGTATAACTTTGTACGGATGCTGCTGTCTACCACTCTGTCGCCCATACGGATGACCATTCCTCCGATCAAAGCCGTATCCACTTCATAATGCATCTCAAAAGACACATAGTTTGTCGTTTCTAACAGCTTTTTCTCTACCTGCTCTTTCTGCTCTTTGGACAGTTCCATGGCAGAAGTTACATGAACGGTTCCAATCTTCTTATATTCCTTTACTTCATCTCTGAAGTAAACCAGAACATCCTTTGTTTTTCCAAAATGGTCTTTTTCCACTAAAAGTTCTAACAGTCCGACAATCTCATCTGACACCTTCCCTTTGAAGATATTCTCAATGAGCTGCATTTTTTCTTCTTTTACAACCTGTGGATGACTCATCAGCCGGGATAATTCTTCATTTTCCTCAAGGACACGCAGAATTCCTTCCGTCTCCTCAAAAAAATCATCTACACGGTGTTCTTCCACAGCAGTTTCAAATAAAGCGTCCCCATATATTTTGGATACTAATTTTGCCATGTTGAATCACCCATCTCTTTCAATGTTTCTTCCACTAAGGTATCCTGTATCGTTGTATCAATGGAAGCCGATACAACCTTTTGTGCCATCATGGACGCAATACCAATGACTTCCTGCTTCATCTCGTCCATTGCACGTTTCTTTTCAAGTATTGCTTCTTCGTTCGCACGTTTGATGATGCGGGAAGCCTCTTCCTTCGCTTCTTCCACGATCCGTGCTTCATTTTTCAATGCTTTCTGGCGGGCTTCGCTTAAAATCTCCTCAGCCTCTTTTTCAATATTTTTCAGCTTTGCATCATATTCTGCCTTTAATGCCGCCGCATCCTCTTTATCGAGTTTTGCCGTATCTAAGTCTGTCTTGATCTTCATCTTACGGTCTTCTAACATCTTACGGACCGGATTAAATAAAAGGTAAGATAAAAACAGAAACAGTACAAACACAGCGATCGCCGCTAACACGGTATCATGCAATAACTGAAAATCCAGATCAAATAACCTTGTCATAACTTAGAAGTATGCCTCCTTTCCGTTATTCTTATATCGTGAGTATGACTCACTCTTAAAATCCGCCATTATTTTGCCAGTGGCTTTACGAAAAGTAAGAGCATTGCAACTAACAGACCATAAAGACCTGTTGTCTCTGCTACCGCCTGTCCTAATAACATGGTAGAAGTAATATCGGATTTTGCACCCGGATTTCTTCCTACTGCTGCTGCTGCATGTCCTGCTGCAATACCCTGACCAATACCAGGTCCGATACCTGCGATAACTGCAAGACCTGCTCCGATTGCTGAGCATGCTAAAATTAAATCATTTCCTGTAATCATAATATAATCCTCCTAAAATAACTTATTCTGTGTCCATTGCCTGATTTACATACGTCATTGTCAGCATACAGAATACATATGTCTGAATTGCTCCTGAGAATAAATCAAAGTAGACATGTAATGCTGCCGGCCATGCGATTGCAATTTTCGCTAAAAGGCCATAAATCAATGCCATGATTACGGTTCCCGATAATACATTTGCGAATAAACGCAAAGACAGGGATACCGGCACTGCCAAATCTCCAATAATATTAATCGGTGCCCAGAATGGCCACGGATCACAAAGACCCTGGAGCACACCTTTTACCTTCTGATACTTGAATTTACAGAATGTGATCATGGTAAATGTAATCAATGCCATTGCCAGCGTTGTTCCATAATCCGCAGTCGGTGGTCTGAGTCCAAACAGACCAGATATATTGCTGAATAAAATAAATAAAAAGATGGTGCTGATATAGTTCTTAAACTTCCGGGAATTCTCTCCCATTACATTTTCCACCATACCATCTAATTTCTCCACTATCAGCTCTGCGATATTCTGTAACGTATCAGGTACATCCGTTGCATGCTTCATCTTACGGTTTATTACAAAGGCAAATCCGATCAATACCAGCATTACGATCAGCACACATACATGTGTCGTCGTGATCCATACTTTATGACCGAATAATTCATAGGAAAAAAGCCCATGTATCATAAAATCAATATCATCTGCTCCGGACGCCATCAAAATTGCATCACTCACAATTTCACCTCCTTAGTTACTGTTATATGACAGTACTGTTCTCTGACGGTTTCTCCTCCCCCTCACTACCATACAGTACTCTATGAATAAAAGGCTGCAGATAGGCTGCTGCCTTTAATCCCATGACTCCGACAAATTCCATTAGTACATTTCCTAAGCGGAATCTTAACGTGACAAAAAATATGATCACTACTATCATATATCTTAGAAGGGACCATGCGACAATCTTGTTTCTGGCATGATTCTCGCCATTGAGTGCAATCGCATCTTCGATCACAACAGCAATATGGATCGCTATTCCCATTGCCATCGCAATGCCAATCCAAAGTCCCGTGCTATAAAGCAATTTATCTTTTACAAACCAGACTCCTATGAACTGCACCAGCAGACCATAGAGTACAATTCCAAGCAAAAGAGCCGGAAGTGCCTTGTTAAGTCTCTTTATCATGCTTCTTATCATCACTTTCGTATATTTTTTTTGCTACGATATAGCAATTTCGGAACCCGGCAAGAGCTCCTAAAATAAATAATGGAATTATAAAAAAGCCGAGACCTGACTTTTTATCAATAAAAATACCAAGTCCCGTACATAAAAAAATAGGAACTATCATGTTAATACCAAATTGTGTAATCAGAACAAGTGACTGATAAACGCTCTTTTTGTACTTCACACATAGCTCCTTTCCGTTTGCATACCGCAAACTATATAGATTCATATTATACTATTTTTCTTAAGATTGTCCACAGTATTTCTCAAAATTTTCACACATTTTATTTTTCCATATTCCACCTGTTTTATAACTGATTTCATATGGTTTTCCGGGTATTTTATAAAATCATCTTAATCTCCCGGTTCGTATGTTCATATTTTCGGTATTTTACACCTGCTGCATCTAACATCCTCTTAGACGCAATGACTCCCGGTGTGTTTTTGTATTTATCTTCATCGTAGATGATATAGCGGATCCCGGACTGGATGATGGCTTTTGCACATTCGTTACACGGAAAAAGTGAAACATATAACGTAGAACCCTCCAGACTGCCGCCACGGTAATTCAAAATGGCATTCAATTCACTGTGTGTCGTGTAAAAATATTTGTTGTCTAACGGTTCGCCCTCTCTCGCCCATGGAAACTCATCATCGGAACATCCTGACGGAAATCCGTTGTAGCCCATGGATAAGATCTTATGATCCGGACTGACGATACAGGCTCCTACCTGTGTGTTCGGGTCTTTTGAACGCATGCCGGAAAGCATTGCCACGCCCATAAAATATTCATCCCAACTGATATAGTCTTCCCTTTTGTCACTCATATGTATTCCTCCTTCCAATATATATGAAGAACGGATTGTCAAATATTTGACAATCCGCTGTATTCTTTCTCCTATTTTGTACCGAAAATACGGTCTCCCGCATCTCCAAGTCCCGGTACGATATATCCATGCTCATTCAGATGATCATCTAATGCTCCAACGATCACGTCAACATCCGGATGTGCCTCCTGCATACGCTTTACACCTTCCGGCGCTGCAATAATGCACATGAAATGAATTCTCTTTACACCCTTATCCTTTAACATCTGGATTGCAGCAACAGAAGAACCTCCGGTTGCAAGCATCGGGTCTACCACGAACACTTCTCGCTCATCACAGTCCTTTGGCAACTTGCAGTAATACTCTACCGGCTCTAATGTTTCTTCATTTCTGTATAATCCGATATGTCCTACTTTTGCGGATGGGATCATTGCTAACATTCCGTCTACCATTCCAAGACCTGCTCTTAAGATCGGAACGACTGCTAATTTCTTTCCTTTTAATTCCTTTACGGTTGTAGCACAGATCGGTGTGGTGATCTCCACATCTGTTAACTCTAAATCTCTGGTTGCCTCATAGCACATCAGCATTGCAATCTCGCTGATCAGTGTTCTGAAATCTTTTGAACCGGTATCTGCTCTTCGTATCCATCCGATTTTATGCTGAATGAGCGGGTGATCCATAACAATTACTTTTGACATTTTTCTTCTCCTTCATTAAGTATTTTAACTAATTTTTTTATCGACTTATTCAATGTTTCATAACAGATCCCATATGCCTGAAGGTTTCCGCCATATGGATTTAAAATCTCTAACTCATCCCCTACAAACTCTGTCAGTACCGCAACATCTTCTTTTTCCACATTCGGAAAAAGCTCAAATATCTTCTGACGGCTCTCCTCACTCATAGTAAGGATCAATGTATTGTCTGTGATATCCTCTTCGGTGATCTGCTCTGGCAGCATGAAGATATGGGCATCATCCTGTGTGAAAGCCCGTACACGCATCAAGCCATGCAAAGCACCAGAAAGCTCATGGCGATGTACCAAGCCCAGCTCGCTCCAACGCAGCGGACGATTTAACACCTGCTCTTCTAAAATACCTGCCGCCATCGGCGCACGACATGTCCCACCGTCCTCTGCAAATATAATTCTGTCGTATGCTTTCATCTTTTTCTCCTGTACTGCCTGCAAAACATGGTGACCTGCTGCTTTTAACAGACGGTTCATAATTGCCTGCCCCAGTCCCTCGGATTCAAAGCTCTCAGAGTAGATGGTATCCACATCCAGATCATCAAATTTACGCAGTATGCCATAAAGATGTCTTGCAATCGCATCTTCGTCTTCTCTTGCTCCGATGCTGATGACATCTCCACACCGGTATTCTCCGGCTGTTTCATCGGTCGCTATAATTCCTATCTTTTTCCCCTGTGATATCCCTGTATGTGATAAATAGTTAATGGTGCCTATAACATCCTTTTTTTCACCGGTAACAACGGTAAGATCTGCCTTTGGTGCATAATGCCTGTACTTCATACCCGGTGCTTTCGGTTTCTGTAAAGAATCAGATGCGATCAGTCCCGGATCTACATGAACCTCTCCGATCACTTCTTCTAACATCTCCTGTGTGATATATCCCGGACGCAGGATCATCGGTGTCTCTTCCGTTAAATCGATGATCGTAGATTCAATTCCGATCCCTACGCTTCCACCGTCTAAGATCAAAGGAATCTTCTCATTTAAATCTGTCATGACATGCTCTGCTGCCGTAGGACTTGGTCTGCCGGATGTATTGGCACTTGGTGCCGCAATATAAGTTCCGCTTGCCGCTATCAATGCCAGTGCTATCGGATGGTTTGGCATCCGCACTGCCACGGTGTCCATTCCACCGGTTGTCTCATATGGAACTGCTGCACTCTTTTTTACGATCATGGTCAGTGGTCCCGGCCAGAATGCTTTCGCAAGTTTTACTGCCTTTCCCGGCACTTCATCCGTCAGATTTCTTAAAGCTGACACATCTGCTATATGAACGATCAAAGGGTTGTCAGATGGTCTTCCCTTTGCTTCGTAAATCTTCTTTGCTGCGGATGCCTGCATGGCATCTGCTCCGAGCCCGTATACTGTCTCGGTTGGAAATGCTACCAGCCCGCCATCACGAATGATAGCTGCTGCTTTTGCAATGATTTTATCATCTATGGCTTCTAAATTTAGCTTCTCTATTTCTGTTTTCATAATTTTTATTATACCACGTTATGAAAATATCGCAACAAAAGAAACAATTCTTACAAGATTTGTAATATTTCTATCTACGGTTTCTTTCCATCCTTTGCTTCTTCATTCAGATAATTTTCAATTCCTTTGCTGATTGCAACGGCAACCTTCTGCTGATATTCTGCGTCCGACAACAGTTCCGCTTCCTGACGGTTACTCAAAAATCCACACTCTACAATAACCGTCGGTGACTCTGTCTTTTTGAGCAGATAATAACTCTCATTCGCTTTGGCTGTCCGGTGATTTTCTTTATCCAGTTCTGCAACCAGACTCTTTTGGAGAACTTCTGCTAACTCTTTTCCCTCCTGCGATTCTCCATAATAAAAGACCTGTGCTCCCTTTACATATTCCTCAGGGTAACTGTTCTGATGAATACTAATGGTAAAAACAGGCTTTTCCTTATTAATAATTTCACAGCGTTTCTTCATGTCCTCTACTTTTTTATTGCGGGCAGTTCTGTGATATAACCCTTTATCACTGTCTCTGGTCAGAACAATTCTGTATCCTTTTTTTTCTAAAATCTTTTGGAGCTTCTTTGCGATAGCAAGATTTAATTTCTTTTCTTTTTCCCCATTGATACCAATTTTCCCCGGATCATCTCCGCCATGACCGGCATCAATTACGATACAGGTCTGCGTTTTGGCAACTTTACTCTGCTGCACATAGATTGCACCGCGTTTTGCTAAAAATCCCGCGGACACCAGAAGAATGACTGCCATAATAAGTTCTATTTTCTTTTTCATACCGAGCTTTGCCTGAGATATTTAAGTTGTTGTAGTCTATGCGAGCTAAACTCTAAATATGTTTCTCTGTGCAAGGAACTCCATATTCTCTGATATAATTAAAATATGGAAATTATGTTCCGCTCACATTGTTTGCCGCTTGCACAGATCAGATATGGAAAGTTTCTTTTTGTGCAATGGAAATGAAACTCAAAAAATCGTGTCACCCACTGGTGGCACGATTTTTGTTTTAAGAGGTTCATTGGAATGGTTTGCACAAGGAAACTTGGAATGTCTGATTTGTGCAAACTACAAAGAACCTTAATTTACATATTTAATAATAGTATCCCAGACCGTAGGATCTTCCATGCCCAGCTTCCATACGGATGTTCCGGCAATCTTGGCTTTTTTTGCTGCCTTTAATTTCTGCTCAATGGACTTCGATTCTTCCATCCACATTTTATAGGTCTTTCCATCTTTCTGGTACTCGATATAATACTGACCGTATTTATCTGACCACTTTGGTGAAGCTCCACTGTTATTCACTACGGTCTGCTGGTTATTCATCTTCACTACTTCAGAGGTTACCGTTACCTTTTTATCTTCACCTGTTGTCTCTGCCCAGAGTCTGGTATAGAACGGAAGTGCAAGGATCGTCTGCTCTGCCGGTACCTCTTTTAATGTATTTTTTATTCCATTCTTCACAAAATCAATGGATGCTACAGAACCGGCTTCTTCAGAACCTTTATAATGTTCATCGTAGCCCATAATGATAATATAATCTGCAAAACAGGACTGCTCTTTGCGATTATAAAATGCTGTATAGGAAGATGGTACATAATTATCTACGGATAATACAATGTCATTTTTCTTACACTTTATGGAAAGCTCACGGATAAACTGTATATATCCCTCTCCGGCATCCGTACTCAATGCTTCCATATCAACATTAATACCGTCTAAATCATACTGGATCGCGGCAGAGATCAGATTATTAGTCAGATTCTCCCGTGTAGAGGTATGCGTCAGCACCTGTGTCGTATCCACATCCGGATTCTCCAGATTGCTTACCAATGCCCAGACTTCTACATTATGCTGATGTGCATAAGTCACATAATCACTGCTTGCTAAAGTTTTGATCCCTCCGTTATTATCGTTCAGATAAAACCATGTCGGAGAGATGACATTGACACCTTTTGTCGCAGAAAGTACGTTTGCAAGTGTACTGTTGGCTGCCTGCTCCGTTACCTGATGCCATGCCATGTTGATCTTTTCTTTTTTCAGATTATGTGTGATCTGTGGTTCCTTAAAATCACTTTTTAATTCTTTCTTTTCTGCCTTATCAAGCTGGCGGTTCTTCACATAACCGATATATCCGTCTTTGGTGCAGACTTTTGTCCACTTTTCACCTGACTCTACAATGGTAACTGCTTCATCCTTTTCTACTGTCCGTAAAATAGGACTCTTGATGCCGCCTTTTACACGAAGCTCCGCATCCTTTTTAATAGAAGACTGCTCGATGGTTCCCCATGTCTTTGTTAAGGTGATACGATTCGGATCTTTGTACATTTTATATTTAATATTTGTATATTTTTTCACAAAATCCAGTGCCACATATGTTTTATCTGCATCGGCATATACGATGGTATAATTCTCCGTATGCTTTTCTTTTGCTGTCTGATATTCACTGCTGCCCGCTGCTACGGAAGTGACTTCCGAAGGTGTTGTATACAGAAGTTTGTTCTCATTTCCATCCCAGTAAAATCTCTGATTTAACGTATCATGCAAAAAACGGTATTCAATATAAATCTTTCCTGCCACTAACTTTGCCGTGGTATCCTGCTTTACATTGTCTACGATCACTGCCGTATCGTCGGCTTCCTTTAACTGATAGTATTCTTTTAAATCAGCCTTTTCCTTAGACGGAACATACTTCTCTATGACTGCTTTTCCTGTTAACATGAGGACTACTACTACAATCAAAAGCACGACCGCAAGGACAGGCGATGTTTTTTTCTTCATGTGTTACCTCCCTTATGATGTCTTTTGGTATTATAGCATATCTTGTCGCTTTCAATCCACCCTAAGAGCAGAATTTTCATAATTTGGAGGGAAGACGTTCTCCCCTCCGTTTTTCGCAGGCATATCCGTCTCCTTCAATGCTTTTTATTATCGATCTGTTATTTTGTCAAAATGTATCTCTTTCAACACTCCTTTCTGAAAAATATAATCACGCATATAAGTAGAATCCTCATTCACGGACATGGTTTCCATCACTTTTTGGGAATCACTTGCATGACCCTCCATCCAGATGCCGACTCCGCGTTCCTCTAATGTTTTTAATTCCATAAATAATTTGACTTCTTCTTTTTCTTGTAACATCTCATTCCTCATTTCTCCCGAACCCAAAAGGATTGTCTCTGTTTTTGTTTCTTTTTATCTTTTTATGCTATGTTGTGATATATTATCGCTGACTCTATCAGATATACTGACAGACAGAGAAATCTGCTACAGTGTCTCGGGTTGCTTTTTTCTTATCTTTTTTATCCCATCATCACCATATCCCTGTACTTTCACAAATTCCTTCCAGCCTGTCAGCCGGCCTCACCTCTCTTCTTCATCCGAATGGACGTTATTAGAGCATCCCTTTCTGCTAAAAAATATAAAATTATCCCTTTTTATTTCTTACTTACTTGGAAAACTAATTGACAAACAGGATTGAACCCGTTTTTCAGATTTAAACTACAGATGCCGGTGAATCATTCTGAATATATATGAACGGCATGACTTTCTGTAATCTATAGATGGTCTTTCTTCTTTAGAATTATTCTTTTGAATATTTCAGAAAGGTATCTCATATCCTTTTATATCATACGGATAACAGAAACACAACCTATTTTCGCGTTTTTTTTCAATCTTTATGCTTTTTTTATAATTCCTTTCCTTAAAATTACATTTACATATTCTGATAATTTGATTATAATAATAGTACCAATTACTTGAGTTTCTTAAAAAGGAAGTGATTTTATGAAAATAGAGAAAGTAAATGATAACCAGATTCGCTGCACACTGACAAAAGAAGATCTTGCTGACCGTCAGTTAAAGCTGAGTGAATTAGCATACGGAACAGAAAAAGCAAAAGTCCTGTTTCGCGATATGATGCAGCAGGCAGCCTATGAGTTTGGTTTCGAGGCGGAAGATATTCCTCTGATGATCGAAGCAATTCCTTTATCTGCTGATACCATTATCCTGATCATTACCAAAGTGGAATATCCGGAAGAGATTGATACTCGTTTTTCTAAATTTTCAGAGGGAGATGAAAGTGATTTTGATTCCTACTCGCAGGAAGATGGTTCCGGTGTTGCTTTAGAGGGCGCTGACGACATTTTAGGTCTTTACAGAAAAATGCAGGAAGAGCGTCAGAAAGCAGAACAGGAGTTAAAGCAGAGTGCAGATTTTGTTCCATTAGAAGCAACATTTTCTAACAAGGAACAGGAAGTACCTGAAAAAAATGATGCGAAGAAGGAACCGGTAGATGTCTTTACCGACATTACCAAATTATTTGTTTTCCAGAATTTAGACAACGTTACCAGACTTGCTCACGTTCTCAATGGTTTTTACCATGATCAGAACGACTTATATAAAAATCCGGCGAATAAGAAATTTTATCTTGTCATCCATAAAGGAAAGCACACACCGGAAGATTTCAACAAGGTCTGCAATATTCTTTCTGAATATGCACATCAGGAACGCTATACCGATGCTTTAGCCGCATACTTTGAAGAACATTATGATGTGATCGTTTCTTCTAATGCACTTGAAGTTTTAGCGGAACTGTAAGCCGTATGATAGAGAATATATAAAAACGTATCAAAAAAGCCGCGACATTTACTGCCGCGGCTTTCATTTTTTCTTTCTTAACCCTGCTGCTCTAAGAAATTATTGATATCTTCTACAAGTCCGTCCGGGTCTACACCATGAACCATTGCTGCTTCTTCGATCGTCTCCATCTGGGAAGAAGGACATCCAAGGCAGTGCATTCCGATTCCTAAAAGAAGTGGTGCAATATTCTCATCAATACGGAGTAATTCTCCGATCATGGTTGATTTCGTAACCTTTGCCATCTTGTTATACCTCCAATCTGTACTGCCTGTCCCATGACAGGTTATTAGTAGTATAATACCTTTTCGTATTTTTTTCAATGCATTTTCTATTTGAAGTATTTTACACTTGTATTTGCCCTGTTTTTGTAATAAAATGTGACTAAGCGCAGAGGTTATCTGCGAAAAGTAAACTTTTATATATTAAGGAGGAACAACATTATGGCATACGTAATTACAGATTCTTGCGTAAACTGTGGAACTTGTGAAGGTGAGTGTCCAGTAGGAGCTATCTCTGCAGGAGACAGCAAATATGAAATCGACGCTTCTTCTTGCGTTGATTGTGGAACATGTGCTGGTGCCTGTCCTACAGGAGCTATCGAGTCCGAGTAATATGTACATGTACAAATAGAACCGTCACGGATGTGGCGGTTTTATTTTTTGTATGTATTTATTCTTTTTGCAATTCTTTCTTCTTATTTAAAAATGTTATTGTTTTTCCCGCTATATAATAACCGATTTCATAGACAAGGATTCCGCCAAATACATCCACCAACACATGCTGCTTTACAAAAAGTGTCGATGCAAATACGCCAAGTGCCATCACTGTAGTCGCATAGCGATACCACTTCGGAGGTTTTTTCATGGCAAATGCTGCATGGATACAACACCAGCTTTCCAAACAGTGAATAGATGGAAAGAGGTTTACCGGTGCATCCATGCGATAGATAAATCTGACCAGGTCATTGCAGAATCCGCTTCCTGTCACCTCCGGTCTTGCCAGTGTCGTTGGAAAAAATAAAAAGAACAACAGACAGATCACTTTTGCTGCCACATCTCCGTAAACGATCCGGTAACAGAACTCTTTTCCTTCCCGGGCAACCAGCAGATAATTCGCGATCCACTGAATATATGCCAGTACATAAAACAGAATGAACGGCGCTACAAAAGGAATCCATTCATCCAGTGCCGTTGTGATCGTATGAAACGTCAGATAATCCCGCAACTGTGACGTTCCAAAATAAACCAGCATATTGATACTGACCGCCAGGATCAAAGGCAGAACCGAATATCCGGGTAAAATCTTTTCAATCCATTTACGCATGTCCTATTACTTCTCCCATTCTTACAGGTGTCTCTATTCCGTGCCTGGAACGCTCCAACACATCCTGACGGATCTTTACTCTGTCTTTTTTTACCAAAAGAACGATCGTAGAACCGCCATACTGAAACATCCCTTTTTCTTCGCCGCGAAAAACCATTCCCGCTTCTTTATAATTCACAATTCTTCCTACCAGCATTGCACCTACTTCCATCTGCACAACCGGCCCGAATGTGTCTGTCTTAATAACCGTGTACTCCCTGCTGTTTTCCGTATACACCGGAAGCTGATCTAATGCCACCGGCCTTACCGTATGAAAAATTCCCGGCAGATGAATATTTCTGCTCTTCTTTCCGGAATCCACATAACAATATCTGTGATAGTGATCGACGCACAGGCGAAATACCAGACAATAACCCTCCTGATAATGCTTTGCTATCTTCTCATTCCGCAGCAAAGAAGATACCGTATAATGACTCTGTTTGATGGGAAGCACTGTCCCTTCTTCGATCTTCCAGACAGAAAGCAATCCATCGCATGGTGCGATCAGATGCTCCGGATCCCTGTCGATCGAACGACGATCCTCTTTTATTTTTCTTGAGAAAAAATCATTAAAACTTTTTATATCTGTTGTTTCATAATCTGATAATTGGATTGCATTTTGCTTTACAAATGGTTGAATGAGAAATGACGACAATTCAGAATCTAAAAAATGCCCACAGATACGAGAAAGCCGTGGGCCGGTTAACGGTTTTAAAAGAAATCTTCCTGGAACTGTATTATATAAAAATTCTAGGATAGTCATATGTAAATCTCCTGTCTGTAATCTCTTAATTCTTAAAATTTATGTACAAAAATCCCCATAGTATTCTCATAAAATACT
>ERZ827469.2773-NODE-2773-length-12550-cov-3.978071_pt1 | contig 12550 bp, 7 predicted proteins | sample MGYA00519917_ERZ827469 | MGnify/ENA primary metagenome ERZ827469 (study PRJEB31778, sample SAMEA3449314) | human gut metagenome | biome: human gut; feature: human-associated habitat; material: faeces | place: United Kingdom | collected 2010/2012 ... | reverse complement strand
CATAGTTCATGCAGTATGCTTTATAGAGCTGCCACTTTAAGTCTAACGGCACAGGCGCGATCAGCAGCGCTGGGGTTTTCGCTTCCGGCTTCGGCGGAATGGGCGGATACAAGTTCAGATACCATTCCCGCTGCGTCTCGCTCAATTCCTCCGGATTTTTGATTCTGCCGTATTTCTTCGGATTTTCCAAGTAGTCTTCATATGCACAGATCTGACGTAAAATCTCGTGGTCGTGCGCATCCATTTCAAGTGGATCGCCCTCTGTAATCGGCATTTCTGTGAGTTGCTTTGCCTCTGCCAGAATGTACGAGTCGGTCTGAATCAGACGAAAAATACGGTGGCGGCAGAGCGCTTCATTCAGCCGGAGCATCTGTTCATTGGCCTGATGCCAGTCGGTCAGATTGTGTGTTTTTTCATAAAGAGCCATACCTTCCATTGCAGATTGCAAGCGGCTGTCAAGCGCTTGATATTCCTCTGGCGTGATGTTCAAAACCTCCGTTGTTAGTGCTCCAAGCGGAAATTCTTCTCCGTAAATACCGAGCGTTTTCCCTCCGATATAAAACGTAATGGACTGAAACATATGTTTCTCCTTTGAAAACCTGTCCGCAAATGATTTTTATTTGTCTGCTATTACTCTGAGTGTATCAGAAAAATCTCCATACTACAAGTAGAAAGGTGCGTGCCGCGAAAAACGTGGTACGCACCTTTACTTTTTGATTCGGAGGAGATTTTTTGACAGGAAACACACCATTAAAACTGATTTCCATGAGCGAAATCAACGCGGAGGAGGTGCAATGGCTCTGGTATCCTTACATTCCGCTTGGCAAGCTGACGATCATTCAAGGCGACCCCGGCGAGGGAAAAACGAGCTTCATTCTGGCGGTCATTGCGGCTCTGACGCGCGGCGAGCCGCTGCCGGAGTGCGAACGGGCAGCGGAGCCGATGAACGTGATCTACCAAACCGCCGAGGACGGTCTGGCGGATACCATCAAGCCAAGGCTAGAGAGTGCAGGCGCAGACTGCACACGTGTTCTGGTCATCGACGAGGGCAAACGGGAGCTGACACTCTGCGACGCAAGGCTGGAAGAAGCGATCCGCAGGACAGCGGCAAAGCTGATCGTACTCGACCCGCTGCAGGCGTACCTCGGAAGCGATGTGGATATGCACCGCGCAAACGAGGTGCGCCCGGTACTCAAACGGCTTTCCGTGATGGCGGAGCGCACACAATGCGCCGTCATTTTGATTGGACACATGAACAAGGCGCAGGGCTTGAAATCCGGCTATCGCGGTCTCGGCTCTATCGACTTCCGCGCATCAGCCAGAAGCGTTTTGATCGTCGGGCGGCTGAAAAGCGGCGATACGCTCCGCATTGTCGCGCAGGACAAGAACAGCCTTGCACCGGAGGGCGCAGCCATTGCATTTGAACTTCATCCGGAGCATGGCTTTCAGTGGAAGGGCTTCTGCGACGCGACCGTTGACAACATCCTGAACGGCACAGGGCAGGTGCAGACAAAGACCATGCAGATGGAGGACGAGCTGCGCAGGTTTCTGACGCAGCCAAGACCAGCCGAGGAAGTCCTTGCGCTTGCAAAGCAGCTCGGCATTTCAGAGCGGACGCTGAAAATTGCAAAGCGAAATCTCGGCATTCTTTCGGAGCGCCGCGCCGATCAATGGCTCTGGCGCTTGCCGGAGCAAGAGGGCAAGGGGGTAACACCTCGAACAGTTTGCATCCTTGCACCCTTCCACAGCGGGCACCGTTCGCCGCCGTGAGCCGCGTGTCTCCACTGTGTGCGGCTTTTTGCCCCGACAGCGAGTGTGTGTGCGGCGCAACGGGAAAAGCCAACGTTGCGCCGACGTGCGCAAAAAATACAAAATCGCAATCCAGCAGGGTGAATCTCGTTAAAGATGTTTTTTGAATTTTTCCACAACGGCATGACGCTTTGGTGTCATGCTGTTGTTTTTCTTGTGTACTCCGCAGAAAACTCCATCTCTCCAATGAAGTTGTAGCGAATGTCAATTTGTTGTACGCGGTGTCCGCTAGATTTATCCGGCGCATGGACAATGATTTTCTCGATAAACTCCTGCACCATCACAGCGGTCAATTCTTTTGGCTCGGTGTACTTTCGGACGAGTTTCAAAAACTTCTCCGCATTGCCGGTGTGCTCCTGCGCCGCTGCAAGCTCACTGCGCAGCGTTTGAACGCTGGCGGCTAATTCTGTCTGTTCCTGCTCATAACCCGCTGAGAGCTTTGTAAAACGCTCGTCCGTCAACTTGCCGCACACGTTGTCCTCGTAGAGCTTGCGGATGATCGTATCAAGCTCCGCAATGCGGCGTTCCTGTCGGCTCAATGTGCGTTTCGTGCTGGCCTGTTTTGCCTCCAGTGCTTTCTTGCGCCCATCCATCAGCATCTCCGCAAAGGCTTCTTCATTGAAGTGGGCGAAAGAAATTACCTTTTGCAGATTCTCCAACACAAGCTGTTCCAGTACCACGGCGCGTATGTAATGGGCGCTGCACCCCTTTCGGTTGCGATAGCTTGAACAGGTGTAGTAAAAGTTTCGGTATTCTTGCTATACTCCATGATCTGCTTTAATTTCTGCAATGCTTGTATCCGTCTGTCGTTTACAGTGGATACAGACAAGCCTAAATACCGTGCAATTTTGCTATCGCTCCATTCAGCAAAGTACGATAACAGTAAAATATCCCTGTGCTTGGGCTGCAAATAGGACAGTGCTTTCCCGATATGCGGCGTTACGACAAAAACGTGTTCTTTTACAGAAAAAGAGGTCATTGTGTCCAGTACATAGCTATCCTCGGTTATCAGACTGTCAAAAATGCTCTCGTCAAAGTTTGATGCTGCGGCTTCCCGCTGCTCCTGAATGTCCAATTTTTTATGTATGTTCCGTGCCTTGTTTCGGAGGACAGTTTTCATAAAATCCTCAAAGGCGTATTGCTTATGCAGCTTTTGGTTTTCTGTCATTTCATATCCCTCTGATTTGTGCTTCTATATACCAACTACAAAATGAAACCTCCACTTTTCCGAAAATTCGCGCAAAGCGCAAAAACTTCCTATAAAAAACTTATTTTTGATGAAATCCGCGCTCAAAGAGAACAGAAAAATCCCCCCTCCAGTGTGAACTGGAGGGGGGAATCTTGCGCTACGGGTTACTTCGTGTACTTCTGCATGAAACGCATCAGAATCGACGCAACTTCCGCGCGGGTCGCGTTGCCCTGCGGGGCAAGCGTGGTTGCGGTGCGGCCGTTGATAAGGCCAGCACTGACAGCCCAGCGCATCGCGTCGGTCGCCCAGCTCGAAACGCTGGAAGCGTCTGTGTAGCCGGAAATGTCAGCGGATGCAGACACATCATAGCCTTTCAGCTTCGCATAGCGGTAGAGCATGGCGGCAAGCTGTTCGCGGGTGATCTTGCCGGTCATATTCGTACCATCCGAAATGCCGGCGCCCATCGCCCATTCACGGCCGCGGGCGTACCACGTTGCGCCGCCGGAGGTATTGACGCCCTCCATACGGGCAAGGATCGTGACGATCATGCTGCGGGTCGTGTCGGCGTTCGGGCTGAACGCGTTCGCGGACGTGCCGTTCATCAGACCGTTGTCGCAAGCATACTTCACGCCGTCATAGTACCAGCTTCCGAAAATCACATCCGTGAACGGAAGGTTGTCCTTGCTGGTATCGGGTGTCGAGGGCTTGGAGGGCTTCGACGGGCCAACGGGCGTGATCGGCGGAATTGCCGCAAACTCGGCTTCTGCCTTTACGAGGTCGTCGTAGTGCTTCACCAGTGCCTTTTGATCCTCGGTCAGCGCCTCATACGCAGCGCGGGCCATGCGGATGGCCGGGCCACTGTATCGGGTGACGGGGAACAGGCGCTCGATCATCTCGTCCACCTGCGCGGCAGCCTCGCGGTCAGCTTTGTCTTTGGCTTCGGCTTCCAGACGTGCAAGCTCTGCTTCTGCGGCGGTCAAAACATCGTAGTTTTCAACCAGCAGCTTCTGATCGTTCGTCAGCGCGTTATACGCAGCGCGGGCAGCTTCGATAGCTGTCTTGCTTTCCAGCGTGACTTTGCCGATTTCATTGATCTTTTCTATCACATCGTCAGCGGCTTTCCGGTCAACCAGTGCCTTGTACGCGGTTTCTGCGGCGGTCAGCGTATCCAGCTTCGTCACATACGTCTTTTGCGTGGGAGTCAGGTTGTCGTAAGCGGCGCGGGCCGTTTCGATGGCCTGCTTGCTTTCCAGCGTGACTTCTCCGATTGCATCAATCAGGTTGTCCACCGCTGCGGCGGCAGCTCTGTCGATGCGCTCCTGCTCGGCAGCGGCATCTTGCAGCTCTTTCAGCTTCACTTCTGCATCAAGAAGCGTGTAATAGTTGACCGGTTTAGCGTACTCGACAATATACTGTGCGTACTTGTTCAGTGCATCGTAGCCAGCGCGCGCTTTCTGAATCTGCTTTGCGCTTTCCAGCGTGATTTCATCAATCGGACCGATTGCGGCAATGTCAGCAATGACCTTATCCGCCGCAGCCTGATTGAGTCCGTCGATTTTTTCGATCAGCGCCATGAGTTTATTGTACTCGTTGACGGTCAGACGGTCTTTTTCCTCCTGCGTCAGCGATTCATAAATCTCCTGCACCGATTTGATCTGCTCCACATCTTCCAGCGTTGCGCGGTAGACGGAAGGCAGAGCGGCGATCTTTACGGACAGATCGGCGGTTTTCTTGAAGCTGGCAACGCCAGCCTCTGCATCGAGCAGCTTCTGATAGTTGGTGACGTTCTGCTTGCTGGTTTCACTCAGCGCCTCATAGGCAGCTCTGGTGATGCTCAGACCGTTTTCCATGCTCTTGTAGTTGTAGCTTTCTACTTTGACGCAATACTTGTCGATCAGCCCCATGACGTATGCGGAGCCGTCGTCAACCTGTGCATTGACCACTTTCAGAACATACCATGTACCGTTCGCTGTCTGCGTGTTGCCAGCCTGCGCGTTCATGGTCGGCCAGCCCTTCACGCCGCACCCAACGTAGATGGTGTCGCCTGCGACAACGGGGATGGTCTGCGTCCGCTTATAGAAGCTGACACCCTCGGTGTTGTTGGTCACCTGCTCGTTGAGGAAGGTCTTTACAAGGAAATTCTTGTTCGTGGCGGTCGGCGTGATTTTGATTTCGGCCTTTTCATCGTCGATCTGCAAGGTGTACTCGTTTGTCGAGCCGATCGTGCCGGACGTGAACGCCGGGAAAATCGTGCCGTTGGTCACGTCAAGCGCCCTGAGGGTGGTGTTCTGGTTGTTCCATGTGCCGCCGAGGTCCTCGCCGTAGCCGGTTCTGGTATACATGATGCGGATTTCATCGCCGTCGCCCAGCTTGCCGTTGGCAACCGTGAAGTTGCCAAAGCCCTCGTTGGTGAACCAGTCGTTCAGCGTTCCCATCCAGCCGGACTGGGAGCCGCCATCGAAAGCGGACAGGCCGTTGATCGACGAGATGTAGTTGCTGGACGCGCCGGTCTGTGACCAGCCGTGCTCATCGAGTGCGTCTACCACGCAGGTCATCATCGTGGAGGCTGCCGTCAAACCCACTTCAAAATGGTTGATCGGCGTACCCTCCCAATACGTTTTGCCTGTGGGCCAGAGATCGTGTGTAAAGGTCGTGTTCTCAATGGTAACGTACACAGTACCATAATCCTGCGCCATGTCCGCGTCCACAGCTGCCATCGCTTCAAGGGCCGCAGTCTTTGCAGCAGTGGCGGCGGTCACATCCTCTGCTTTTCCGATGTTGGCAATGCCGTCATTGTACGCCTTGACCAGTGTATTCCAATTTGCGTTGGAATACTCCGACTTGGTGTACTTCTGGTAGGCAGCTGCCAGCTCGTTCTTGAGCGACGTTTTTGCCTTGGTCAGCTCGTCCGGGGTCGCTACCTTTTCCAGATAGACCTTGACGACGATATTGTGCGGCATGACACAGTCAAAGGTGATGATTGCCGCCTTCATACCGCTTTCGCCCTTGCCGTCGTAACCGGTCGAGCTCGGCTCGTAGAAGAAGCGCCTTCTGGAGCTGTACTGGTTCGCGTCGGTATAGTTCGGAGTCTGAACCGTGACACCCTCGATGGGGCTGCCGTCCTCGTCCTCAACCTCGACCTTCACGACCGTCGCGTTGTAGCTGCACTCGTAAGCGCCGCCTTCCAGCTTGCGGGCGATGATCAGCTGATAGTAGGAGCCCTCCTGCACACGATAGCCATCCGTGCCGTCGAACGCGCCGAGCGCCGCGCTGGTGCGGATGCTGCTTTCCTTCGAGCCCGGAACATTGACACGGGAATCAGCATTCGCGTAATCGCTCGGAACATAGTTATAGCTCCGGTTGTTGGCGACGATGAAATCATTCTGGTAATCCGTGTCGCCCATAACCTTGACCGTCACAGTCGGATCGACCTCAGCGGGAAGGTTCGTGCCATCTTCGCCATAGGCTTCTTTCAGCTTTTCATACTTTGCTTTCTGCGCCGTGGTCATCTGGTTGATCTGGTGCTGCGTTGCGCTGTCGATCATGCTCTGGAGATACCGGAAGCGCTCCGCGAAGCCCTGCGTAAAGTCGCGCACATCATCGGGCAGACAATTCAGTGCGCTCTGAATGCTGGTCTCCTTCGGGAAGTCGCTGTTCTTGTGCGCCTTTTCCAGCTGCGCCACCAGTGCGTCAAACTCACGCACAAGGTTCTTTGCGTCGGTCAGATTGGTCACAGTCTGGAAAGCTTCGCACTTTCCGGCGTAGGCTTCGTCGATCTGCCTCAGTTCGTCGTCTGTGAACAGAGTGCGGTCAACGTCCTGATAGCTGTCGTCCAGCTCCTGCTTGAGCGCGGCAAGACCGGCGGTCAGTTCATCGCCGGATTTGGCGTTCACATAGATCCAGACGGAAGCACCGACTGTCATGCTCGGCAGCTCCTTGATCTGCGGGCCGCCGGACACGTCGGTATTGCCCCAGAAGCCCTTGCCATCGCGCGGGTCAACCGCATACAGGTGTACCCAGCCGGAGCCGTAGAGCGTAACGGTCACGTCGCCGTTTGCATCGGTCTGGTAGCCGGTGTCAAAGGTCGGCGCGGCGGCCTCGCCCGCAGCAGCAGCCGTAGTGCCGCTGTTCTCCGGGGAAACATAAAGCTTCGCGCCAGAGAATGCGCTGTACTCGCCCGTGTAGTTCTGCAAGGACGCATACGCGCGCGAAACGTGCAGCGTCAGCGGTTCGCCCTCGGTGGCGGTCAGTGTGCCGGTGACGGGTGCGCCGTCCTGCTCGAACCGTGCCGTCTGCATATAGCGCATGGTGTAGTTCGTGTCGAGAGAGATCTCGCCCACATAGGAGGATACCGTCGGCTTGGGCAGCAGCGCAAGCTCTACCGTGTCGCCGTCATGCAGAACATAACGGTCGGAGTAGTAGACGAGCAGCGTACCGTTCTCATAATAATTATCAGAGAAGTAGCCGCTGAAGCTCTGCAAGCTGTGCGCATAGACGCCATTGATAAGTGCGGCGTAGCTGGCCGCGCCGAAGCCGTCCTGACGTCCCTTGTTGTAGAGCTTGCTGCCAAGCTGCGTTTCCAGTGCGCCGAGCGTCTGGTCGCCCGTCAGCGTGACAGAACCCGTCCATGTCGTGCTTGTCCAAGTGGAATCCACATGATAGAAGTCCGGGTCTTTCAGGCTGGCAGTGTCCGTAACGCGGACGTTCACGGTGATGCTCTCCGCCGTGTTCGTCAGGCCAAGATAGTAGGCATCGAACAGATCGCGGTATGCCGTTCTGATTTCCCGATATTCGCTGGCGTTCAGATTCAGCTGCGTTTCCTCGTATTTCTGCCAGACGGCATAGGCGGCGTCACGCGCGGCTTTCAGCTCATTGCGCCCATTCAGCGCCGTGTTGCTGATCGCCTTGTCTGCCAGCTTGCAGAGCGCCGGGATCGCGTCCAGCGCCAGCGACACGTTTCCGTATCTGTCCAGCGTTCTGGCAAGCTCTGCGGTCGCTTTACTCAGGGCCGTGGCATAGTCATCTGCCTTGCCCTGATTCGTTGCGACGTTCTCCGTCGTAGGTTCAACAACGCCCTCGGCATTTTTCTGGAACAGAGAGTCCAGATACGCATTTGCTTCGGTCAGCGCTGTGCGGTAGGCATTGACGGTCTTTTCGGTGCAGCCCTTCAGATCGTCGTTAGACTTTTTGCACCGTTCGATCGTTTCATAGAGATTGGTGGGGTTGATCTGCTCGGCTGGAATCAGATTCGCCATGGTCGCTGTCAATGCTTCCAGCGCGGAATCCACATCTGCCTGTGCTGCATTTGCATTTTCATTGACCGATTTTGCGCTGGTAAGCGCAGTCTGGAAATCTGACCAGAAGCCCTTTTCGCTGACTGCCTTTGTTCCGGCGTTATATCTGTCGTTCTCTGTTTTGCAGTTGCTGGAATTTTTGTTCTTCAGTAATCTTTGTGTCGAGGGCCGTTTTATCAACACTCGCAGCTTTTTCCCACACTATCAGAATATACCCTACTGTTACAGGGGCAAATGTTACTACCCAATCAAATTCTGTAAGTCTGCACAGCAAGTAATCTGACTGCTCAGAAAACGTGACAGCGGAAATATTGCTTTTTTCTTTTTGAAAATATGTCGCTGTTTTTTCAAAATTGGTCGAATTTCTTGTGATAGAACCGCCAGTAATACCATCATAATCTCCGTCACCGTACAAAAACGATACTAACTCGCCTGTGCTGGAGTCATTGCCTTCCTGCAATTTGATCGTGTCATATTGCTTTGAAATATTTACGAGGTACAGGTTATACCCGTTTAGAGTACCAATGTTCTGACTGCCAACAATATTGCCCGAATCAATTTCATAAGATGGTGTAGCTGCTACACATAATGGTGAGAAAAGACCAAATGTAATTAAGATAGCAAGTGCAAGTGCAATGCTTCGAGTATGAAAGGGGCGATGCCTTTCGGCATCGCCCAAAAACCATTTCCCCATTTATTTCCCCTTGATTACCGTAATATACGGTGCTTCTGTTCCGCTCTGTGTAACAATTCGATAGGTTTTTCCGGATTCAACCGTAAACTGATACGGAGTGGAGGCATCAACAGCCGTTTCATTCAAATATACATTTTCTTCGGTAGATCTGATTCTATAATTGCCTGCATCAACTTCTTGATATCCGCCGTTTGTAGTGGAGATCAATGCAGTAGAAACCAGCATAAGATCAGATGTTGCAGCCGAGCCAGTTGTACCTACCGCACGGAAAACACCCGTGATTTCCGGAGAAGTTTCACCGAAAATACCAGTGTTATACAGAACCGCGGAATAGATACGGACGTACTTTGCGTTGTCGATCTTCACCGGCTTCATGCTGCCAAGTTCAACCGCCCAAGCGAGGTCAAAGCCGTCGCCGCCGTCCTTGTCGGAGGTATACGGCGTATACGGGTTGACCGGAGTGCCGTCCTTGACGCTCGGCACAGGGGTCACGTCGGCATAGCCGAACGCATAATCCGCATTGGAGTCGCTGTCCGGGATGCTGGTCACACCGGTGAATTTCAGCGTCGTATCCGTGTACTCCGTGATATAGGTGTTTGTCGTGTCGTTGATACCGGACGTTGCTTCATGGTTCATGCTGCCCTTGGTCGGGAACCACGTTGTTGCCGCGCTGAATTTTGTGGACGCAGCGTTGCCGATTGCAGCGTAGACACCATCATTATTTTTGGTTTCCTCGTCGGCATCATCAGCTGCCTTTAAGAGTGTGTAAGAAACAGTCGTGTTGCGTACTGCACTGTCCGAATAGTACATCGAACCGGCCAGCTCATACCACTTGTACGGGCCATAGGTAACGTTGCCGTTTCCATCATCCGTAAGGATTTCCTGCGCATAGACCTGAACCGCAGCAGCTTCCGGGTTGCCGTTAAAGGCATTGCCATAGACCACGAAGTCTACGCCGTAGGGGTTGGTGTCCAGATTCCGAATGGGGTTGCTGTGGAAATCATACTGGACATAGCCGCCCAGAGAACCGAGCGAGAAGCCGTTCGCGGCAAAGCCATAGTAGCCCTTGATCTTGTTAGCAGGATCAAGAAGGTTGTCGCCGCCAGCGCTGACGCTGCCCCAGTCGCCGCGGTTGGCATACTGTGTCAGGCCGGGCAGATAGGCGGTTGCGCCCTCCGGATGCAGCTGCGCATTATGGACAGCAGACGGGTCGTTCGGCGCGCTGAAGTTGATGGTGGTAGCGGTGGTGCTGCCAGCGGTAGTGACCTGAATCGAACCGGCTGCCTTGGCATAAATAACCGTCGAGAAGTAGCCCTCGCCGGACGTGCCGGTGACAGAATTTTTCTCGGTCATGTTGCCGTTGGCATCATAGGTACGGAACACAACGTCCGTGCTGTTGCTGGTGAGCGTGAGCGCTGCATCGGACTTCAGATAGAGAGAATAGAGATCCGGCACAAAGCCAGCGGTCGGGCCAGCATAGACAGCATTATACGCATTGGTTCCAGCTGCTTCAAAGCTCATGTAACGCTCCGGTTCGGTCATGTGATACGCGGGGTCGCCAAAGCGAATCTGCGTGCCGTTGACCGTGATCGGGTTGTTGACATCCGCCAGCTGGAAGTTGATGACGTAAGTACCATAGGTCTTGACGCTGTCGGACAGGTCAGGATAGACATAGACCGTCATGGTCGCTGTGCCGTTCTGCACTGTCGCGTTGTAGGTCAGGCTGGCGTGCTTCTTGATATGCTTGCGGGATACCGCGTTCAGGATCGAGTTCGGCTTCGCGGAAGAAACCACAAGGTTTTCATTCGAGGCATTTTCCTTTTCAAACGTCGCCGTTACGACGGTTCCATCAGCCGTGCCGCTGGCCAGCAAGACGTTGTACGTCAGGTTATACGGGGCACTGCTGCCCGTCAGGGTACGATCCTCATTGCTATTGATATTCGCGCCGGTAATCGTGATGCTCTTGATGCCGTTGGTCGGCGAACCAAGAGAACCCGCAGTATCAGCGGAGGCTGTGACAGTCAGCAGTCCGAGAACCATGACCAGCACAAGGATGAGCGCAAGAGCTTTCTTTGCTTTCATGCTTGTTCTTCTCCTTTACAAATTTTCGTTTCCTGTTTTATCTGACGCAGTCCGGAAGCAGAAGGCTGCGCCGATTCTCACGGCAAAAGCCGTAATAAACGATTTTCGTTCACACCACGCTGCCGGTATCGGTTCCTGCGCCCACTTCTGACCGCGTCTGTCCTCCCTTGGCACGCTCGGCGCTCCGCGTCGTCGCGTACTTCCCCGGAAAGGACAGGTATTCTTTCCCGTTGTGGCTATTCAGTTGTCGGTGCGATTCACCATAGGAAACCGGGCAAAGGCCCGGTGTATCAGTTTTTTAGCGGCGGCCCGGTCTGCCGTTCCCATTTGCAGACCAGGCCACCAATATAGGGGGCAAAATAAAAGCCGATTCCGGCTTGAAGCGGCGCACCTTGTCCAAAAAACAAAATGCGCCGATTTCAACATGAAATCAGCGGCAGTTGGGCGGTTTTTCGCCCATTGCAACAGGAAATCGCTCGCCGCTGCAAATACACAATCGCGGTTTTCCGCGAGTAATACAGTTCTTCTGACTTGCGTTATAGGGAATCCCCCCTGCGCCCACATCCTACCTTCTCACAGGTTTTCCCTGCAATGGCGAACTTTCGTCCCGGCGGATCGCTCCGCTTCGGCGTGGCCTCACGCGCACAGCACCGTTTCGTGTCGGTCTTGCGACCTTCTTCTGTTTGCCTATCCTGCCCGAGGGTGTACGGAATCGGCGTGTATTACGGTATTAACAATATGAACTTATCAGTGGGGTTTCGTCCGTAGGTACCTACGGACGGGAAGAGGGCCCTCTTCCCGATGGACTTCTGTAATCCATTCATTATCATATACGATTTTTCGCCGTTTGGCAAGCAAATTCTAGTTACAGCCCAGTAGTTTTCACGAAAGCCTGTCTTGCCCGTATCCAGCTCAGCCAGCAGACGAACAGCCTTATTGTGTCCGCACATGAGGTCGGTTTGAATCTCGTCGAGCGTGTAGTAGATGTAGACGCGCCCCAGCTCGTCATACCAGCCGTGCTTGGCGGATAGCCCCATGCGGTCGAGCATCAGGCCATACAGCAGCTTCGCGTCGGTGGAGAGCGTCTTGAATTTCTTGCTGCGCACCAACAATCTGGGAATCCGGAAATAACTGAACTGTTCGGATTCTTCGCCGTAGAAATAATCTGATACGATAACCGCCGCCATATTTGTCGCTCCTTTCTCTGCTTTGGGTCGATAATCTATGTCATAGAAAAAGCACGATTTGATTTTTGTCAAATCGTGCTTTTTCTTGGTGTTCTTTTTTGTCAGTAAAGTTTGATTTTTCGGTGACTGCCTGTTAAAAATGTGCTTTTCGTCACGCCCTTTATCGGGTTTCACCTCAACGCGATTGCGATTTTGAGAGGAGGCGCAGCGGAATGGACGAGACCTGCCGCTTGCGGCGGGGCGAGGGATATGGAGCTTGTGCCGACGAAGGAGCCAGCATCGCATTTGGCTAGTC
>ERZ827469.2766-NODE-2766-length-12575-cov-3.542492_pt1 | contig 12575 bp, 11 predicted proteins | sample MGYA00519917_ERZ827469 | MGnify/ENA primary metagenome ERZ827469 (study PRJEB31778, sample SAMEA3449314) | human gut metagenome | biome: human gut; feature: human-associated habitat; material: faeces | place: United Kingdom | collected 2010/2012 ... | reverse complement strand
AGGAGCAGGGTTTCTTAGTCCGGGTGGAGGATCACGCCCACAACGTTGGCACCTGCTACCGCTGCGGCACTACGGTAGAGCCCAAAGTTTCCAAGCAGTGGTTTGTCAAAATGGAGCCGCTGGCGAAACCTGCCATTGAGGCGGTCCGCTCCGGCGAAGTCAAGTTTGTCCCCGAGCGTTTTGATAAAACCTATTTCCACTGGATGGAGAACATCAAGGACTGGTGTATCTCCCGCCAGCTTTGGTGGGGACACCGGATTCCCGCCTACTACTGCGCCGACTGCGGAGAGATGGTGGTGGCGAAGGAAGCGCCTCACACCTGTCCCAAATGTGGCAGCAAAAATCTCAAACAGGACGACGATACCCTGGACACCTGGTTCAGTTCTGCGCTCTGGCCTTTCTCCACCTTGGGATGGCTGGAAAACGCCGACGACTATAAGTATTTCTACCCCACTAGCACGCTGGTCACCGGCTATGATATCATTTTCTTCTGGGTTGCCCGGATGATTTTCTCCGGCATCGAGCACACCGGAAAGGTTCCTTTCAACACGGTGTTTATCCACGGCCTCGTTCGGGACAGCCAGGGTCGGAAGATGAGTAAATCTTTAGGCAACGGCATCGACCCGCTGCAGGTCATCGACGAATACGGCGCTGACGCGCTCCGATTTATGCTGGCAAGCGGTATCAGCCCCGGAAACGACACCCGCTACATCGACGAGAAGGTAAAGGCCGCTCGGAACTTCGCCAACAAGCTCTGGAACGCCACCCGGTTTATTTTGATGAACTTGAGCGATGAGGTGACAAAACCGGAGCTTCCCGCTGAACTTTTGATGGAAGACCGCTGGGTGCTGTCCCAGTACAACCGCCTGGTGAAAGAGGTGGGCGAAAACCTGGAGAAATTCGAGCTGGGCGTGGCGGCACAGAAAATCTACGATTTTCTGTGGGATGTGCTCTGCGACTGGTATATCGAGATTTCCAAAGCGAGATTGCAGGCAGGCGGAGAAGCTTCGCTCAATGCCCAGAAGGTGCTGGTGTACGTCCTGGCAAATACCTTAAAGCTCCTGCACCCCTTTATGCCCTTCATCACCGAGGAAATTTGGCAAAGCATTCCCAACGACTGCGAGACCATTATGATGGCCAAGTTCCCGGAATATAAGCCGGAACTTGACTTTACAGACGACGAGCGGGAATTTACCCGCATTATGGACGCCATCAAGGCCATCCGCAATGTCCGCGCCGAGAAAAATGTCCCGCCGTCGAGAAAAGCCAACATCTTTATCGAGACGAAGTATGAAGATACCTTCCGCAAAGGAGCTTCCTTCTTCGAGAGGCTGGCTTCTGCTTCCGCTGTGAACGTGGGCGAAAGCTTTTCGGTGGAAAACGCCGCTTTGGCCGTCACCGACAGTTGCAAGGTGTTCATTCCCATGGGCGAGCTCATCGACAAGGACAAGGAGCTTGCCCGCCTTAATAAGGAAAAAGAAGCCTGCGAGAAAGACATCGCGATTATTTCCGGCAAGCTTAACAACGCTTCCTTTGTAGAGCGGGCGCCGGAAAAGGTCGTCAATGCTGAGCGGGAAAAATTAGCTAGGGCCCAGGAGCGGATGAACAAAATTCTTGAGAGTATCGAGGCGCTGGGTTAATCAACAAAGAATAAAAGGGCGGGACTTCCCGCCCTTTTTCAGGTGGTGAAGCAAATTGACATATGAAGAAGCGCTCTGCTTTATTCACAGCAGAAGGAAGCTTCCGTCTAAGGGAAGCCCTGAGCGGATGAAGGTTTTGTTGGATCGGGTGGGGCATCCGGAACAGAAACTTTCTTTTGTCCACATCACCGGGACCAACGGGAAGGGTTCCGCTGCCGCCATGATTTCCAGCATCCTCATGGAAAGCGGCAAAAGGGTGGGAATGTTTACATCTCCCTATGTCTGCGATTACCGGGAACGGTTTCAGATCAACGGGACGTTAATTTCTCAAAACGATTTGACAAATCTCATAGAGAAAATACAGATTGTAATCAATGAAATGGAAATAAAGGGCCACTTTGTCACCGAATTCGAGCTGGGGACGGTTTTGGCGTTTCAGTATTTCGTAGAACAGCGATGTAACGTGGTGGTTCTGGAAGTGGGTATCGGGGGCGAACATGACGCCACCAATGTGATCCCTCCGCCCCTTGTTTCGGTAATGATGCATGTGGGATTGGACCACACGGCCATGCTGGGAGATTCTTTGGAGGCGATTGCCCGCGAAAAAGCGGGGATCATTAAGGGAAATCCGGTAGTAAGTTACCCGATTCAGGCAACCGAGGTACTTGCGGTACTGATGGAACGGTGCGCCCAAACCGGAAGTCGTTTCGTTATGCCGGCTGCCGCCTCCGTTGAAACGATTCGTTCCGATTTGCAGGTCACGGCCTTTCGATACGGGAGAGAGGAATATTTTGTTCCTTTGGCAGGGGAACATCAGGCCTATAACGGGACAGTGGCGATTGAGACGGCGAAGCTGCTGGGAATTGGTCTGGAGATGGTGAAGCGGGGCCTATCAAAGGCGCGGCTGCCCGCCCGAATGGAGATTTTGCGCTGGGATCCGCTGGTTCTGCTGGATGGGGCTCACAATTTAGATGCGATGGGAGCCCTTTGCGGGAATATCCGAAAGTGGCGGCCTCCCCACCTGACTGCGGTGGTCGGCATGATGCAGGACAAGGACTGCCGAGAGATGCTCCATCTGATTTCCAGTGTAGCAGAGCGAATCCGGACAGTGGACATCGATTATCCGAGAGCGGCAACAGCGAATGAATTGGCGGCACAGGCGAAGGCGTATTGTGCAGATACAGCGGCGCTGGGCAATGCTTCGCAGGCAGCTCAGTGGATTCTGGAGCAGAAAACGCCGGTGCTGATTTGCGGTTCTTTTTATTTAGCGGGGGAGATGCGCTCCTATTTTATTTGACTGAAATTATCTGACAGGAAATCGGAGAAAAGCAGTATGAAGATTATTGATACCTTTCAAGATATGGTCGATGCATTTTCAAACGGCCCATTCAATATGGATAAATGGGAAAAATATGCTGACCATATATCTCCTTCTCTCACCAAGAAGGTCAAAGCAGATTGTAGCGATTACCATTTTGAGACCCAAATTCTCCCAGTCATCACCCACATGCTACAGAATATAGAAAAAGCAGAACAAGCCCACCGTTCTTTTGTAAAGGCGGTGAAGGAGCTTCCACAAAAGACGGCGGATATCTTTGGTGAGGAGTTGGAAATTTCTATTATCTTTTATCTCGGCCTATGCAATGGAGCCGGTTGGGCCACCGACCTCAATGGACAGTCTGTCATTCTGATGGGCATTGAAAAAATCGTGGAACTGAACTGGTGCAATGAACGGAATATGGCGGGCCTTCTTTATCATGAATTGGGACATATATGGCACTATACACATAGAACAGTTCCGACCACAGTGGAAACACAAAAGCAAAAGGCGCTTTGGCAGCTATACACAGAAGGAATGGCCATGTATTGCGAACAGCTGCTATATGGCGATTCGAATTTCTACCATCAGGATCAAGGCCAATGGCTGCCGTGGTGCCAGAACAATCAGAGCCGTTTATTTCAGGTATATGCGCAGAAAATGTCCGCTGGCGAAAGCGTACAGCCTTTTTATGGAGACTGGTGCCAATGGGAGGGACATTCGGACGTGGGTTATTTTTTAGGTGCCTTACTGATTCGCAGTCTTACGGAGAAGTACACGCTGAAAGAACTGGCCAATTTGAGTTTGGAGACCGTAGAAGAAAAAGTTTTATCCATGGCATAATAATCTTTACCGATGCGCAAGGTGTATTCTCTACCCCAATGTATGCTCCAGGAAAATCTTCATTCCAATGAGCACAAGAATCAATCCCCCGAAAATTTCCGCCTTCTGCCCCAAGAACCCTCCAAACTTTTTGCCGATGAGAACGCCAATGAGAGAACAAATGAAGGTGATCCCGCAGATAATGCCAGCGCTTGCAAAAATGTTCAGCCCCCCGTGGATAGCGGCGAAGCTGATTCCCACCGCCAGCGCGTCGATACTGGTGGCGACAGCCTGTACCCCAAGCATTTTAAGATTCAGTTGTTTGGTGGCATCGCAGGCTTCGGGATGACGAATCTCCCGAATGGCCTCCACAATCATTTTGATTCCGATAAAACCAAGAAGCACCAGGGCGATATAATGGTCGATGCTTTCGATATATTTGGTGAAAGTAATTCCGGCGAGCCAGCCGATAACCGGCATAATTCCCTGAAAAAGGCCAAACGCGCCGGCGGTCAACAGCGCCCATTTCCGGTTCATATTGCGATAGCACATAGCGTTGGAGATAGAGACAGCAAAGGCGTCCATGGCGAGGCCAATCGCCAAAATCAGTACAGTGGTCAGTCCCATGATGATTCCTCACTTATTGATTGATTGGTCAGAGAGCAGAAATACAACAAAAAAGACTTTTAGCACATTTTGTGCTAAAAGTCTCGTTCCAATCACAAATGAAAGGTGTATGGCCACCGGAAATTCCGAAATATGTTGACCATACAAGACAACTACTCCCTTTTAACTGAGCTTAATTGTACCAGAAAAAGAAATCTTTGTCAATTGATTCGCCCTATTTTTTGATGATGGGGTGTTCCTTGGACGCGTAATCGTCGGTGGCGGTGGGGAGGCCTTTTTGCGAAAGCCGCCATTCGGCAAACTGTCTTACAAGGGAATAAATCACCGCAAACAGGGGAACGCCGATGAACATTCCCAGAGGCCCCATCAGACTTCCGAAAATCGTGATGGCAAAGATAACCCAAAAAGCGGAAAGCCCTGTGGAATCACCGAGGATCTTCGGCCCGATGATATTGCCGTCGATCTGCTGCAGCACCAAAATGAAGATGGCAAACCAGAGCGCCGTCCAGGGTTCCACCATCAGGAGTATCAGAATAGAAGGAATGGCGCCGATAAAAGGGCCGAAGTAGGGAATTACATTGGTGACACCGACAATAACGCTGATGAGCATGGCGTAAGGCCAGCCGAAAATGCTCATGAATATAAAACACAACAGCCCGATGATGAAGGAATCGAGAATTTTTCCGCTGATAAACCCGCTGAAAATGTCGTTGCTCTGATGGATGACGGAAGCCATCTTTTCCACCGATTTTTCCGGGAAAAGTGCGGTAAACAATTTGCGAATGCGGGCGAAAAACAGTTCCTTGCTAAACATCATGTAAACCGAGATGATAAATCCGATGATCGCATTCAGAACGCCGGCTGTTACGCTGACGGTAGTCTGAATAATCTGCGGAATAGCCGATGTCAGAGCGGTGGACAGATTTTTCAGCATACCCTGAAGGGTATTGAGCAGTTTATCAAAAGTGGTTGCCTCCAAAGCGCTCAGGTCGATATTCTGCAAATCATATTTTTCTATAAGCTCCATGGCGATGACTTTCAGCTGCTCCACCCAACCAGGCACCTGAGAGGCCAGCGTGGCAAAGCTCTGAGCGATCTGAGGAACCACGATGCGGAAAAAGACGATGAGTACGATCAACGCGAAGAGGTAGGTGCAGATTACCGATAAAGTGCGCCGGGGCCAAGGCTTCAGTTTGCCCTTGGAAATGCGGCCCAGCATCCGCTCACAATATTTGAGGACCGGGGTCAGAATATAGGCGATGGCAAAGCCCCAAAGAAAAGGGGTCAGAATGGAAAAAATTTTGGCAAAAAACGCTCCCACCTGCGATATATTAGAGATGGCCATGACGATGGCTGCCCCAATCACGATGACAATCAGGGTATAAGCGGCGATGGTGTTGTATTTTCGGTTGAAGTCAAACTTCATAGCTGTTTGCTCCTTTCCGGCGGAGAGCCTTTTTGTTCAGACGGTGATACTACCCAGAATATCGCCGATGCTTCCCTGGATCAGCAGGTTGGCAGAGACGTCTCTCGGGGTGGAAGATTTGTTGATTAAAACAAGTTTTTCTCCCCGGTAAAAGTCGATAAAGCTGGCGGCAGGGTAAACCGCCAGAGATGTTCCGCCGATGATGAGCATGTCCGCATCGTGAATCGCTTCAATTGAACGCTGGATGACCGATTGGTTGAGGGGTTCCTCATACAGCACTACGTCGGGCTTGACAATACCGCCGCAGCTGCAATATGGGACGCCTTTGGAGCGGACAATTTCTTCCACCGGGTAGAATTTGCCGCACTTCATGCAATAGTTCCGATACACCGAGCCATGGAGTTCTAAAACGTTTTCACTTCCCGCCTGTTGATGCAGGTTGTCGATGTTTTGAGTGATGACGGCCCGGAGTTTGCCAGTTTGCTCCAATTCCGCCAGCTTTTTGTGGGCGCGGTTGGGGAGGGCGTCCAAATAAAGCATTTTCTCCCGATAAAACTTGTAGAAGTCTTCGGTTCGTTCCAAAAAGAAATGGTGACTTAAAATGGTTTCCGGAGGGTTATCATATTTTTGAAAGTAGAGCCCGTCAGTGCTCCTAAAGTCGGGAATCCCGCTTTCGGTAGAAACGCCTGCGCCGCCAAAGAAAACGATGTTGTCGCTTTGCTGTACCCATTTTTGCAGTGTATCGGTTTGCATGTCCTCACCTGTCCTTAGTCGTCTTTGAGCATGAGTCCCACCGGGCAGTGATCGCTGCCCATAATTTCCGGGTAAATGACGCTGTCTTGCAGTTTATCTTTCAGTGCATTGGAAACAATAAAGTAATCGATGCGCCATCCGGCGTTTTTCTCCCGAGCGTGGAACATATATGACCACCAGGAGTAACACTCTGTCTTGTCGGGATAGAAAAACCGGAAGCTGTCTATAAAGCCGCTTTCCAGAAGTTTCGACATCCGGCCCCGTTCCTCGTCGGTAAATCCGGCGTTTTTTCGGTTGGTTTTAGGGTTCTTGAGGTCGATTTCCTGGTGGGCTACATTCATGTCGCCGCAGACGATGACCGGTTTGACCGCATCCAGTTCTATAAGATAATCTCTGAAATCGTCTTCCCATTTCATTCGATAGGAGAGTCTCGCCAAATCCCGCTGAGAGTTTGGAGTATACACGTTGACGAGGAAGAAATGTTCAAATTCCAGCGTGATAACCCGGCCTTCGTGGTCGTGTTCGTCGATGCCGATGCCGTACTGGACTGAAAGCGGTGAAACTTTGGTAAAGACCGCAGTACCGGAGTAGCCTTTCCGCTCGGCAGAATTCCAATACTGCTGGTAACCGTCGATGGTAAAGTCGGCCTGCTCCGGCTGCATCTTGGTTTCCTGGACACAGAAGATGTCCGCGTTTGAAGCTTTCAGAAAATCCATGAAGCCTTTATTCATGCAGGCCCGGAGACCATTTACATTCCAGGAGATCAGTTTCATAGAGGGTTCCTTTCTCGTATCTGTGTTCGTTTATTATACCACAAATTGGTTGCGCGAAGCGCAATCAGTGGCGTAGCCACAGGGGCGACAGCCCCAAATTGTGATAAAATGTTCTCTCAGGCGTCCGAAGGCTTGTGAAGCAAGGCTTCGGCCCACGCCGTGAGGTTATTATACCACGTCCGCAAATTCCTTTAGGAATTTGTAGGCGGATCCACCCGATGACAAAATAAATGCAATGCTAAAATGCAAGCATTTTAGTTGCCGCAGTTATGCGGCCAACGGTTTTCTGGGAAAACCGTTACTAATTGCATTTATTATACCATATCTGCAAGTCCTGTTGGACTTGCAATGCCGCTTTCAGCGGCACCAAAGCGCCTTTAGGCGATTTGCAAACAGCTTTGCTGTTTGCTTGTGAGGTTATTATAACATTATTGCCACAAAATGTCAGCGCTAATATAGAAAATCCTTGTGATGTTTACGAAATTGTCAAAATTAAGAAAAATGTCAGCCGAAAGGGATTTTATCGGCAGGTATAATATGGTAAAATAACTGTAATCTATCCTGTAAAAGGATTTGGCAAAAAAGATCAATAGAAGGGTATTTGCGTTATGTGGAAACTGAAGCGATATTTAGGCCGCTATAAAAAGCAGGTCATCATCGGCCCCCTTTTTAAGTTTACCGAGGCGGTTTTGGAGCTGTTTGTCCCCCTTGTTATGGCGCGGATTATTGATATCGGTGTCGCCAACAGGGATTTGCCCTATGTGCTCAAAATGGGCGGGTTGCTGCTGCTTTTGGGAGCAGTAGGGTTAGGGTGCGCGCTAATCTGTCAATACTCAGCCTCCATCGCTTCTCAGGGGATCGGCACCATCCTGCGAAACGATTTATACCACAAGATCAACAGATTTTCCCATGCGGAAATCGACCGTTTCGGTACCCATTCGTTGGTGACAAGGCTTACAAACGACATCAACCAGCTGCAGGTGGCGGTGGCTATGCTAATCCGCTTGGTGGTGCGGGCGCCGTTTCTTGCCATCGGCGCTGTTGTGATGGCTTTTACTATCGACCTCAAACTGTCGTGTATTCTGCTGGCGACTCTGCCTGTCATCGTTTTGGTTTTATGGCTGATTATGGGCAAGTCAGTGCCGTTTTTTAAGGTGATGCAGAAAAAGCTGGATCGGATTTCTCTTATTACTCGAGAGAATTTGGAGGGTGCAAGGGTCATTCGCGCATTTTCCAAGCAGGAGACCGAAAAGACCCGTTTTGCTGAGGCCAGCGACGATTTGGCCGATACGGCGGTAGGAGTCGGAAGGCTTTCCGCTTTGCTCAATCCGCTGACCTATACCATCATGAATATCGGAATCGTGGCGGTTTTGTGGTTTGGCGGAGGGCAGGTTTACAGGGGAGACCTGTCCCAGGGGGAAATCATCGCCTTTGTCAACTACATGACTCAAATCCTGCTGGCGCTGGTGGTGGTCGCCAACCTGGTGGTCACCTTTACCAAGGCGTCGGCTTCTGCGGCCCGGGTCAACGAAGTGCTGGAGACAGAATCCTCCGTTGTTTCGCAAAATGAGACCCCTGTTTTGGGAAAAGCGGACGCACCTCAGATTTCCTTTCAGGATGTGGCGTTTTCCTATCAAGGGGCGGAAGCGCCGTCTCTGCAAGGGATCACAGTGGATATTAAACGGGGCGAGACAGTGGGCATCATCGGCGGAACAGGTTCCGGCAAATCCACACTAGTTCACCTGATTCCCCGGTTTTATGACATCACGGGGGGAAAGCTGCTTATTGACGGCGTTGACGTAAAAGAATACCCCTTATCCCAGCTTCGGAAAAAAATCGGGCTCGTCCCCCAAAAGGCGGCGGTGGTTTCTGGAACGATTGCAGAAAATCTCCGCTGGGGGAAAGAGGACGCATCTGGGGAAGAACTGATCGCCGCGCTAAAAACGGCACAGGCTTACGATTTTGTTGCGGCGCTGCCGGATGGCCTTGAGACCCATATCGAGCAGGGGGGCAAAAACGTTTCCGGTGGGCAGAAGCAACGGCTCACCATTGCGCGGGCACTGGTGGGCAAGCCGGAGGTGCTGATTTTAGATGAACCGACAGCGGGACTTGACCCGAAGGGTCGTGATGAAATCTTAGATTTGCTTGCAGCAATGCATAAAGAACGTGGAATTACCATCATTCTTGTTTCACACAGCATGGAAGATGTGGCTAGATATGTGGAGCGCATTATTGTGATGAACAAGGGAAAGGTGATGTTCGATGACGTACCGCACCGGGTTTTTTCCCATGTAAAGGAGCTGGAGGCAGTCGGACTTGCCGCACCGCAGGTGACCTATATTCTGCACCAGCTAAAGGACAATGGCTTTGACGTGGATCCTTCTGCGACAACGATTGAGGAAGCAAAGGAGACGATTCTGCAGGCAGTGAGGAAGAACAGCAAATGATTAGGGATATTACACTTGGACAATATTATCAGACGGATTCCGTGCTGCATAGGCTGGACTGTCGGGTAAAGCTTGTAGGGACGCTTGCATTTATCATTTCCCTGTTCGTCGTGAATAACGTATGGGGATATCTGCTGGCGGCAATGTTTCTGGCACTGTGCATTCGGTTATCGAATGTGCCCTTTAAATTCATGGTAAAAGGTATGAAATCAATCGTATTTCTGATGCTTTTTGCGGTTGTGTTTAACCTTTTTCTGACTCCCGGAACTCCGGCTGTGACGATCTGGAAGTTGAAAATCACATGGGAAGGCATTGAGATGGCATCCAAGATGGCGGTTCGTCTGGTAATGCTGATCATCGGTTCATCGCTGATGACCCTGACAACTACGCCGAATCATCTGACGGACGGCCTGGAAAGCCTGTTGAATCCGCTTAAAAAGCTTAAGGTGCCGGTGCACGAGGTTTCCATGATGATGTCCATCGCGCTGCGCTTTATCCCGATTTTGCTGGAAGAGACAGACAAGATCATGAAAGCACAGATCGCGAGAGGCGCGGATTTTGAAAATGGAAGTCTGATCCAGCGGGCAAAGGCGATGGTTCCTTTGTTAGTGCCGCTGTTTATCGCTGCGTTTCGGCGTGCAAATGACCTTGCCATGGCGATGGAAGCCAGATGCTACCGCGGCGGCGAGGGGAGGACAAAGATGAAGCCGCTCGTTTATCGAAAGCAGGACTATATGGGCTATGGATTTCTGGTCGCCTATCTGGTGGCAGCGGTTCTGATCGGGAGGGTGCTTCTGTAATGGAGACGATGGAAATACGAAAAAAGCGCCGCATTTGTCTGGTGGTGGCATATGACGGGACAAATTATCAGGGGTGGCAGATACAGCAAAATGGCAATACCATCGAAGCGGAGTTAAACCGTGCGCTGTCTGCCCTGACAAAGGAACCAATTGAGGTTTCCGGTGCGAGTCGTACGGATTCCGGTGTCCATGCGCGCTGCAATTACGCGGTATTTGATACCGCTGTCCGGATGCCCGGGGATAAATTTTCCTACGCATTGAACCAGCGTTTGCCGGAGGATATCCGGGTTCGAAAATCCTATGAGGTTTCACCGCACTGGCATCCGCGTAAGTGCAGCAGTAAAAAAACATATGAATACCGGATTTTCAATGACGAATTTCCGGATCCGCTCTGCCGCCTGTATACACATTTTACCTATACAAAGCTGGATATAGACAGGATGAATGCGGCAGCAGGATATCTTATCGGAGAGCATGATTTCAAAAGCTTCTGCAGTATTCATACGCAGACGGAGACCACGGTTCGGACGATCACAGATCTTTCGGTAAAAAAAGAGGGCAGCCTGATCACGATCCGGGTGACCGGTACAGGATTTCTTTATAATATGGTACGGATCATTGCAGGAACGTTGATAGAGGTCGGGAACGGCAAATACCCGCCGGAGCATATAAAAGAGATCCTAAAACACTGTGACAGAAGCTGTGCCGGACCGACTGCCCCAGCACGGGGACTGACGCTGGTGGAGTATGAGTTTTTGTGATGCAAGGATTTTCAGGACGAAAGGTTTCAGGAATGCAAGACGGTTTGTGACTGCATGAAAAGTGTTGTAAAATAGCGAAAAAATCTAATAAAAAAAGATTGACACAAGAGGTTGTGTAGCATATAATTATCAAATGTGGCGGTCTGAAAATGTTTTACCTGCCCCGGAAAAGCATTTTATCAAAAACAGACCTGTATTCGTTCAATTCCCGGTTCGGATACGCGCAGCGAATGACCTGTAGATTGTATGGAGGTACACTATGAAAACATTTATGGCTAACCCGGCTAAAATTGATAGAAAATGGTATGTAGTAGACGCAGAGGGCAAGACCCTTGGTCGTCTGGCATCTGAAGTAGCTAAAGTACTGAGAGGCAAGAACAAGCCTGAGTACACCCCTCACGTTGATACCGGCGATTATGTAATCGTTGTGAATGCAGAAAAGATCCATGTAACAGGCAAGAAGCTGGATCAGAAGATTTATTATCATCATTCCGACTATGTTGGCGGTATGAAGGATGCAACTCTGAGAGAAAAGCTGAACAAGAAGCCTGAGCAGGTTATTGAGTTAGCAGTGAAAGGAATGCTTCCCAAGGGACCTTTAGGAAGACAGATGTTCACCAAACTTCACGTTTATGCTGGTCCTGATCACAAGCATGAGGCACAGAAGCCTGAAGTACTGACATTTTAACTAAAGGATCGAAAAGGAGGAATTAGAAAATGGCTAACGCAGCAAAATATTACGGAACTGGAAGAAGAAAAAGCTCCATTGCCAGAGTATACCTGGTACCCGGCAACGGCAATGTGACAATCAATAAAAGAAGCATTGATGAGTATTTCGGTCTGGAAACTCTGAAAGTAATCGTTCGTCAGCCTCTGACAGCTACTGATACAGCTGACAAGTTCGACGTTCTCGTTAATGTTAAGGGCGGCGGCTACACCGGTCAGGCTGGTGCAATCCGTCACGGTATCGCAAGAGCACTGCTGGAAGCAGATGCAGACTTCAGACCTGTTCTGAAGAAAGCTGGCTTCCTGACACGTGATCCTCGTATGAAGGAAAGAAAGAAGTACGGTCTCAAAGCAGCTCGTCGCGCACCTCAGTTCAGCAAGAGATAATCTACAGCTTAATAATGCTAAAAAAGCCCGGAAATACGCCATTTTCCGGGCTTTTTCTATGCCTGAAATCGCCTGATTCCGATGGTGAAATTTGA
>ERZ827469.2746-NODE-2746-length-12659-cov-5.426214_pt1 | contig 12659 bp, 15 predicted proteins | sample MGYA00519917_ERZ827469 | MGnify/ENA primary metagenome ERZ827469 (study PRJEB31778, sample SAMEA3449314) | human gut metagenome | biome: human gut; feature: human-associated habitat; material: faeces | place: United Kingdom | collected 2010/2012 ... | reverse complement strand
CCATAGCTGCAAAATATGGGTGTGTTTGATACACTGTTTTTAATCTCTGCTACTTCGCCGATCAAAACGCCTCAACAGTTACCTGATACTCAATCATTTTTATTACCTCCATTAATTTATCTCTTTACTATATTATACAGCTAAGGTTGTTATTTGTCAACACTTATTTTAATCATTTTTTCAATTATTTTTCCTATTTCTGAAGAAAAATTTAAAAGTTCATCTTGTTCTTGTCCTATTTCCACAAGGTTTAAAATCGCAGTTCTGGCGTCAAGTAAATTTTCAATCGCATCTAAAAACTCTAAACTTTTACCAATCATTTTTATTACCTCCATTAATTTATCTCTTTACTATATTATACAGCAAAAATTGTTTTCTGTCAACGCTTTTAAAAATAAAAAATCCCGCTCAAATCGAGCGGGATTAGTAGGAGTGAAGATATTATTTGTTAGTCGCGGAAGAATGTGTCAATAAGGTAAGTTACCATACACCCAAACGCTAAAAGGAAAAAGAGGATGAAGCACATTTTTACAAGATTAGGATTGAAATGGTTTAAAGCAAATTGAATTACTGTCATGATTAGCCTCCTTTGTCCCTCCTACTATATCTATTATATCATACTATTTTAAAGTGTCAATATCTTGAGCCAAAATAAACACTAATAATTATTAGTGCAGAAATTATCAAAATTAAAAATGTAATAATAACCCAAGCAGGGACATAAAAATAAAACATTATTCAATCCTCCTAATTATTTCATAAAATGTGCCTTTTAGTTTTTGGCTCTCAAAAATTAGCACTCCTAGCCTAAAAGCGTTAAGCATATTTTTGAAGAAAATATTATTTTTTATAGTAGTTAAAAGAAGAGTATTTTCTTGGTGGTCTGATAAAGATAGAGTATAAACAATCTTGTTAGATGGGTCTATATCATCACTTATACACCAATAACCATTAGTATAATCTGCCCAAACCCCGATTTTTTGACCATGCCAGATGATTGAAAACTTGAATATAGCTGTTTTTTGTTTTTTTGCGATAAATGAATTGTCATCGTCCATGAATTTATTATCAATCGCATATTGGCCATATGAAGTATTGTTTATAAGTTTTCCAAATCTTGTTTGTTTTCTTGCTGCGGTGAATCTCTCATTCTCAATAATCTCTAAATATATCTCATCTTTTGCCATAATGTTCCCATTATAAGCTTTATTGAGCTTAAAATAATTAAAATACGGATTGTTGAATTTTACAGCATTACTCATGAAAAACATTGGAATATCTCTGTCCCTTGAAATTGTGTCATAAAGCGAAAGAGTTGAAAATACCTCATTGGGAATATAGTGTTGGAACCCATCCTCAAGAATAAATTCGTCCAATAAAATTCTTTGCACTCTGGGGAATGGAGTGCTTTTTAAACTTTGGGCAGAAGTTAATGGGAAGTAATATCCGGCTATTTCATCGTTTATGAAAAAAGTGTTTGCAGATACTTTAAATTTACAACTATAATTTTCGGTGCCCATATCATCAAAAAATAGCTCAATTTTTTTAAAGTCTGTCTCATATCTTCTCAAATACACAAATTGACTCTTATTTTTTAGAAAAGAATTTATTGCCCATTTTTTAAAAGAATAAGTTTTTCCTTGCGACCGTCCACCGACTATAAAATAATACAGTTTGTTATAAGACAGCGGTTTATTTAAATCATAAAAATTATTTATAGTAACCACCTCTAAAATAAATAGAGCCATTATAGGTTGTGTTACTCGGGGCAAACCGAAATATGAGACAGTAGGCAGTTTTTACACTGTAGCGACCCGCCGTCTGTAATCACATTACACTATAATAGCTCTATCTAATATTTTATCACTATCTTAGCGTAAAGTCAATATCTTTTAGAATAATTCCACCAGAAACTTTTTTGGGTGCCAACTTTCCGCTGACTTGCAAACCAATTTGAAAATTATCGAATGTAACATATTTGTAGCATGATTCCGGCATTCCTGCGCAAGTTATTTTTAGAATTGTTTCACGTGAAACGTCTACATGATGCAGGAGTTCTTTATTTTCTTCTTTTTTCATAAATTCCTCGATATCCTTTTTGCTGTGATAAACATTTTCGACATAACATTTTTGTCTTATAAATTTACCATTATAGCATGATTCCTCTATTTTCCACGCCCCTAATTTTATATCATCAATATCTACTATTTTTTTAAGGTCATCTAGCGGAAGAAATGTGTGTATGCTGTCGGTATCTGAATAAATATACATGTCCTTTTTGTATTTTTTTAAAGAGTATTCTTTAATTTTTTGAGATGTTCTTATTGTCTTTTCGCGCGCATAAGCGGTTACAAATGCCCCTACTGGGATATATACAGGTTTTCTTGTTTCTTCTGGGCCATCTGCGTATTTAACTATTTTTTCTTCTTCATCAAAATATGGAATTTTAGAGCGAACATTTGGTGATGTTGCAAATTTTCCATAAAGCGAGTTTAACATTAATTTAGATAGAGACCTCATTCCTTTGTTCCCAGAAATTGTTGCTTCATTTTTTATTTTTATCCATTTATCTATATATTTTTTGAATAATTTATTAGATTGTTTAAATTTCCAGCCCTCAATATATTCAATATTTGTTACATTATATTGATCTAAAAATAATTTTAAATCAACTGACGTTAAATAAAGGGTAATATCTTCGCCGTCTGAATTTAATAAATATTCATTTTCTTTAAAATATCGGCTATTTTTTATTTGAATCGTTGGGATTTTATTATCTTTTATCTTAAAATTACATGTTATGCATTGAATATAAAGTGGTCTGTCCTTATCATATACATATTGACCGTCATAATGCATGCCCTCTCCATATGGTAAATAACACTCATACATAACCCATGGATATAGACTATTAACATCTAATACAGTTATGCCGTATAATATCTTATTTTTATGAATTGGATTAAGATAAGTAAACCCTCCTCTATAAGATTGTCTAATCGACCAGTCATATTCAGGAGGGGGATAAAACTCATCAAAATTGCGCCTGCCAATCATATTTTTGTAATCCGATAGAGCGTTGCTTCCCGCAGTCATATTTGTCAAATTTTGGGAAAACAAGATATTAAACGCATGGGCCATAATTGTAACATCGCCGCGAATATAATCTATCTCTTTATTTGTTAGTATGTGATTAATTGGTCTGTATAAATCATAGTCAAGTTTTAACTTATTTGTTGGTGCATCAAATGTTTTTGCAATATTTTCCACCTTATCAGTAATTATCTTTAAGCTGTCATAAATCCGTGCCAAATATTTCTTTTTGCCATTTGGTGAGACTTTGAAACATATTTCCAGCGAATAAAATAAACCCCTGTCACTTATAAGAGTTGTAAATGTTTTAGCATCTAAATCTTTTCTGTCTTTTACAAATGTAAAATTATTATTAAATAAATAGTCTAAAATAAATTGGCCGTCAAATTTTAAATTATGGAAATAAAGTGTAATTGGCGCATTTTTTGAAATATAATCCATAAAACTAGATAGTGAGTTATTATAAATAAAATTGTCAATGTTGCCAACCTCACATAATGCCCAGGCCCACACCCGACAATCGTCAGGCGTTGTTGTTGTCTCAAAATCAGCTGTAAAAATCATCGTTAAAGTTATAATAATTTACACTTGGTAAAATTCCAAAGTGCTCTATAAAAGCTTTTACCATATTTGTTGAGGGCAGATTTTCGTCGCTTTCAATTTCTTCGGAATAAATAAATCGTAAGTGCAGCCTTTCATCCTCTAAAGATAACAGATATATTTCGTTGATATCAAAAGTGTTTAAATATGCGCTTATTATTTCTATTTCTTCATCCGTAAAACCGTGATTATACATACTCGTAATAAAGTTTTCTTTATATATTCGGTTAAGTTCATCAATATAATTTATATCGCCTTGTTTAAAAACGCTCTTAAGAAAACTAATAAAATTCGATGATTTTGTTTTTTTGTAGTTTTTCTTTGGTCTAAGATTAGCTCTTTCTACTCGGTTAATATTCCCATATTCTGGCCCAACTTTAATTTTTGATAACATGGCATTTCTATGAGTATTTATTCGGTTCAAACGCACCGAGATTTCTTTTCTTAAAAAAAGTGGTATTTGTTCTCCACCATAATTTACTGTTTTTGTAGACCCCCTTTTTAAAAAATTATTTGCTTGTCTTACGTAGTCATTAAATTGGTTTCTTGTTCCACCTTTTAATGCGTTTATAATTTGTTGCGCAGATTCTTTTTCTGGCAAATAAGGAGCTATTTCCGGATTTTTTTTGAGGTTATAATTAATCTTAGCATTAACACGCTTGACTATATTTTTTATTTTGTTAGCATCGGCTTCGCGAAAGTTAATTTTATTTGCTCTGGCCATTTTACTTCATCCCCTTTTACCAAAATACAAAATCCTCTTTTTTCGATTTTTTGATAAAGATGAATTGTTGATAATAATGAAGAATCAATTGAAACATGATAACGAGATTTTAAAGCGTTATCCATTGTTTCCGTAAAATCTTTTATTCTTTCGGTAAATTTTATAATGTTTAATTTACTGCTAAAATAAAAGTGTATCTCATCCGAGTACATATAAATAAATGGAGATTTACGTAAATCATAGTAGATATTTTTATTAGATTTATAACCCATAAAAAGCCGACTGCGTTATTAGCAGTCGGCCCTCCTTTCATTTTTATTTTACAAACCCTTTAGGGATTAAAGTCAGCGTATTAAAACCTTTTTGAGTTTTAACAAGCGTGGGCACCACAATCAGCGGCTTATCATAAGGAGGCGCTCCGTAAAAATAAGGGTTGACGATTTTAGAAAATGAATTGAAAACTCCTTTAGATGCGCACGAATAGCCATTTCCCTCATCGTCGATAATTATAGTCCTAACCAATTTAATGAGTTCTCCGGTTGCCATATCCGTTGTTTCGATTACCTCACAATAGATATTTTGCATTTTGATTTCTTTGTTTACAAAATCTGCGATTTTGAATTCCGGTGAATTGATTGCTGCAAAAAATTTTGCTTTTTCAGCGTCATTAAATTTTGTCATATCGACAGATGTGTAAGAGTTACTGCGATTAGTAATCGCGCCCTCAAGATTAAAATCGTCGCCAACACCGCTTGAAACAATAAGATTATTCTCCATCATAAATCTCCTTAGCGTTTTCGAAGAAAAACTCTTCATCCATTTCGTATTTTTTAGTTAATTCGCAAACAATTGCAATAGATTTTACAATAAATTTTCCTGCGGGGTCTTTATAAAATTTATTAAACTTTTTTTCCACAAAATCGAGATTCTTTTTGGTACCTTCTTTTGCATTAATAAGGTAAAACGGTACTTCTTTTTCACCATCCTTATTGATAATAGTTACCAAGTACTCGGTTTTTCGGACACTTCTTGTAATCATTTTTTCCCTCCATGAATTTTTGTGGTTATTTTTTAACCCACCACTATTGTACCATAAAAAATAAAAAGTGTCAATCATTTTTTAATTTTTTTTTGAAGAAAAGGAATAAATAATATTTATAATGTTGACGCTAATATAAATATACCTTATAATTAAATAAGGGAAAGGGGGTGATGATATGAAAGCCCCGAATATTATAAAAGTTGCCTTTGGTGGCGTTAGCGCAATATTGTCATATATGTATGGTGGCATGGATGGTTGGCTCAACGCCTTAGTGTGTGTGTGCGTCTTGGATTATATAACAGGCGTTGTACAGGCAATTTTTAACAAAAATCTCAATAGTGAGATTGGTTTTAAAGGGATTGCAAAAAAACTCATTATTTTTTTAATTGTCGCCCTTGCAAATGTCCTTGATAATGTTATGCAAGCGGGGGGATTATTGAGAGTTGCAGTAATTGGTTTTTACATTGCAAACGAGGGATTATCAATCCTTGAGAATGGCGGCAAAATGGGGTTGCAATATCCCCAAAAATTAAAATCTATTTTAGAGCAATTAAAAGAGGGGGAAAAAGAGCATGGCAACTAAAAAGCAAGTTGACGATTTTTTGGCAAAAATTAAACCGATGGTACAAACCGACATGGCAAAAACCCAAATTTTGGCGTCGCTTACCGCCGCTCAAGCAATCTTGGAAAGCGGATATGGGTTGAGCGGGCTTACCAAAAAATCAAATAATCTTTTTGGGATCAAAGGCTCCTACAACGGCAATTATGTAAGTTATCCCACCAAAGAGTGGGACGGTGAAAAATACGTTAGCGTTACGGCAAAATTTAAAAAGTATGCGTCTTGGGCCGAGAGTATTGCTGACCATAGTAATTTGTTTTGGCGATTAGAGCGTTATGCTAATCTAATCGGTGAGACCAATTATATTGAGGCAGCCAAAAAAGTATCGCTTGATGGATATGCAACATCGCCCACTTATGCGCAATCACTTATCAATCTAATTGAGCAGTACAAGTTGTACGAGTGGGACGTTATTGCAAATATTAAGTTTTATAAAATTGATATCCAAAATGTCACAAAGGGTGACGCAGATACAATCAGTTCTCTTTGCAATAAATTATCGCTAAAATATACTATTAAGGAAAGGATGTCATTAAATGATTGATATCAATGAAGCGTATAAAATCATTGAGCGCATCGCAGATAGCGGTGGTCTTGACGATGATATGCTGGGCGACCTCAAAAAACTCAAAGACGAGCTTGATGAGCGTGAGGGCATGCTAAAAAAATACGGCGAATCTTATGACGGAGAAAACTGGAGAGACCGCGCGGAAGCCGCGGAACGAGAACGCGATGAAATCCGCAGGAAATACCGTGATAGATTTTTGTATGGTGAGGACAAAAAAGCAGAAGAAGTTGAGGATGACAAACAGACTAGCCGCGAAGAGATCAAACGCGAACAAAAAGAGGATATCCGCCGCGACGGGAAAAAACAAACTTTTGAAGAACTTTTTGAAGAAAGAGAGGGTTGAGAAATGGCAACTATCCCTAAAAATGTAAAACTTAGCGCAACCCCCCAGGCCATTGCAAAAGCTGTCCTGGGTGATAATCCCGAGGTTTTTGCAAATCCGCCGGTTATTGCTGATACGTCAGAGAGCGTAAAAGCTCTTGGTGATTATATCTTTACCTATTCGGCGCGGCAGAATGCTTTTCTTAATGCACTTGTAAACCGTATTGGGTATGTGCTTATTACCTCTAAGCTATATGATAATCCTTTGCGCCAGTTTAAAAAAGGTATTTTGGAGTTTGGCGAAACAGTTGAGGAAATTTTTGTTGACCTTGCCAAACCTTTTCAGTTTGACCCCGAAAAGGCCGAAACCGATATTTTTAAGCGAGAAATCCCTGACGTAAAGGCGGCTTATCATACCCTCAATTTCCAAAAATTTTATAAGGTTACCATCTCTAACGACGAGCTTAGGCAAGCATTTTTGAGTTGGCAGGGTATTGATAATCTTATTGCACGGATTGTTGATACTCTTTACACCTCGCTCAATTATGATGAGTATCTGGTAACTAAATATATGATTGCTATTAATGCTCTTAATGGCAACATGGCTACTACCACTATTGCCGCGCTTGACAAAGCAAACGCTGACGATTTTTCCATCGAGGCGCGCAGTGTCTCCAATTTGCTTGTCGAAATGTCAACAAAATATAACTATGCCGGTGTACACACTTACACTAACAAGGACGACCAGTACTTGTTTTTGACGGCTCGCGGTTCGGCCGTAATTGATGTTGGTAGTTTGGCTGTCGCCTTTAACATGGATAAGGCCGAGTTTATGGGTCACACAGTTGTCATTAATAGCTTTAGTGATATTGATAGTGACCGTTTGGCTCTGCTTTTTGCAAACGACCCTAACTATCGTCCTCTTACCGATGATGAGGTGGCCCAGCTCGATAAAATTGGTGCTGTCCTGGTCGATAGGGACTGGTTTATGATTTTTGACCACTATATTAATATGACCGAGCAGTACAACGGAGAGGGGTTGTATTGGAATTATTGGCTCCATGCCTGGCGCACCTTTAGCGTCTCTCCTTTTGCAAATGCTGTTGTTTTTACAATGGAGACACCCGTTGTTAATAGCGTAACGGTTTCGCCCGCCACTGCAACCGCTACAAAAGGACAGCAAGTGCAGCTTAACGCTGTTGTTGATGCAAGTGGATTTGCAAATAAAGCAGTTACTTGGTCGTCATCGTCCGAGCTAACTACAGTAAGTCCGAGTGGTCTTGTCACTATTGGTGGCACGGAGACTGCAAGTACCGTTACCATTACCGCAACTAGTGTTTTTGATAACGCAAGATCTGGGTCTAGCGTAATTACTGTAACTCCATAATTTTAATGCGTGGGCGGATATTTCGTCCGCCCACGCCTAATTTTGAAAATACGAGGTCAATACAATGGGTTTATTTCAACCGATTACCAACCTTTACATTTGTAAGGGCGTGCCTCTTAATAATAAGTATATTGATACTATTACATGGGATAATCAAGACAATCAACTAGCATATTTTAAGTCAACTGCTTTTTTAAATTTTGACGAGAGCAGTTATCAACGTGTAGAGCAGTACATGGATATTAAGGCTAATGCCGAGCAGCTAGTTAATGCTAATTATGTGTTTTTCCAAAATGCAAATTATGGTAATAAATGGTATTATGCTTTTATCACGCGCGTAACATATATTGCCGAGCAAATGTCCCGTATATTTTTTGAGATTGATGTCTGGCAGACATACTATTTTGACATCAACATTATGCCAAGTTTTGTTAGCCGCGAACACACTAACAACGATAGTGTAGGCGCAAATACCGTCCCGGAGGGTTTGGAGCTTGGCCCTTATGTAACAACCGCATCGCAATCCTCAAATTTTAATGGTATGGATATTTATTGTTTTTCGACCGAAAAAATAGAGGTTGGTATGCAATGGTCTCAACCCGGTAACTGGGGCGGATTACCCGTCTCATCGTATTTTATTAAAATCCCATCGATTAGTGACGTTGGTGTATTGTTGGAGGCTGCGGCGTCCGAGGGTAAAGCGGATGCAATTGTAAGTATTTTTTGCGTACCATCTAATGTAATTTGGTCTCCTGCATATAATATTTTTGAGACAAATATTAGCATGCCAAGTCCCAATCTTAATTATACGCCAAAAAATAATAAACTATACACCTATCCATATTGCGTTGGAGTATTAGAGGGGCCGGGCTCATCTGTCGATTATCGTTATGAGCTGATGGGAGATGACCGTACTGTAAGAGGTGCATGCGGATTCGGCCCAAACCCCACGGCGTTTTTGGGTATTGCTTATGACAATCATGGGGTTTTTGATGACCCATCTTTTGTAATCCAAATCTCGGGTTGGCCCGTTTTGCCATTTATATCCAACTATTATCAAAACTGGGTAGCGCGACAAGGCCCTGCACTGCTTGCGAGTGTTGGTACAAGCGCATTATCCTTAGGTGCTAGCGTTGGTGGAGCAATTGCAAGTGGTGGTGCAACTGTAGGCACAGCAATCGCAGGAGCTGCATCACTGGTAACGACTGTTACTAATGCACTCACGCAAGTTTATCAATCTGCAATTACACCAGACAGCATACACGGTAATATTTCGGCCACATCGGCTTTGTTGGGATCGGGCGCTTTTAAAATTATCGCAAAATGCAAAGCAATTCGCCCCGAGTACGCCAAAATTATTGATGATTACTTTACAAAGTACGGCTATAAAACCAACCAGCTAAAAATCCCAAATATTGTGGGTAGACGCTCCTATAATTTTGTGCAGACAGTAGGTGCTACCGTAAGGGCTAGCATACCGGTGATTTATTTGGATAAAATTATAAACACACTGGATACCGGCATTACATTTTGGCATACGACAGATGTCGGCAACTACAATTTGTCTAACGAGGTGATTTAATGGCGCGCAAAAAAAGTCTAAACTCTAACAATTTTGCAGATAAAACAAGTCACGATACTTATTACTATTATTTTAATCTGCTAAGGGATTTAGCTGTAAATAGTTTCAAATGGATAAATTTACCATCAAATATCGACCCGCGCTGGGTGGAATTAAATTTGTTAGAGAAAGGATTCGTTCTTTTCTTTTTGGACGACGTCATGAATGAGTTTAATATTTTGCCTTGTACAATTGGAGGTAGATTAGACTTATACAATAGACCGGTTATGCGACGGGCATACGCAGCTAATGGTTATAATTATCCGACTACGATTGATGATAGCGTTATTATCTATAATAACTATTTACACACCCCGGATATTGTGGCTATTGATTGCTTTGCCAGCCGACTAATGGACGCTCAACGTACCGCCGATATTAATATCTCTGCCCAAAAAACACCTTATTTTGTTATGGGACCGGAGGAAATGCAATTTAGTCTACGCAATATAATGCAAAAAGTTCAAGGATACGTGCAGGCAATATTTACTTACAAGTCCTTTAATCCAGACGACATTAAGGTTTTTAAAACTGACGCACCATTTATTTCCGATAAAATTCAAACCTATAAAAAACAAATTTTTAATGAGGCATTGACATTTTTGGGTATTCAAAATTCTAACGATTTAAAAAAGGAGCGATTAATAACAAGCGAGGCAGACGCAAATACTGTTGCTGCAAATGCAAACGTATTGCGGAGGCTTAACGCAAGACTTGATGCTTGTAAATTAATTAACGATATGTTTAATCTTAATATTTCTGTTGAGTTTCAGCCCCAATTTATTGAGGGCGGAGGTGATGACAAAAATGGCGAATTATACAATTTACTTGCAAGAGTTGATAAATAGTAATTGGGATTTAGGGTTAAAAAATTATCCAATTTTTGATGAAACTTATCGCGAAAAACTAAATAAAAAAATTATCGACCATTTTAGATTTCGAGAAATCGGCGCAGAAACACCGGCACTATTTATTTTTTATCTTAACCGCTTAATGGATGAAATTATGCCTTACTACAATCAGTTGTATAAATCAACCCTATTAGAGATTGACCCACTTAATCCAATGGGATATAGCGAGGTTATGGAGCATACAACTATTGGGGAGGGTGAGACTACTGGTAGTGATGTTGGCATTACAAGCGATACCCCTCAACAAATGATTACTGGAGGCGACCTTGACAGCGGTGTCTATGCTTCGGCGGCTTCTCAAGCAACCTCAAAAAATGTCCAAAAAGCAACCACTACAGACAACTACAAAAAATCCATTTTTGGAAAAAATGGAAATAAAAGTCAAAGCGAACTTTTAGAAGATTTCAGAAAAACTTTTTTAAATATCGACCGCATGATTATTAACGAGATAGATATATGCTTTTTGCAAATAGCTTAGAGAGGAGGAAAAAAATGAACGATATCTTTAAAAACTGTAGACCTTGCTTTTCACCTTTTTCGCTGCAAATTCCTACCGCATTTTCAGAAAGCTATTCATACGCTGACATGATTTGCAAACTTGCCGATATAATTAAGGCCCTTTCTGATAAAATTGACAATAACGATAACACTCTTTTAGATTATGTTGATTCTCAAATTGCTATCTTAAAAAATTATACCAACAATCAAATTAACAATCTTGATATTGAGTTCACAAATAAACTTAATGTTGTGTTGGATTTAATCTCAAAATTAAGGGATTATATCGACACAAAATCAAACGATACACTTAACAAATGTCTCGAAACCTTATACAAGCTATTGGGCAATTGTGATGATCAAAAAATTGTTATTAATCCAATCTATCAAACCCCCGATTGTCTGCAAAATGTTCTTAACGACCTTTATAATTCCCTCAGATTTTGTTTAACTTGTATTCAATATGATAATGCAAACCTTACGGCGGCCGAATATGATAATTATAAAATAATGGCCTTTAGATTTGACCTTTACAGCTATTTTATTCTTTTTGATTATTTGTGGAGGTTGTATTCACCTTTTACCGGCAAAAGAGAGAGTCATCAACAGGTTATTTTAGAGTTAGCCCAATATATGAGAGTTAATGCTCTATCGGCATCAACTTATGACGCTTTGGATTTAACCGCTAACATTTATGATGATAAGCAAATTAATGCTTATGATTACGATTGGAGCGGTACAAATAATGGAGGTAATTAATTATGAGCAGTACTAACAAAACGTCCGGTTTGCAACTTTCGCAATTTATCGCCACGGATAAGCCGTCATGGCTCGGTGACTACAATAGTGATATGTCCAAAATCGACGTTGGCTATACCGCGATTAAGGCGGAGGCCGAGGGGGCATCTGGTAGCGCAACTGATGCAAAAAATATTGCAAATGAGGCAAAAGCAAGTGCCACTAATGCAATTAACCAGGTTACTACCCTTGCTACCGATATTGATAGTTATACGCGTCACCCACTTCAAAACCCAAATGTCTCTAAATTTTCAGGCTATTTTATGACAATCATCCGCAACCCAACTACTCACATTTATAATGTTATGGGTGTTATCACACTTGTCACGGGTCAATCCATTTCGGGGCAAGAGGTTATTGCAATTGTTGGAGATAGTTTTTTCCCTATAACATCTGCTGATTTTTCTGTGTATTTCAGTGGGGGGCTTTATAATTCAACATCTAATTTTATAGGTTCGGGCAACTTGGTTTTTAATG
>ERZ827469.2745-NODE-2745-length-12665-cov-3.515781_pt1 | contig 12665 bp, 13 predicted proteins | sample MGYA00519917_ERZ827469 | MGnify/ENA primary metagenome ERZ827469 (study PRJEB31778, sample SAMEA3449314) | human gut metagenome | biome: human gut; feature: human-associated habitat; material: faeces | place: United Kingdom | collected 2010/2012 ... | reverse complement strand
GTTGAGAACAGGACCATCGTACCGCACGTTCCTGACGGACGGGCTGGGGAAAGGCTTTCAAAAATCTTACGGCATTCTGAACATCCTTTGAAGCGCGGCCGCTCACAGCGTCACCTTTTTTATAATAAATTCTTAAAAAGCCATTGACACCGGGGCGGATCCGCCCTATAATTGTTAGTAGCCTAACTAAAAAGCAAGGAAGTGTCGAAGGATGAAGGGTGAACGCCACGTGGGCGGAGAGATCCGCGTGCTTTCCAACCTGATCAAACGCTGTATGGACGACGGCATGCCGCCGGAGACCACCGGCATGCAAGGGTGGATCATCGGCTTTTTGCACCGCAACGAGGACCGTGACATGTTCCAGCGGGACGTGGAGGCTGAATTCAACATCCGCCGCTCCACGGCCACCGGCATATTGCAGCTGATGGAAAAAAACGGCTTTCTTCTGCGGGAGCCTGTTGCCTATGACGCCCGGCTGAAAAAGCTGGTGCTGACGGAGCGTTCCCGCAGGATAATGCAGGAGATGTGCCAAACTGGCACGACCATAGACTCCCGTCTGCTGCAAGGGTTTTCGCCTGAGGAGGTACAAACGCTCTACGGCTTTCTGGAACGCATGTTTCAAAACCTGGAGTAGCGGCGCTTGGGGTCATTGGCCCGATTGATCGACAACACCTGATTGCGTTCCTTATCACTCAATCCCAACAACTCCTGAATCTCGTCGAACTTGTTAGCATACTTACGCATGTCCAAAAGGATGCGGCAGTCGCAGTTGGCGATGACGCTCTCCTTGAGGACGGGCGACGACAGCAGGTCGTCCAACTCCTGCGTTACGCACATACACTCGCCGAAATACTTGCGGCAGGTTTTATACAAATACTTGATAAATCCCGCCATGCCCGCCTTGGCGATAGCTTTCCATGCTTCTTCGAGCAGTAAAACTTTGCGAATACCCTTCAGCCGCCGCATTTTTGTAAGGAAGGTCTCCATGATAATCAGTGTAATGACAGGATAAAGGACTTTGTTTTCGCTGATATTATCCAGTTCGAAGACGATGAATCGCTTATCCAACAAGTCCAACTGCTTGTCAGAGTTCAAGAGGTAGTCGTACTCCCCGCCACGATAGTAAGGTTCGAGAACGTTCAGAAAATTTTCAATATCGAAATCCTTTTCCCGGACGCGCTTTTTTTCCAACAGACGGCGGTAATCCGTTGCGACGAACTCGTAGAAGGTGTTGAACGAAGGTGTGGCCGCAGTGCCGGTCTTGAGTTGCGAGAGGTATAGGTTCACGGCATTCGACAAGGCCACCTCTTCCGCACGTGTCGGTTCCTCGGATTCGCGCTTCCACAAAGTCAGCAACAGCGCCTTGAGCGATTCGCGCTTCTCGACGTCGTACACTCCGTCTTCGACAAAGAAGGGGTTGAAGGCAACGGGGGCATCCTCCTGATAGGTGAAATATATCCCATCCCGACCTTTGGTTTTCTGCCGGATAAGCGAGCACAATCCTTGATAGGAGTTTCCCGTATCGACAATCACGATATGTGCGCCCTGTTCATAATATTGCCTGCATATATGATTGAGGATAAAACTTTTGCCTCCCCCTGAAGGCCCGATGACCACACGGTTCCGGTTGCTTATCCATCCTTTTTTCATCGGGTAGTCGGAGATGTCGAGGTGAATGGGGATACCGCTCACCCGATCCGCCATCTTAATGCCGAAAGGCGACAAAGATGAGCGATAGTTCGTCTCTTCGTTAAACAGACACAAGCCCTGTTCGAGAAACGTATAGAAACTTTCTTCGGCGGGAAAATCCCCTTCGTTGCCGGGGATTGCCGCCCAGAAAAGCGTCGGAACATCCACGGTATTATGACGCGGCGTGCACCCCATAAGCGCCAGCTGCGCCCCGACATCGTTACGGATCTGCTTCAATTCCTCGCTCCCTTCGCCCCATGCCATGACATTGAAATGGGCGCGTATCGAGGTCAGAGAGAAGGAGTGCGCCTCATTGAGGTAATCGTCGATCCATTCCTTGTTGATTTGGTTCGAACGACTATACTGCGCGAGCGACTGCATGTTACGAGCCGTACGTTCGAACTGCCTGAGGTTCTCGTCGCTGTTATCCAAAAACAGATATTGATTGTAGATGTGGTTGCACGAGAGCAGCAATCCTACGGGAGCGGCGAATGAAAGCCGACAATCGGAACGCTCCGTCGAGAGGCGTTCGTAGCGGTCATCCGTACGAACGCTGCCGGGGAGGTCGTCCAGATCGGAAAGCGTATGCAGACACAACGCCTTGTCGCCGATCCACATCCGGTCGGGATCGAGACGCATGTCCTGCAACGGGGTCTTCCCGGACGGTGACAGCGTGAGATAACGTTCGAGGATTCCCGAAGATTCGGGAGTCCCGGCAATTTCGTCCGCTCCGAGACGCCGCAGCCGGATATGGCCGCTCTCGCGGACGATGCTGGCGAACTGCTCCACAGCTTCCAGAAAGCGCGTCGTCGCATCTTTGTCCTGCAACTCCTTCGGGACGAGCGTACCCCGGCACAGCACACTGCAATCGCTCTGACGACGGCTTTGCGCACGGGTTGTCTTCGTAATGAACAGGTAGCAGGTATGATGCAGAAAAGGTCGTTCGTTGAAATGCCGCTCGAACGACCGGCTCAAGAAACTCAAATCATCTTTCCCGATGTCGGAACGATATTGCTCCTGAACGAAAATATCCTGCTTGTGCACCACGGTATAGTCCGGAAGCACCTTCACCGCTTTGAGCCATACGCCGTGCAGCGCTTCATATTCCTGCGAAGAGACGGTAAACAACTCCGGAAGCGTAACCTCGAACGCCACCGTGATGTTGGCGTCTTTGGAGAGGATACAATCGTGTTCGACCTTTCAGATCGGAAATTTCCGTTCGAGGGTTTCGGTTTTCAAGGTGTTATTCATGTTCTTAATGTCGGTTTAGAATTCTTGCCACACTTTTTCGGGAGACGATACGTCGCGGATGCCGCCGTGCGGCGAGGAGCTTCATCAGTCCGTAAGCCCCGTACTTGCGGTTCAGACGGAAGGTCAGCGCCACAAGCGCACCGCCCAGCCCCACGCCCGCGACAAGGCATGCCACCTGATCGACCCCGCCCATATAAAGTACGACTACGAGAATGAAAACGGCGAGCAGGCCGCCGGCGAAGAGGAAGAGGTACTGCGCCCGCAGCCCCTTGAACTCCACCTGGCGGCCCACGCCTTTATTGATCGGATATTCGGCCATCGTCTAAAGGAAAAACGAACGCAGAATCGTGGCGGCGACGATCAGGAAGATACAGGCTCCGAACCAGCTCGCAGCGGTTTTAGACGTATCCGGATCGCCCGAACTAAACTTCTGATAGACCCGCACTCCGCCGATCAGGCCGATGACGGCGCCGATGGCGTAGATCAGCTTGGTCGCCGGGTCGAAATACGACGTGACCATCTGCGTAGCCTCCTGAATGCCGGCCATGCCGTTGCCTTGCTGCGCTGCGGCGTGCTGCACCGTGGCGAGCAGTCATACGGCGATTCATGCCGAACTGAAAATGAGTTTTCTTTTCATGGATGATTGTGTTTTTTGATTCGACTTCAGATTTTCTCTCCGGGCGCTGGGCCCGTGATTCATGCGTGCTGCTCATCCTGCCGTCAGCCTGAATCGTAGTATCCGGGAGCTTTCATAGCTTCGCATTTTTTAAGTTGAACAATCTATTTCGGAGCGGCAGCCATACGCTGCGCCGCTTCCTTCTCGGCATCGTCCAGATAACGGGCGATGATCGGGCTGGCGCCGGAGATGGCGTCCATGAGTGTACGCTGCACTTCCGTATGGCGGATGTCACGCAGCACTCCGGCCAGGGTTTGCCGCTGCTCTTCAGGCACGGCCTGCCCCTTGCACAAGGCGAGGATGCAATCCAACTGCTGCGGAGAGAAACTCTGCGTCCCGGCAGGCGGGGCCGTCGTTTCGCATCCTATGTCCATCACCTCTTCGGTCGCAGCTTCGCGCGTCAGGGTGTTCTCTTCCTCCGCGGTGAGCACCGTAGGTTCCTTATGTATCCATCCCTGAACGGTCGCTTGCACAGCGCGATGTTCCTTATCGCCGTCGCTTGCCGGTACAAATGTATGGTCGCTTTTGTCTGAATTGTTCCCCTTGCGCCGGGAGTGGCGTGACGCGGCGCGTGCTGGCGTCCGCTGACCGGCGCCGTAGTCCCGGGTAACGACCAGCGCATCGTCTTTAGGGGTAACGGCTGCCGTCCGACGCGTGCGGCGGCGCGGCGGGTCGAGACGGTCGGCTTGCCGTCGATGCCAACGCGCCAGCGCCCGGCACGTCGGCCCGAAGCAAATCTCGCCCAACTCGCCCCGGAAGAGGAATTTATCCAGAAACAGGTAGCAGAACAGCACGAGGAACAGCACGACGAGAGCTTCCGTGATTTTCATAACGGGTGTCATTCTTACAGGATTTTATTGAGTCCTTTGGAGCAGAGCGACCGTATTTCCGTCCGGTGCCGCTCGAAGTGCTGTTCCAATACGTTGTCTATGAAGTTTCCGACCGTAAAACGCCGGTTGCCCGCAACGCCCACGAGGGTCGTGATCTTACGGTGCAGCCGCCGGTCGATATAGACGCATTGCCGGGCTTCGGAAGGAGTGTTCTTCAGAAACCGCGACGCATAGTCTTCCACATCCCAACGCCTAACGCGCGGCTCCGAAGCAGACGCTTCCGCCGGCTCCGGGGCTATGGCATCTGACGCCGAGGCAGCCGGTTCGGGGCTGGCCATCAGGCTGCGCAGGTACTCTTCGTCGATCTCCTGTTGGGCGGGAGCCTTCCTGCTAGTCATGGCTCGGAAGTTTCAGTACGGCGCAGATCTCCGTCATCAGGCGGTCGAAACCGCACTCGGCGACGAAAGCCCGGTCGGGCGGCAGCAGCGTACACCGGTACACCGGGCCGCCTGCTTCCTGAATATCCTTGTTGAAGTTGCTCCGCACGGGAATATGCGTGCGCAGATGCCGCAGCCCCAACTGATCGAGGACTTTCTCGTACTGCTCATAGAGCGGCGTCCGCTCGCGGCGATCCACCAAGTTCCAGAACAGGAACAGCTCCCGAAGATGCGCCCGTCCCGTCTTGATCAGACGGTCGTTGAGAACAGAGGCAAAATTGAGCGTGCTTTCCAGTACAATGCGGTCGGCTTTCATCGGGATGAAGAGGTAGTCCAACTCGACGATCGTAGAGAGGACGCCTTCGTTGCCCACCGTTCCCGGAAGGTCGAACAGCACGACATCGTATCGTTCTTCGGCGACGGCGGCCCATTTCCGCCATTCCGACATCGCCTCGGAAGGTTTACAGCAGAGAATACGATAAGGTTTCACCCCTTTGTTCTCGGCGAGCGAAACGAGGAGTCTGCCGTAGATCGCCGAAGATTGCACGACGGCCTTGTCGCGGTTCGAGAGTTTGAGGATGGAGTGCTGCGGGTAGTCGCAGTCCACCACCGCGACGCGGATGCCGTGCAGGTAGTGCAGCCACGAGGCGGCCAGCACCGTGAGGGTCGATTTGCCGACGCCCCCTTTCTGGGAGGCGAAAGCGATGCACAAAGGGTTCTGTTCCATACGAAAATAATTAAGCGATTAATATTTAACTCGTTCCGATACGCGGATACGTACTTGCGTATTCACGTATCTTCGGCGATTCATACGCCTTTGCGGATTCACATACTTTTGTCGGCAGATACGGATGTAAGCTGTCACATACAAACTTCGGCATCTATGCAGACATCTATATCCGTATCCGCATAGCCGCACAATGACGGATGTACGGGAGTAAGAGGCTACGCGGGCAGGTAGATTCGTAAGTACCGATCCGCGCACAAAGAAAATGCGAAAACGCCCCCGTTCGGCGGCTCCGAAAACGGGTGGCGCCCAAAGGCGCGTATCGGCGTCCGTTGGCAGGTATATATCTGATACAACATAAAATAAAACGCTCTACCTTTGCCTCCGAAAGGAGTAATCCCGCTGCGACGCCGAAGGCGCGCACCTTCATCCGGCCCCTGGCCGGATTTCTATATGCGCCCGCATATAGCAAGGGGTACTTTCAGCCGCTCGGAATATTCCGAGCCGCCGAAAGTGCCGCCGCGACCTGCGGCGCGGCGGACGGTTACTCCCGAGTCGTAACCTCAAAACACGGATGCCCTATGGATGCTGCCGATAAACCGACCTCCGCCGCGGGCCGCAAAGCCCTCGACGACCCGCGCATACACCGCTATTACGTTCGCCTGACCAGCGAGCAGAACGAGCGTTTCCTGCACATGTACGAACAGTCCGGGATGAAGAATAAAGCCGATTTCATCTGCCACCGCATCTTTGGATGACCCTTTACGGTCGTCGTCCGAGACAAGAACACCTACGATTTCTATGTCCGGCTGACGGGATTTTACGCCCAGTTCCGGGCTATCGGGGTGAACTACAACCAGTGCGTCAAAGCCATACACACGACCTTCGGCGATAAGAAAGCGTTGGCCTATCTCTACCGTCTGACGCTCGAAACACAACGGCTGGAACAACTCGTGAAGGCGGTCGTCGAACTTACGAAGGAGTTGCTGCAATGGTGCCGAAAGTAACCTCCGGGGCCAACGTCTACGGCGTACTCCAGTATAACCGCATTAAGGTCGAAGCCGGCGAAGGCCGGATATTATACATGCAGGGAATACCCGAACGCAGCGACGGCAGATTCAGTATCGAGGAGTGTGCGGAAGCCTTCGGGTACTACACGGCGCTCAATCCCCGTATCCGAAAACCGGTCGTGCATTTCTCGCTCAACCCCTCACCCGAAGACCGGCTTTCGGAAGCGCAGCTCACGCGACTTGCCGCCGAGTTCATGGAACGCATGGGATACGGTCGCCAGCCCTATGTCGTCTTTCTGCACGAAGACATCGCACGGCGACACATGCACGTCGTCTCGGTGCGGGTGGACGAGCAGGGCCGGAAGATCGACCACAACAACGAACTGCGGCGCGCCATGGCGGTTTGCAGAGAGTTGGAATACGAGTACGGTCTGCATGTGCCCGAAGACGGCGGCGTGCAAACAGAACCGGAAGAATTGCGCCGGGTCGATTACCGTCGGAGCGATTTGAAGCATCAGCTGCGTAACGTCGTGATGACGCTCAAGCAGCAGTACGGATTCCAGTCCCTCGCGGAGTTCAACACGCTGCTCGAACGCTATGGCGTCGCAGCCGAAGAGATCCGAGGCGACGTGCAAGGCAGACCGTATCGGGGGCTCGTTTACCACGTGCTCGATGACGACGGGCAGCGCACGGGAGCGGCGGTCAAAGCGTCCCGGCTGGGCGATTTCTTCGGATGGAAGGCGCTGGAAGAAAAATTCGACGCCTCGAAACAACGGCTTCGGCAACATCCCGAAACGCTCGACCGCACACGCCGCGAGATCGACCGTGCCCGGAGCGGAAGCCGCAACCGCGAGGAATTCACGGCCGAACTTCGGGAGAACGGTATCGACGCAGTTTTCCGGGAGAACGATGCCGGGCGGATTTACGGAGTCACCTTCATCGACCGCACGACACATCAGGTGTTCAACGGCTCCCGGCTCGGAAAGGAGTATGCGGCCGACGCTTTCGAGGCGTGGTTCAACGGTCGGGAGCAAGAGTCGTCCACACCCATGCCGGAAGAGTTACGGCCGTTGCCGCCCCTCGAACCGCCCCTGCCGGGACTATCTTCGGTCGAAGAGTTCGAGGAGTACATTGATACCCATTACGTTTCGATGCCCGACGTAATAGGCGAACTCATGGAATATACGCCCGAAAAGGAGTGGGAAACAGCTCCCGAATACCGGCTCTTCCCCCGCAGGAAGAAGCGGCGGCGGAAAATCCGGAAAAGAATTTAACAACCTCGATACGTTACGATCATGCAAGAAGAAGACGATCTGCGCGGCTTGGCCAAAGTCGCGGATTTCATGCGGGCGATCAGCTTTCTGTTTCTCGCCATTCACATTTACTGGTTCTGTTACGAGTGGTTTGCGCAGACGGGATGAACGATTTCCGTCGCAGACCGCATCCTGCAAAATTTCCAGCGGACGGCTGCCTTGTTCTCATCGCCGCTCTGCACCAAACTCTTCTGCACGGTATTTCTCGCATTGTCGTGCATGGGAAACCGTGGCGTGAAGGACGAGAAAATATCGTGGAAGCATATCACCGCGGTAGGCGGCATCGGCATACTGCTATTCTATGGCAACGGCTGGCTGTTCGGGATGAATGTCGCTACGACCCTGCGGGCGGCGCTTTATACGGCAACGCTGCTGGCGGGATTCCTCGGAATGCTGGCGGCCGGGCTATGGAGCAGCCGTCTGCTGAAAAACCGTATGACGGATGATCCGTTCAATGCCGAAAACGAGAGTTTCATGCAGGAGACACGCCTGCTGAAAAACGACGATTCGTTCAACTTCCCGACCGAGTTCGTCTTCCGGAGACGCAGGCACAGCGGATGGATCAACGTCGTGAATCCCTTCCGGGCGAGTATCGTTTTAGGAACGCCCGGCTCGGGAAAATCCTATGCACTCATCAACAATTACATTAAGCAGGCCATCGAGAGGGGCTATGTGCTTTATACTTACGATTATAAATTCGACGATTTGTCGCTGATCGTCCACAACCACCTGCGCATCGGCGACCGCGAGGTGCACTTCGAGTTCGGGCGTTCGATCGTCGCCGAATGCGGCGAGCTGATCACGACGGTGCTGTTCAACAAGACCACCGCCACGGGGCGCAAACTGGTGATCGTCGACGCTTCGATGACCGAGCTGGTCCGCCCGGCGATGTACGGTTCGTACCACAACATCGAGAACATCACGGCCAAGGACGACGAGGTGCGCGAGAAATACACGGTTGTCGGCACGGCCTGCGAATCGACGGACGTTTTCGACGAGAACGTCACCCTGCGCCGCACGCACCGGGGCGACCTGCTGACCATCAAGTCGGCCGGGGCCTACGGCATGTCGATGGCTTCGCGCTACAACCTCCACGATCTTCCCGGCGCCGTTTACAGCGACGAAATCAAATAGATAAAGGCGGCTCCGGCCGCCTTTCCTCATCGCTATGTGGCTCACTTTGGCATTCACCTCGGCGGCGCTGCTCGGCTTCTACGATGCGGCCAAGAAAAAGGCCCTCACCGGCAACGCCGTGCTGCCCGTGCTGTTGCTCAACACGCTCTTTTCGACGCTGTTCTTCCTGCCCGCGATCCTCTCGGCGGAGTTCGGCCTCGGATGGTTCGACCATACCCTGCTGGCGACGGCTCCCGGCACATGGGAGGCCCACGCCCTGGTCGTTCTGAAATCGGCCATCGTGCTCACTTCGTGGATTTTCGGTTACTTCGGCATGAAGCACCTCCCGATCACCATCGTCGGGCCGATCAACGCCACGCGCCCCGTTATGGTGCTCGTCGGGGCATTCGTGATCTTCGGCGAGCGTCTCAACGCCTACCAGTGGACCGGCGTTGCGCTGGCCCTCGTGTCGCTCTTCCTGCTGAGCCGTTCGAGCCGCCGCGAAGGGGTCGTCTTCACCCATAACCTCTGGATTCTGTTCATCGCCCTGGCGGCCGTGACGGGCGCCGTCAGCGGGCTGTACGACAAATATATCATGGCGCGCCTCGACCCGGTTTTCGTGCAGAGCTGGTATAACCTCTACCAGCTCGGGATGATGTCCGTCGTGGTCGGCATCCTCTGGTGGCCCCGGCGGCACGCCACCACCCCGTTTCATTGGAGCTGGGCCATTCCGCTGATCTCGGTGTTCCTTTCGCTGGCCGACTTCGCCTACCTGTTCGCCCTGCGCGATCCGGACGCCATGATCTCCGTGGTCTCGATGGTCCGCCGCGGCTCGGTCGTGGTGTCGTTTCTCTGCGGCGCGGTGCTGTTCCGCGAGCGCAACCTGCGCTCGAAGGCCGTCGACCTGGCCTTTATCCTCGTCGGCATGTTCTTCCTCTGGCTCGGTTCCCGCCCCGCTTAAGAAGCGGGTTTTAGGGGGCGATGGACAGTCGCCGGGCGTCTTACCCCGTTCTGCACCTCTGGCGCAAAACAAAAAGCGAGACCCGAAAGTCTCGCTTCTCCTATTTTGAGCGCAGCTTCAGATAAGATGCTCCAACTGGTTGATCGTCTTGCGGATCTCCTCATCGCTCGGCGAGAAGTCCTTCAATGCTCCGGCCAGATACTGCTCGTAGGCGTAGAGGTCGATCACGCCGTTGCCCGAGAGGTTGAACAGGATGGTTTTCGACACGCCTTCCTCCTTGGCTTTCAGCGCTTCGCGGATCGTCGCGGCGATGGCGTGCGTCGACTCCGGAGCCGGGATGATGCCCTCGGTCTGGGCGAACAGAACGCCTGCGGCGAGGGTCTCGACCTGCGGCATCGACTGCGCCTCGATCAGCCCGTCCTTCATCAGCTGGCTGACGATCGAGCCGGCCCCGTGGTAGCGCAATCCCCCGGCGTGAATGTCCGACGGCTGAAAATCGTGGCCCAGCGTGTACATCGGGATCAGGGGCGTGAATCCCGCCACGTCGCCGAAGTCGTACTGGAATTCGCCGCGGGTGAGTTTCGGGCATCCTTCAGGCTCCACGGCGATCACGCGTATCTTCTTCCCCTCGGCGAAATTCTTCCGCAGGAACGGGAAGCCGATGCCCGCGAAGTTGCTGCCGCCTCCGAAACATCCGATCACCATGTCCGGCTCGGCGTCGGCCATCTCCATCTGCGTCACGGCCTCCTGGCCGATGACCGTCTGGTGCAGAACCACGTGATTCAGCACGCTTCCCAGGCAGTAGCGCGTGTCTTCCGGACGGCGCAAAGCCATCTCCACGGCCTCGGAAATGGCCAGCCCGAGGCTTCCCGAACAGTGCGGATCGCGCTCCAGCGCCGCACGGCCCGATTCGGTCAGCGTCGAGGGCGACGCCACGCACTCCGCGCCCCACGTGTTCATCATCAGGCGGCGGTAGGGCTTCTGGTCGTAGCTGACCTTGACCATGAATACCTGGAGGTCGATGCCGAAGTGCTTGGCCGCGAAGGCGATCGACGCGCCCCACTGTCCGGCGCCGGTCTCGGTGGTCAGGTGCTTGATGCCCTGCTTGTAGTTGTAATAGGCCTGCGGCACGGCGGTGTTGGGCTTGTGCGAACCCGCGGGCGACACGCTTTCGTTCTTGAAAAAGATCTTCGCGGGCGTTCCGAGGGCCTTCTCCAGCCCCGTAGCGCGCACGAGGGGCGTCGGGCGCCATATCCTGTAAATCTCCTGCACCTCCTCGGGAATGTCGATGTAACGCTCGGTCGACATCTCCTGGTCGATCAGTTCCTCGGCGAAGATCGCCGACATCTGCTCCTTCGTGACGGGCTTTTTCGTTCCGGGGTGCAGCGGCGGGAGCGGTTTGTTGGGCATGTCGGCCACGATGTTGTACCATTGCGTGGGCATCTGTTTTTCGGTGAGGCAGAATTTTTTCGTTTCCATAATGGGTATCGGTTTTTGAATTTGAAATGTGCAAAAGAAAAAGCCCGCTGCTTACTTTTCGTAAACAACGGGCTTGTGTATTTTTCGGGGTTCAACTATACACGCGCGGTTCCGCACTCATTGTTCACGAGAGTCAACGAGCGCCACCACCATGCCTGTATGTTGAAATTGCGGATCATCTTTCAGCTTTGTTTCTGCAAATATATGCGGTCGGTTCGTAAAATGCAAATTTTTTACGAATTATTTTCGACACCTATATATGTAAGGAATTTTTACCGTACTTTGCGGAAAAATTTATATTTTTGCATGATTATCCGCAAATTCAAAACTTAACGATATGAATATTTCGTATAACTGGCTCAAACGTTATATCGCGACCGATCTTCCGGCCGAAAAGATCGCTGAAATCCTGACGGACATCGGCCTCGAAGTCGAAGGCTTCGAGAAGATCGAAACCGTGAAAGGCGGCCTTCGGGGCGTTGTCGTCGGCGAGGTTGTGACCTGTGCCGATCACCCCGATTCGGACCACCTGCACGTCACCGCGGTGGACGTGGGAGCCGCCGAGCCGTTGCAGATCGTCTGCGGCGCCGCGAACTGCCGGGCCGGATTGAAAGTCCTCTGCGCCACGGTCGGCGCGGTGCTTTACCCCGACGGCGGCGACGAGGAGTTCAAGATCAAACGTTCGAAGATCCGCGGCGTGGAGTCGCTCGGAATGCTCTGCGCCGAGGACGAGCTGGGCATCGGGTCTTCGCACGACGGCATCATGGAGCTTCCGGCCGACGCCCCCGTGGGCATGGAGGCCAGGGAATACCTGCATGTCGAGGACGACTACCTGATCGAGATCGGACTCACGCCCAACCGTGTGGACGCCGCTTCGCACATCGGCGTGGCGCGCGATCTGGCCGCTTACCTGAAGAGCCGCGGCGAAAATGCCGAAGTGAAACTGCCCGATGTTTCGGCCTTCGCTCCCGACAATCACGACCTGGAGGTGGCGGTCCGCGTCGAAAATCCCGAGGCCGCGCCCCGCTATGCCGGCGTTACGGTCACGGGCTGCAAGATCGGTCCGTCGCCCGAGTGGATGCAGAACTGCCTGCGCGCCGCGGGCATCAATCCCAAGAATAACCTGGTGGACATCACCAATTTCGTGCTTTTCGAGCTGGGCCAGCCCCTGCACGCCTT